>Ga0080004_1111865_pt1 | contig 17586 bp, 15 predicted proteins | sample WasSprMetagenome_FD_69207 | JGI IMG/M metagenome (GOLD analysis project Ga0080004, IMG submission 69207) | Sulfidic aquatic microbial communities from Washburn Spring, Yellowstone National Park, USA - WS (SPADES assembly) (version 2) | ecosystem: Environmental > Aquatic > Thermal springs > Hot...
CTACATCTGCCCGGGGACGGCAGAGGCCATAGCTAGGTCCTACGGCGCCGTCGGGGCGAGGCTGAGCCCGCCGTCGATGTTCTACCTGCTGTCGAAGGTCTTGATCGGCAGGAGGCCTAGGCAGGCGAGGAGGGTCTTGGACAGGACCTCGGCGGTGGTGCTCTCCATAGGGACTAGAAGCGAGCTGAAGGGCCTGGAAGGCCGACGGCTGTTGCTCCGAGAGGAGGACAGCTACGTCCTGTTGGAGCCGAGGTGGGGCTCGAGGAGTCCTAGAGATGCGATAGGCGACGCCCTGACCGTCAGGGGCCTCAGCCCGAGAGGGCCAAGAACATCGACGGCCGTCGACGTCCTCCACCTGCTCGAGTTCTACGCGACCACGTTGCCCAAGGAGGAGTTCAAGAGGAAGGCGGACGAGCTGAGGGGGAAGGGGCCTGGGCTGTTCGACGAGGCCTTGGCCCTGGCCAAGGTGCTAGCCTCTAGCCTGCCAGTGGAGGACCCCGAGAGGGAGCTAGCCAAGCAGGTCGTGGAGGCGCTCGGGTTACCAGGTCCCGGCACTTTAGACTCGTTCATTAGGAGGTGAGAGTCGTGGTCCTGACCGGGAACAACAAGGTCAGGAGTGACGTGTACGACGAGGCCTTGGACGAGAGGATGGCCCCGTCGCTCGGCGGGGTCGTCTTGGGGAAGGAGCACGAGATGTACGCGGACCCGGAGAAGTTCTTCGAGAGGACGCTGATAACCGAGCAGATGGTTAGCGTCCTCAGGAACATCTTGAGCGTGCTGAGGGGCGAGAGCGGCAAGAAGGTCCTCGTCTTGAACGCCCTCTACGGAGGAGGGAAGACTCACACGCTTCTAGTGATATACCACGCGCTGAGGGCCCCTCACTCGCTATTAAAGGCGAGGCCGGAGAACGATGACGTCAAGGCGCACGTGGGCAAGCTCGTAGAGGAGATGGGCAAGCTCGGAAGGCCGGACTTGGTGGTGGTCGACGGCTTCTTCTCTGAGCTAGCGCCCTCGCCAATTAGCCCGCTGGACGCGAAGGCGTACAAGGTCCGCACTCTTTGGGGGTACATAGCTCACTGCCTCGGGAGCTACGGCATGTTGAGGGAGTACGACGAGAAGCAGGTGGCGCCGGAGGCCGACAAGCTCCTAAGGGTCCTCGAGAACCGTTGTGCCGTAATCCTCGTAGATGAGGTAGCGCAGTACATCAAGAGGCTCTACGACGCGCTCGACAAAGACCTGCAGAGGTACTGCTCGGCCGTCGAGACCTTCGTGGAGGGCTTGGTAAAGGCCATCGACCTGGCGAGGAGCGCCGTCTTGGTAATATCGTTGCCCGCGGAGAGGAGAGAGGGAGAGATAATCGTCGAGGTAACCTATCAAGCGATGAGGCGGACCATAGAGGGGATGTTCAAGGCGCTCGCGAGAGTCTACACAGAGTACGTCGAGCCGATAGCCCCAAGGAACGTGCCCGCCTTGCTAAGGACGAGACTGTTCGAAGAGGTGGACGAGAGGAGGGCCAGAGACGTTTACGAGGCGCTCCGCAGGGCCTACGAGGAGAACAAGGAGGTCTTCGGGGCGCAGGCGACCCCGTTGGAGGAGGTGCTGAAGACCTATCCCTTCCACCCGCTCTACGTGGACACGCTCATAGAGATCTTGGACAAGCACGAGAGGTTACAAAAGACGAGGGACCTGCTGAGGATAAGCAGGAAGGTCCTAAGAGAAGTCCTGCGCAAAGGCAGACCCTACGACCTGATAATGCCGTGGCACATAGACCTCAGCAAGGACCCCGTAAGGAACACGCTCCTGATACACGAGTACGACGGCTTCAAGCCCGTCGTGGAGGAGGACGTCGGAGAGAGGGTGAGGCACTTTGAGAAGCCCCTCTTGGCGAAGATTGTTGCTCTCGCTCTCTTGGCTAGGACCTTCGTCTACGGCGGGGGGTGGGCGCTACCGCCGAAGGCCGAGGCCCTCCCGTCAGAGAAGGACTTGGCTCAGATGGTCTACGAGCCAGCCACATTCCACTCAGAGGGGTGGGCTCTGAAGGACATAGTGGACGCCGTGAGGTGGATAAGCGGGAACCTGCTCTACGTGGTCAAGGATGAGAAGACGGGCAGGCTCTGGTTCACGAGGTTCGTGACCCCTATCAAGTACGTCGAGGAGAGGGCGAGGAAGGTAGACGACATAACGGCTATTGAAAAAGTCCGGTCGTACGTCGAGAAGCTCCTGAGGGAGCCCCCAGCGGACGTCACGAGTAGGAGGAGAGGGGCGAGGGTGCAGCCAAAGGCCTTCGACCCTGAGCTGTCGCGGGCGTTCAGGTCGTGCGAGCCCATCGACGTAGACTCTAGGAAGTACGTGCTGTTGGCCTGCCTCGACGTCCCGGAGAGGGAGGATGAGAGGAGGGGTTCTCTTGAGGAGGTGCTCTACAAGACCAAGAGCGGTGGCATGAGGAGGTACGCCAATACCGTCTACGTCGTCTTTCCGAGCGCCCAGGATCGCGTCAGGTTGGCCTTGGACTTCGCTAAGAAGCTGGTGGCCTGCGACGAAGTGGAGAGGGAGGGCATCATAGAGAAGATGACGGGGTCTCTGAGCAGCAAGGACGCGGAGATAGCCAGGGAAGTGCTGAGGAAGAAACTCGAGGACTACAGAACGGCCGTCTTTGAGGGCCTTATAAGTGCCACGCTGGGCATCTTTGATAGGATCGCCTATCCGCACTACGACGCAACCCGACTGGCGAACACCGTCAAGGAGATGGAGTTTGCCGTGCGCGCGGACAGCATAATAACCGCCGCTGAGAGGAGCTTGGCATCGACGGGCGTCGGCAAGCTCAAGACCGACATGGACTTCGACACCTTGGAGTACTTCTTGAAGAGCATAGGCGTGGACGTATCCGAAGGAGAGGAGCCGAGAACCGTCGGGGCTATAATCGACTACTTCTACTCGAACCCGAGGTTGCCCGCGGCGCCCAGAGACGTGATTTTAGAAGCGATAAGGGATGGGGTGAAGAGGCTCAAGATCGGCGTCAGGGCCAAGGGGAGGGTCCACTTCAAGAGGGTCTACGCGATGGGGGCGCCTCAAGCGTCTGAAGGCGAGCTGGCGGCGGTGTTGGACGACGGCGACGAGGTCTTGCCTTGGAAGATCGCCCTAGAAGAGCAGATGAAGGCCCTAAAGAGGCGGGAGTTCACCGAAGGAGGAGTGCGCAAGGTAGAGGAGTACGTGCTCAGGATCGAAGGAAGAGACGTGCTCGTCGACGAAGTGCTCAGCGACTTAAAGAAGTTCGATCTGGAGCAATTAAGAGTTGCCCCAATAGTCAAGGTAGTCAGAGAGGTGTCCGTCAAGCTCGACATACCCCAGAAGGTAATCGAGGTAGGAGAAGGCGGGCCCGTCTCCATAGAAGTGTACGTGGCCCGCATAGGCCCCTACACGGGAGAGGTGCTTCTAAGGCCGTCGGCCGGAAAGGTGGACAGAGAGAGGCTGGAGATAGGCGGCGCCTTCACGAAGGAGAGGGTCCATTGGACCGTAGAGGTACCTCGAGAAGAGGGGCAGTACCAGTACACGCTGGAGGTCGTGGACCTCCAAGGGACGACGCTGGACGTGGCAAAAGTGCTCGTCAAGGTCTCGAAGGGGGTCAAGGAGGGCTGGGTGGAGGGCGTGCCGCCGACTGGCGCTAAGGTCAAAGAGCTGGTCCTGACGATCGATAGGGAGAGGTTCTCGCTCAAGCCACTGGAGGTGCTCAAGAGGAGGCTGGGCGGAGTCGCAGTGGCGTCCGAGACGAGCTTTGAGATGGCGATGAAAGCCGAAGATGGGAGGGAGTCGTCGATTAAGCTGAGCGCGAGCAACGTTCAAATCGACGACGTGACGACGCTGGTTTGGGCGATCCTCAATAGGTTCCAGCTGTTCGTGCGCGGGGGATCTCTGAGCGTGAGGCTGAGGCCAGCGAAGGGGGACTTCTTCACGATGCCGGAGATGACGGAGGACGAGAGGAAGTCGCTCGGGGAGCACAAGGTCGGGTACTTCGCCAGAGCATGATGAAGCGACCGGGTGGCCTAAGTGGCGAGCGAGATACAGCGAGTGATAGTCTTCGGCAAGAAGAGGATCGGGAAGGTGCACAAGCGCTACGTCGACGTCATGAGGATATACATCGGCCAGCCAGTCAAAGACGTCAAGCCGCTCTTCGAGGCCAGGATAGGCAAGGAGATCGCCAAGCTCGCTCTAGAGCGCTTCAAGGCCGTCTTTGAGGACAAGGGGGAGTTCTTGATCGTAAGCGGCGAGGACGTGGACGAGAAGGTCAGGAGGCTCGTGGTGTTCGGCGGGGCGAGGCAAACGGTCAACGAGCTCTTGGGGAGGACCCTCTTAGAGGTCGTCGCCTCTATGGGCGAGGTAGAGGTGCTCTTTTGGTATTCTAGGTTTATCGACGCGTACGAGAGGGGTAGCTATTGGGATGTCTATAGGGTCGCCAAGTCCCTCAGGACCTTGTACAGGATATAGGCCAAGCGACGGGGCCAAAGCCCTGCTCAAGTCCGTCATCGAGGGCTTCAGATACCATCCACTGTTCTTCATGTTGAGGGAGAGCACGGCCTCGGACGACCCCGTATACCCGTTCGCCCATCAGCTTGAGTTGTTGAGCAAGCTGTTCGCTAGGAAGCCGATAAGAGTGCTCATAGGCGATGAGATAGGCCTCGGAAAGACCGTCAGCGCGATAATGCTCGTCAAGTACCTCCTCAAGACTGAGGGGGTTAAGAGGACCCTGATCTTGGTGCCCAGGGTCCTGATACAGCAGTGGTTGGCCGAGCTGAGGAGGTTTGGCCTGGCCAACGTCGTGCGGCTGGAGAGGGATACCATTTCGAGATGCCACGAGCTGGGCTTCCCGCAGGGGATTTACATAGCGTCGATAGACCTCGTAAAGAAGGAGAAGCACAAGAAGAGGGTCTTGAGCGTGACGTGGGACTTGGTGGTCATAGACGAGGCCCACAGAGTCGGCAAGCTGGGCAATCGTGAGACCCAGAGGTTCGTGCTAGTGAGCGAGCTGATCGGGAGGCCGGACGTGAACGTCGTGATGTTGACTGCCACGCCTCACAGGGGCAAGCCGGAGGATTACATCGAAAGGCTCAAACTCGTGGACCCTTGCCTAAAGGCCAGCCCGAGGGAGCTCGACGACGAGAGGTTCTACAGGCTGTGCATGGGCTCGATAATCTTTAGACGAACGAAGCCAGACGTGAACGACGTATACGAGAAGACTAGGATCTTCACGGACTGCAAGTTCAAGGCCAGGGTGGCAAGGGCCTCCGAGGAGGAAGAGGCATTCCACAGAGAGCTCATAGAGTTCCTGCGCGCGAAGCTCTTGCAATACTATAATATGGTCGGCGAGGAGCCTAAGGCCCTCCCCCTACTCATGACCTTGATAGCCAAGAGGGCCTCGTCGAGCCCGAGGGCCGCGATGATAACCCTGGACAGGGTTATTCAGAGGAGGGCAGAGCGCGTAAAGCTCCTAGCGGCCAAAGGCGTAACGACGATAATGGAGGAGCTCGACAGAGACGCGGATCTGATAGCCGACGCGGTGCTGGGGTACTCCTTCGAGGACGCTGGCTTGTACGAGGACGAGGCAGAGGAAGCCGTCGACGCGGACGAGCTGCTAGACAAGTTCGCTGAGGATTGCGGCGTGCTCCTCGACGAGAATGACGTAAAAGAGCTGAAGAGGTTGCACGAACTGGCCAAGAACATCAAGGGCGAGAAGGACTCAAGGCTAAACTCCTTGGTAAACATAGTCCGCAACCACTTAAAGAACGGCGAGAAAGTGGTGGTCTTCACGGAGTTCAGGGATACGGCCGAGTACGTCTTCGAAGAGCTTAAGAAAAGGGTCCCCGAAGTCGCCGACAAGATGGCTCTGATAACGTCGAAGGAAGTCGTGCCGCCATCGCCATACGATAGACGTGCTAGGAAGTACGACGTAGAGGACGTGAAGAGGTGGCTCAGGAGAGGAGACGTGCAAGTCCTAATATCGACAGACGTCGCCTCGGAGGGGCTCAACCTGCAAGTGGCCAACGTCGTGGTCCACTACGAGCCCACGTGGAGCCCAGTCAAGATAGTTCAGAGGATAGGGCGCGTCTGGAGGCTGGGCCAGGAGAAGAACGTCCACAGCTACAGCCTGCTCTTGACCGTTGAAAGCGATAGGGCCGCGCTCGAGATACTCTACGCAAAGCTCCTCTCGTGGATAGTGTCGGGAATAGAGAAGAACGTGCCCATAGGCGAGGAAGTAGAGCTTGAAATAGACATGTCGTCGAAGGACAAGTCAGCCTCCGACATGTTGCAGATACCGCTGACGACCGAGAAAGGAAAGCCGCAGTACAGCGAGTTTAGGGCTTGGATAGAGTTCATAGTCGGCGGCAAGGAGAGGCTGAAGAAATACGTCGAGGGGATAATAGCGGCGCTTGCGAGGCTGAAGGAGCAGGCAGAGCGCTTGGGCCTGACAAGGATAAACACGATAAGGGTTGAGAGGTTGCTCGAAAAGGGCCTAGGAGCCCTATATGGAAAGAGGGCCGAAGTGGCCCTCAAGGACTTGTTAATCACATCTGCCAAGCTCAGCAACTGCGATGTCGAGGAGAGGGAGTCGGGGCTCTTCGTCAAGGGCACTCACATGACAGGGCTCAAGACCTCTCTAGACATCTACAGGGCGGTGGAGGCCCTGCTCAAGGACGTTGAGGTGAAGACCCCAATAGTGCTGGTCGCCAAGAGGCCGTCCTTGCAAGAGGCCCCTAACGTAAAGGAGCTGTACCTCTACGAGGTGACGGTAAACGTGGGCAGAAGGCCAGCGCACTCGGAGGTCGTCGGCGTCGCCGTCAAGGAAGACGCTTCGACCGAGATCTACAAGGGCTCGGCCCTCCTAGGGGCCCTCAGCAAGCTGTTACTCAACGTCGTTGGGGTGGGAGACCAGTTCTGCCATGAGGAGAAGTTCGGAGACGCCGTGAGGTCTAGAGCCCTCTACGATTATCGAGACTTGGTGGTCGACGACTTCATAAAATACCTTCTCGGGGTGGAGAAGGGGTTCAGCACTCCGCACAAAGAGTGGATCCCGAGGGAGGGCGAGGGAAGGGACGCCTCGTACTTCATCTCAGCCTCCCAGAGGCTCTTGGGGATCGTAGTCGTGGCGGGCGAGATGACCAAGACGCGTCCCCCGCCCATCGCCGTGGAGGAAGTAGAGCGAAGGGCCATGGCATTCGCTATGGAGTTCGAGAGGAGGAACCAGAGAAGCCCCGAGGACGTGAGCAAGGTGGAGCACTACGACATCAGGAGCGTCGATCCGAAGACCGGTGAGGTCAGGTTCATCGAGGTGAAGGGTCGGTGGGACGTCGACGTAACCGTCGAGCTCACCGAGGCGGAGTACGAATACGCGAAGAAGCTCAGCGAGAACTACTGGCTCTACGTAGTCTACGGGCTCTCGACAGGCAACCCAAGGTTGCTGGCGATAAGGGACCCCGTGAACAGGGCCAAGTGGAGCACGGTAGAGGTGAGGCGATATCGCCTCTTGGGAGTCTGAGACGTCATGAGTCAGTCGAGGATGCTTGAGCGCGAGTACGGCAAGGTAAAGGTGAGAGTCTACGGCGGGCTAGATGAAATCGGCGGTAACTGCGTCGTCGTGGAGGACGGAGACAGAAAAATCGTCTTCGACAACGGAATTAGGTTCTCGATCCTCAGGAAGTTCTACGGCGGGAGGATAGAGCCCCTCGGGCTCTCGGAGCTACGCGCCATCGGCGTGTTGCCGCCCTTGGACGCGCTCCACGGGGCTTTGGCGATCTACATCTCGCACCTCCACTTGGACCACGCGGGGTTGCTCAGCTCGATTCCTCCGGACGTGAGCATCAAGGTCCCGAGCGTGAGGATCCTCGAGGGCACGCTGGCATCGTGGTACAAGAGGTCTGGGAGCTGGTTGGCCTACGTCCCGCCCGACTACACCGCCAAGGTCGAGGAAGTCGAGCCGATGAAGGAGGACGAGAACGGGGTGACGGCCATACCCGTGAGCCACAGCTGCTTCCCGGCTTGCTCGTTCCTATATAGGGGAAGCGACGCGACGGTATTCTATAGCGGGGACTTCAGGCTTGAGCCCTTGGCCAGCGTCTCCAGTCGACTGGACGACGTCGTGAGAAGCCTAGGCGTAGACAAAGTCGACGCGGCCCTTCTCGAGGGGACGAACTTCGGCGCGGAGCACGCCCTCGTGACGGCCTCTATGTTCAGGGAGTGCCTCTCCTTCCTGCTCGGGGAGTACGAGCTGGTCTCCGTCTCGATCGATCCCTTGGACTTGGAGGCATTCGTCGCAATGCTCGACCTCTCGTCGCTCATGGGCAGGAGCTTGGTGATAGGCTCTGAGAGGTTGCTGTGGGCCGTGGAGGAGCTCGAGAGGCTGAGGCCCGAAGCGCTCGGCAGAATGTGCGTCCTCGAAGAGCTGGGGGTGCCAACGCCCCTCTCGCTCAAGAGCGTTAGCCTAGCCGAAGAGGTTCTCAAGGGCCCCGAGGGCTTCGTCCTCGCCATGGAGCCCGTGGGACTCCTTCAGGTGCTCAGGAGGCTGAGGATGTGGGGAGAGGTGTCGAGCTTGGCTGGCTCCGTCGTCGTCTTGATGGACCCCGAGCCAAGGGAGTCTATTAAGGAAGTGGAGGAAAGTGCACTGAGGGCTTGGCTCAGGTCGTTCGGGATGCAGGCGATGAGGCTAAGGCTGTCGGGGCACTACTTGCCACATCAGCTCCGCAGAGTGATCGAGGCTCTCAGGCCCAAGGACTTGATCCCTGTGCACACGGAAGAGGGCGACGTCATGGTCAGGCTCTTCAAGAGGCTCGTGGTTTAGAGCTATTTCTCGACCCGCTGAGCGCATGTGACGAGGAAAATAGAGGTCACGAGCCAGCAGTGAAAGAGGAGATAACCATATGCGTATCCGTATCTACGAATTTTAAGGAGGCCTTCTAGAGGTTCCGAAAAGGGAGCCTATAATTCCACCCAATATCGCTACGACGCCGGTTACGGCTAGAGCTCCTATCGCAAGCTTTGCTAGCGCCTCAAAGAACTCCTGCCTCCTCTTATTCGCGATCCACTCTCTAAAGCCCGGCATCACTGCTGAGAGCTTCATCCTAAGCTCCTCCAAGTTAAATGGATCGAACTCCACTACAGGTACCTGTCCAAAGCTTGAAAGATAGCCCGGCAGTCCTCCAAGTGCAACCCTCTTGTCCTTCAATATTAAAAGGGGTTTGTTAATGCCATAAGCTATTCCAAACTCGTCATGAAGCCACTCTAAGGTTCTCCAAAGGCCCGTCAAAGCGTCTAAGAACCTCGGCGTCGCGATTGCTATCAACGCGTCAGCCTTCTTTATCTCCTCCCTGACTGTTCTTGCTACCTCCTCTTCAGGTACCTTTACCTCAACTCCTACGGTAACTGTCTCAAATCCCCATTCCCTTATCATCTCAACTATCGGATTCAGTATCCATCCATCCTCTTCATGAATGCTCCTAGAAACGAAGACTCTGTAGAGAGGCCTTGGATAAATGCTTACAAAGTATTGTTTATCTGACTCATAGCATCCGAGATCTCTCCAGGAACCGTTAATGTACTCATAAACGCGATACCTGATCGTAAATAATCTTCTCCCGACGATGTTTTCAGGGATCTTGATTCTAGCGCAACCCAAGTACTCATCTTGCCTTGGCTTTATCATGCCACCTACCATGTTCTCGAGCATGTAAGTGCCGAAGTCGAAGTTCATCGATATGTTAGAAATGTAAATCGGCGTGCTCCCTACGTTTTCTGCCCGGAAGCTCACTAATGCTACTTCTCCTGGAGCGTAGTTTGCCTTATCAAAGTTCCATTTTAAGACCCAGCTCATAAGATCTTCCACGATATTAAAGCTAGAGGGGATTAATAATTATGTGCCTTTCATGAGTCCCTTCGCTGTGTTATAATTAGGAAACGTGGTAAGTGAAAGAAAGGGAGAATAGACATGGTTAAGCATAACGGCCCACAGCCCCCAAGGCTCTCACAAGCACTGCTGGCATAGCTTCTTTAACCAATAGCGCGGGCACTATGAATAACGTGAAGCCCTCAATTATCTCAAAGCCCATCTTCTCAGATAGCTCCTGTTTGTTATTCCTAACGTATTCTACGAGCCTTTTAGGTGCATCAGTGATTATAGTGAGTGAAACCTTCGCGCCCTTCCTCTTATATTCATTTACAGGGGGCCTCATCTCCTTAGCTAGCTCATTGAAGAAAACAGCTGCCGCTGTTACAGCATTTCCGATCTCTGACCTCACAAACATTACCGCCTGCACATCACCATGAGGTGCATCCTCTATGATTATTTCAGGTCCCGATGAAACCTCTTGAACTTCCTTCACCCTACAGCCAAGCACTTCTGCGAGAACCTTAACATAATTTATGGACAGATCGCGGAGTGCTTTGAAGCATTCGAGATGCTCTCCCACGGAGATCACCATCCGACTATAACACGACTACTTCAGTCTATTTAACTTTGGTGGGTCTTGCAGAGCTCGCAATCGCTTTGCGCCAACCTGCGTTTAAGTTAATGATAAATGATATATGTAATTTAGTTTGTTCATTAGGTCTGTGTCAGCTCTAAGAGCCCTCACCTCATCGGCCCCTTTATTGGCTGAAAAGTTCTAGGGCTCTTTAACCTCCAAGGACTAATTCCTCCGCTATTAGAAGGATGTCGTGGACCTCGCCTTCAACATACTCTTTGAGCTTTTCCCTATTCTCCATCCAAAGCCGATAGATACGCTCTCCCCCTCTATCTTGTCAGAGGAGAGACCCTCTTTCGTCCGCCTTAGGGGCAAGTGGCGGAACTCTTCAGATGAGAGGGCTTGTTCGAACTTCTTATAGCCCTTATACTTGAGGATGTGGTATAGATCTATGTGTAGTGCGGACTCAAGCGCGTCTATCAACTTCCAAGGGAATTGCCCGTATAGTTGCTTGTAGCGCTCTCCGTACTGTTGCTTCTTGATTATTAAGAGGGGGACGTCGTACTGACGAATTCCGTAGTCGATGAGGCAGAGGGGCTTTATCTCCTCCAACACCTCATCTAAGCATTTGAGGAGTTTTATTTCTGCTTCATCAGTCTCTTCCTCCAAGAAGAGTGTCTTGAGCTCGATCCCCTCATCCTCCCTTAGTTCGCCCGAAGAGCGCCTAGCAAGGCTTACTGAAAGCACCCTCTCACCACTGAAAAAGTGGCCTCGAGCACTCGTCTCTATATCAAAGGCCATCACCCTATCCCAATCTCCTCGCTTTTGTAACAACTTCAAGAGCTCTAGTTGCAACTTCCCGTAAAACATTAGATCGCCCCCTTTACCTCATGAGCCCTACGACTTTCAATGAACTGTTCTAGCTCTCAGCCCGCCATAGTGATGCAAAGGCCCTCATCACTTCTTCTATATCCATCATCTTCTGAGAGAGTTCGAATATGAACCTCGCTTCTGAACGAGCGTGCTCCTCTATCTTCTCGTACTTTCCCTTCCTATAGAACTCCTTCACCTCCTTATTGGAGTACTTGGGCGGCTCAATTCCAAACCTCTTCGCCACTTCCTCCTCAGACGAACCCTTAAACTTGAACTTGTTAAAGGGTAAGAGGCATAGGCGAAGGTCTCTCCAATAGGCCCTCCTGAAGTTCTCAATTATGTTCTCTAAGCTGTCTACGTTGTGGAGGAAAAGCCGGTAAGTCAAGAATAGAATGTCGAACTTAGCGATGTTCCACCCGATTAACGTCACGGTCTTCTCGACTGACAGCTTTTCTGCCAGCAATGCATAAAACCTCTTGAGTATTGCCTCCTCTCCCTCGACCCACTCCCTAAAGAGAACCTCCTCCGTCCCTTCGTGAACCTCCTTGTAGTAGATCAAGATGACCTTATCGCTGAGCTCAGATCCTTCGTCTAGGGACTTAGCTTCAAGTGCTTCATTTGATGGGCATGTCTCTATATCGAGGTACGCGATGACCATGTATCACACCTTACTTAAAGGCAAAGACGCTCCACATAATAGCCCTGCAACTCTAATGATAAAAATTGCTGTTATAGACCAAGATTTTCACGAGATCATAATTGATTTTTGCTAGGGGCGTCAAAGCCCAACAATGTTGATTCTTTTTTCCCTAGGAGTCTTCTAAGATCTTAACTAAGCTCCATAGATATTTAAGACGTATCATCTTTGAACCGCTTAAAGAAGAATAAAAGCATGGGCTTTTATACGAATCAGCCTCTTATACTATGGATAAAATGTGGCGTAGCGTGATCTACGACATATTAAAGGAGGGAGATAGGCACCTACATGGCAAGATAGCAGAGCTGGTCTTCGAGAGGGTGAGGTCGAGCCTTCTGGGCAGAACCTTGCACTGTTGCGATACCACGCGATTAAGCTTCTTTCTCGCTATTAACCCGACTATCCCTTCAACCGACGTGAGTTCGTTAATCCACAACTATGCAACGAAATTAAACTTGGCAAGGAAAGCCCTCGAAATGAGCCCTCTTGAAGTTTCCGTTGCTCTTCTACGCGAGAAGATAAAGAAGCTGAAAGGGCTTTGTCTCTTCTGCCTTCAAAAGGGCAGAACCCTCCTCTTTATCGAGAGAGGCGGTGATAGAAGAGCCTTCTTCGCTTGTGAAGACTGCTTCTCCAAGTGTTTAGAAAAGGCGCTCCTTCGGTCTGAGGCTGGGATAACTCGAATATACCGTTATCCTGCGCTTACAGGGCCCATTGAATTGTCAACTACCCGGTACTTTTTTGACGACAAAAATGGGACCCTTCACGGGCTTGTCTGGAGCTTGGTAGAGGCTTTGGACTTATTAGAAAACTTGGACATCGTCGAAGTCCTTTCCAAGCTCGATGTACAAGCACGAGACTTCTTACGCGAGCTGTACAGGAGGGGCTCGCCTAGCCAGCACCCCTTCGACTACGTGTGCGTTGATGATCAAGGGTGCAGGTACTTAGTTGACGTGACCTCGGTGAGAGGAATAGATGCATCGCCCGCTCCTTTGTCTAAGAGGGAGCGAGAAGTCGTAGCTATGGCCAAGGAGAAGGGGTTCAAGGTACTTGTTCCAGTCGTTAGGTTCCTCTCGGATTGGCGAGTCTTAATAGAGCTTGTAGAGGTTTGAGGACTTGTCGCACCATTACTGCTAAGATGAGTGCTAGTGATGAAAGTAAACACGGTACCCTACTCGTGAGGGCTTATTGATAAGCCGTTAGCGCCTTCTCAAGCTCTTTCTTGAAGGAGGCCGCGCTCCTGAAGGGAAGTGGGACAACGCGATAGGGGAAGTCCAACTTTAAGAGGCCCTTGACCAGCTTGAAGGTGGTCTTCCCTATGAAAATGGCCATCTCGAACTTGAGGGAGTGTAGCTCCTCGTCCAAGTACTTAGCGCAGTTCTTGGCAACCTTCCTCCTCTCCTCGCTTAATAGCCCGTACATCGGGCACTTCACCATGTCTATGAGGTAGTAGCCGCTCTCCTCGAACTTCTTGAAGAACTCGTCCTTGGCCAGCACTCTTCCGAAGAGGGCCTGGCTCATGTAGTAGGCCAAGCCCTTGGGCCTCTCGGGACCTGAGGCGTAGAAGTATGAGTAGGGCTCTTCCTCCCACATGAGGTTCTTCGGAGGAGACTCACCAACGAACAGCACCTTGATGGTCTTCGGGACGTGCTTCTCGTTTAGCTTGAGGGCTAAATCTCGAGCCCTCAATCGCCTCTCCCGCTCCTTGCCCTCGTATACGGGGCATCCTCTGCAGTAAGCGTTATTGAGCACGCGTGGAATCACCAAGTTCATGGACTATCCTCCTCTTTATCGTGGAGCCCTGCTTTGAATTTAGACTTTTACGTCAAAGAAGGATCATAAAAAAGAAGTAACTTTTACGGTCGTGAGCGCTATGACCGTTGCGATGGTCAGGTCATGAGGGGCAATGACGAAGAGCTCATGCTCCATAAAGCCTTACTGTCAAAGCACTAGCCTCTCCTCGCATGTCATGGCTTATATGGATAAAGTTTATAACCCACTCACCCCCTCTAATCCCCCCAGAGGGGTCTAGAGGGAGTATGCCCGCTCTTTATGTGTGCCCAATTTGCAAGAAGAGTTTCCCGAGCCGTGTTCTTGCTAGAGACCACGTGAAGACCGAGCATCAAGACCGAGTGCTTGAAGTCCTCTCTCAACTTCCGGAATATAGGGTCGAGGCCTTGAAGAAGAGGGGAGTAGATCCTGAAAATTGGGCAGCAGGTTGGCTTTTGAGCATGCTTGTCTGAGGATCAAAAAGGGGACTAGAGCAAGTAGCTCGTGGGGCTGAGGGAAATGCCAGGACTTGACATAGGCTCAATAATTGTTGAGCCAGATTATGAAGCTCTAATTCCAACGCTCCGTTTTAAAATTCAAGTGATAAATCGTTCGCCTAATGAGCCCATCACTCACGGACTCTTAAGTTGCAACGTCTACCTTTCCACGAAGGGTAAGGATATATGGATTGGCAAGTTCGCGACGGTCCTTCCGGTTGCAGATGACCGCCCATTACCTCAAATGTGTGAAGTTGTCGAGAGATTTACGCTAGCCGTGGACGTCAATAACGCAATTTCAGAATATCTAAAAGTGTTAGAAGGCGAAGACCTGACCTTCAAGCTATTCTTCGAGGTTGCTTATCAATATGAGTATTATAGTGGAGGAGTAAGATATTCGCGCTTTTCCACGACTTTCAGCAATGGCTCCACCACCTTAGCTAAAGTAGCAACACTCCCTATTGATAAGTGGAAGAGATTGCTTTCTACATATTATCGAAACCTTACTTGGATCGCCATCTCGAAAGAGACGTATTTGTTATTAAAGGAGAGAGTCGAAAAAGAGGGGCTGACATTAGATGAAATTATAAGACGGGCTCTCATCGAAAGGCGATGAAGATGACAGATGTCGAGCCTGATTGTAGCTACTGTGAGAACTTGGTTCATGTTTACGAAGAATTCCCATCGCCAAGTGAACCAGTCATGGTCAAGAACTATTACTCGTGTAGAGCAAATGTCTTTGAGGTCGCTTTGACCAAAGACGAGCTGAAGAGGCACTACATGAGCTGTACCGTTAGAGCCAAGCTAATGAGAAGTAAGCTCGTAGATGAGTTACTGAGCGAAGTAGACATCATAAATATAGTCTTCTCCCAACTACTTGGAGAGAAGGTAAAGGTGGTGAAAGTGGACGCTTACTTAGCGGCAAATCTCGCATCACCATGCTCGACACAACTCGAGTTCTTCACAAAGATAGGCTTCCTCTACAACCTCTTAGACTTCGATAGAGAGCCCTTACGCAAGCTAGTGTCAATGGCAGAGCCTAGGTGGAAGGGGGTGACGTTACTCAAGAAATTCTTAGCCGAGAAGGGGCAGTCTGATGAGGGAGCGCTGACCTTCTTCGAGAAGGTGATACTCGTGAGGAACAAGACCTATCCAGCTCATAGATTTGACCCAGAAGTCGTCAAAGTCTTATGCGAGATCGGTTTGCAATACCCCGTCTCTAATGCAGAGGATTGGCAAAGAAATTGGGACATAGTCTTGAGGAAATGTGTTGAGTCCTTCAGGTCTCTACGGAAGGCTTTAATCAACATAACAAAAGCGACCTCAGTTGAGCGTCCATCCTGAATTCAGAGTCTTGGATTTTGATGTTGAACTTAAAATGGCAAAGTGAATGAGGGATGTACATTAATTAAGTTAATCAAAGTCTTCGTCTTAATAAAATAATGAAGAGTGAGTAGTGGAAGGTGTGATATGGGTGTTTGTTGAGCGTGTACTACGTGGGACAGAAAAACTCCCATGGATCGTGGAGAGGGTCAAAGAATGTGTATGTAGGGTAGTAGCTGACATCGAAAACGTCATCGAAGATTGTGAACTCAAAGACGCATTAGCGCATACCTCAGCGCTTCACTCCCTGGGAGTTATTAGCATGGGCACGGGATTTTTAATAACATCACGCCATGTAGTTACATGTTTTCATGTAATAGAGGGCGCATCTAAGATCTTCGCCATTACCCCCTCTGGAGAGAAGATCAGACTTAAGCCCGTGAAAGTTTATGAAAAATACGACTTAGCGCTCCTTGAACCTGAAAGAGCATGGTGTCGGGGAATAGACGTCACGTCCATGGCAAGGCCTCGAATAGGAGATATCGTCTTCACCTTAGGCTATCCTCTGCTCCACCAAGGTGTTGACCCTCTATTGAGCGTGGGCTTCCTATCAGCTGTTAGCAATGAAGATGGCATTGAAAAGCTAACCGCCAACATCTCCTTTAATATAGGAAATTCAGGCGGCCCTCTATTAAATGAAGATGGCCTGTTACTAGGAGTGGTAGAGGCTAAGAGTATAGTGAAGGAACCTCTAATCAAAATTATTGATGAGGTCATGAAAAGACCCGGCGTCGAATTAGTGTACGGAAAAATCGCGATTTATGGCTTGGAAATAGAGCTCACTTTAAGCTTGGCCATAAGGACTTTAATAAGGTGGATAGAAGCCAATACTCAAAGTGGTATTGGGAAGGCAATTTCAAGTAAGTATGTATCAGAATTAGTCAGAGGATTAAAGTAGCTGTTTTCCCCACGTCATTCTCACATCTCTACCTTAGTCTATCTAAGCCTATGCTCAACACGTTACATGATCCCAGTCCTTTTCTTCCTCTCGATCAGCATTAGTTCAGGACTGAGGCCTACGGACATCGCCATTGCTCTTTACGCACGTCAGGGGTATTAACTAAACCTATCGACTCGAAACAAGGTAAGGACCTAGTATCTTTTGTAGTGGCATTCTTGGGACCACTTTTCTATTAATCTTTCCCTTTCCTCCTTGGATAACTTGAAGATGAAAGACGTCCACTCATTTATTAATCTCTTCCTCTCCTCTTCAGATAACTTAAAGAAAACTTCAGGCTCGACGCCTTTCTCGCTCTTTAGCCAACCCAAAAAGGCAAGCTTTATCTTGTCTCCTGGCTTCAGCTCGACTCCCTCTCTTGGCACGTGATTTCTCAATTAACTTTCTTTTAGGCCTCAAATAAAGTTAACGTTCCGCTCGTTCGTGGGCATGAACATGAATCTAGGCGATTTTGTCTTCTGAACCTTCGAGAGATGACCATCAACCCCTCAGAAGCTCAACATTTAGGCCCCTCGTAAGCTTTGAGAGAGGACTTACTCTTCGAGCTTTCGTGAATGGCTCGCTTTCTTCGCTAAGACAACCCAAAACGTTCAGATCTTCACAACTCGAAGTAGGAGCTGCTCTTCCTCGCGTACTCGATGTAGTCTTTCATCAAGCCGCTCCAAGGGACCTCCGCGTTGGCGACGACTATGAGCTTCTTCCTAGCCCTCGTGAAGGCCACGTTCAGCCTCCTCGCATTCTCCACGAAGCGAGCGCCATTGCCTGAGGTCGCCACGGCGCTGAAGACTATCACGTCCTTCTCCCTCCCTTGAAAGGCGTCGACAGTAGCGACCTCGATCCCCTCGCCCAAGTAGTCCTTCAGCCTGTTGGACTGGGCCCTGTAGGGCGTTATCACCCCCACGTCCTCCCCTTTCACGCCCATCTCCTTGAGCTTGCTGACCACTTCGATCACGAACCTCAGCTCTT
>Ga0080004_1104677_pt1 | contig 17583 bp, 16 predicted proteins | sample WasSprMetagenome_FD_69207 | JGI IMG/M metagenome (GOLD analysis project Ga0080004, IMG submission 69207) | Sulfidic aquatic microbial communities from Washburn Spring, Yellowstone National Park, USA - WS (SPADES assembly) (version 2) | ecosystem: Environmental > Aquatic > Thermal springs > Hot...
CAAACTTCTTCTGGTGGGCAATGCACGGCCAACCACTGCCAATAACCGGAACGGGCGAGGAAACAAGGGACTTTACCTTCGTTGAGGACATAGTTGACGGAACATTAAGAATGGGCGTCATAGAGGAGGCTGTTGGGGAAGCGATCAACTTAGCCTCTGAAAAAGAAACTAGGATCATAGATTTAGCGAACTGGATAAACGAGATGACTGAAAACAGAGCTGGGATAGTGTTCAAACCAAGGAGGGACTGGGATAAGGCAATAAGGAGGAGAGCTTCGATAGAGAAGGCCAAGAAAATACTTGAATACGAACCTAAAACAGAAATAAAAACAGGGCTAAGAAAGGTCTACAAATGGCTTAAAGAGAATTGGGAAAATTTAGAGGAAAATGTAAAGTTCTAAATGCACCTTATTAATCAATTCATATTTTTTCCTTAAGATGTAGAATGGAAGTTTATTTAAGTCTCTATTGTTCTAAAAGGGCTTATGAATAACCAAGTTGTAGAAGTATCCGTTGTCATCCCATCCAAGGATGAAATGAATACTATAGGGATATGTATTAAAAAAATTCAAGAAGTTCTTGAAACACATGATATAAGATACGAAATAATTGTCGCAGATAATTCAGCAGATTTAACACCAGACATAGCCAGATCACTTGGCGCAACTGTTGTCACACCAGATAAGATGGGATATGGATACGCATATCGTTATGGTTTCAAATTTGCAAAGGGCAAGTACATAGTAATTGGTGATGCGGATAACACGTATGATTTTTCAGAGATCATAAAGCTTATCGAGCCATTAAGGAATAATGAAGCTGACATAGTTATAGGAAGCAGGTTTAAGGGGCATATAGAAAAGGGTGCTATGCCCTGGCTTCATCAATACATCGGGAATCCAATTCTAACATTCTTCTTAAACCTATTCTTTAACACCAACCTCTCCGACGCGCATTCGGGATTCAGAGCCTTTAAAAGAGAAGTCCTGGAGACGATTGAATTTACATCTTACGGTATGGAGTTTGCCTCCGAAATGATAATAAAAGCTATTAAAAAAGGGTTCAGGATAAAGGAGGTTCCTATAACATATCATCCCAGATCATCAGGTAAATCAAAGCTTAGCAGTTTTTCTGATGGATGGAGACATCTAAAGTTCATGCTACTCTTCACACCAAAATACGTATACTTCATCCCAAGCATATTTTTTCTACTTTTTGGGCTTTCCATGCTTTCACTAGCTTTCTTCAACATCCACTTAGGCTACTCCCCAGGAATACACTCATCAATTTTAGGAGGAATGTTCACAATTCTAGGATACAACATTTTCATGATGGGCATCTTCACAGACACCTACGTCGCTAGAAAGATTCACATAGAAATGAGCAAAATAACCAAGACCATTTTAGGAAAGGTTACTATGGAAAGAGGAATACTAATAGGGGTTATACTGACATTCATTGGACTCGCTTACATAATCTACCTATTCAATATATGGGTTGATAGTGGCTTCAGAATTCTACCACTTAGAGGACAAAACATCATGGGTATCACTCTAATAATATTGGGACTGCAAACAATATTCTACTCAGTACTACTATCCATATTATATGAAAATATATGAGGGTTCTCGTAATATCACAGCTTTTCCCACCTGATATGGGTGGAGGGGCCACGAGGGCCTACAATGTTGTAAGAGGACTAGTATTAAATGGATGTGATGTGACCGTTATAGCATCATTCCCACACTATCCCTATGGGAAAATACCCGAGAAATATAGGTGGAAACCTATAGTCGTGGAGTGGATGGATGGATTTAGAGTTATAAGAACATTCATGCTTCCAATACCATCCCAGGGAATAGGGAAACGCATCCTAATATTTGCTGTATTCACGGTATCCTCGTTATTCGCCCTACCGCTAGTCGGGAAAATAGATGTTATATGGGCAGCAAATCCAAACATTATAAGCGTTTTCCCATCAATAATATATGCAATAATCAAACGTTGCCCCATAATCCAGAACGTAGACGACCTATGGCCTGAAGAACTATACGAACTAAAAATGCTAAGTGAAAAATCGCCGCTTGCAAAATTTGCTGAGCTACTAGCGAAAATTTCCTATAAGATTTCAAAAGCTATAACACCAATAAGTCCAGGATATGTTAAAGTGATATGTGGAAAATATTCCATAAATCCGAATAAAGTTTACGTTATAAGGGCTGGTGTAGACATAAACAAGTTCAAAGCATGCGATTCAGTGAATAAGTGCAAGGAAGCGTTTAAAGTATTATATAGTGGAGCATTTTCTGTTGCATATGACTTTGACCAAGTATTACTTGCGGCAAAGCTCTTAGAGAACGTTAAAGATGTGGAATTCATACTGCAGGGTGGAGGAGAGCTAGCGCCATACCTGAAAGCTAGAGTGAAGGAGCTTAAACTGGAAAACTTGAAGATAGTGGACAAGATTCTAAGTAGAGATGACGTAGCAAAATTAATGAGTGAAGCTGATGCATTAATCCTACCGCTTAGGAACTTTGGAAGGCCGTACCTTGGAATATCCTCCAAACTATATGAGTATCAGGCGGTAGGAAAGCCGGTAATATGTTGCGCAGAAGGACAGCCAGCAGAATATGTGAAAGAAACAAGATCTGGTGTTGTGGTTAAGCCTGGAGACTACGAAGCCTTAGCTAAAGCTATACTTTATTTGAAAAATAACTCTTACTTGGCTAAAGAGCTTGGGGAGTCTGGAAGACGTTACGTTGAAGATAGTCTGTCGATAGAAAAGATAGGAAAGGAAATGATGGTCATCTTTAACAAATTCTTGAAAGGATGAAAAGGTAATGTTTTCAGCGTATCTGTCGAAAGTAGAAGGAAAATTAAAGTACAAACTTTTAGAAGGCCTAGAATTCATTGGATGGAAAGAAATCATCAAAAAAGATGATATAGTGTTTATTAAACCTAATTTTACTTTTCCAGTTTTCAGGAAAGGTGTTACAACTAACCCAGAAGTGATAAAATCCCTACTTGAGCTGTTGAAAGATAGATGTGCGCGAGTTATTGTCGGAGAATCTGATGGTGGAAACCATTCATTTAAAGCCGAAGAGGCATTTGCCGGTCATAAAATGGTAGAAATATGCAGGGAATCTGGCGCTGAATTAGTTAACTTATCAACTTTACCATCTAAATTCGTCGAAGCAGAAATCCTCTCTAAAAAGGTGAAGGTGCAGTTACCAAAAATATTACTAAAAGAAATAGATTGTTTCATTTCGCTACCTGTTCTAAAGGTGCACGTAATGACAGGTGTAAGCTTAGGTCTAAAGAATCTATGGGGTTGCTACCCTGATACCATGAGATGTCTTCACCATCAGGACCTTGGCCGAAAGCTTACACTTATAGCTAAAATTCTGAATCCTAAAATAACGATCATAGATGGACTTTACGCCTTAGACGGGCACGGTCCAATGTATGGGGAACCGGTTAAAATGGATTTGTTGCTGATGTCAGATAATGTTGTGGTCGCGGATGCTTTAGGCGCTACAATCATGGGTATACCTCTGAAGAGAGCAAAGCATATACTTGTTGCAGAGAAAGAGGGTATCGGCACAACCTGTTTAGAAGATGTAAAGATCAATACTGATTGGAGCAGATACAGAAGGGAGTTCAAGATAAGGAAAACACTCATAGACAGGCTTTCAACTATCCCCTTCCATAGTTACGTTGTTGCAAAGCTTATCATGGATTCCCCATTTACAGCATTAGTATATAAAATAGTCACTTTACTAAGAACCTCTGAAGAGAAATCTGTAGCAAACCAATTAGAATCATATAAGCATTACATGTAAAAAGAATATGAAAATAGGATTCATAACTCCATTCTTCTCGCCTGTAGCTGGAGGCTCAGCAACAGCGCCGTATATCTTGGCAAAGTGCTTGGTTAAAAAAGGCCATGAAGTATTTATTTTCACATCAAATTTTGGCCGAAATCTAGCTAAATTCCCTGATGAAAAAGATCTGGCTATAATAGAATCTAAGATCGAATTAAAAATGTTCAACCTATTTTATACATCTTCTCTAAGGTCTGAGTTAGAAAGTTCTAACAAATTAGACATACTACATTTGCATAATTTTAGAACCTATCAAAATTACGTTGCATACAGTTATGCTAAGAGAACTAATACACCATATATTTTGCAGGCTCGGGGTTCAATTCCAAGAATAGGAAAGAAAGAACTAAAATGGCTCTATGACGTTCTCTTTGGCTATCGATTGTTGAGAGACGCCTCTAAGGTTATTGCACTTACCCAAGTTGAAACTGATCAGTATAGGCGTATGGGTATCCCTGGGGAGAAGATAGCTATCATTCCTAACGGAATAGACCTATCGGAGTATGCTGAACTGCCACCTAAAGGCTCCTTCAAGGAGAAATTCAACATACCAGAAGATAGGAAAATTATCCTTTACATGGGGAGAATTCATAAGATTAAGGGCGTAGACTTTCTGGTCAGAGCATACGCTTACCTTAAAAATGAAATGAAGTATAAAGATGCCGTCTTAGTGATAGTTGGCTCTGACGACGGGTTCTTAGGTGAAGTAAAGTCTCTGGTGCAATCTTTAGGAATTTCTAGATCCGTAATCTTTACTGGACCACTATATGGGAAGATAAAGCTTGGTGCTTATGTAGATTCTGACATAGTTGTGCTTCCTTCACGCTACGAAACTTTTCCAAATGTTGTGTTAGAGGCGTATGCATGCTCTAAGCCTGTGGTGGCGTCAAATGTTGAAGCTATTCCAGATATAGTTTTACATGGAAAAACGGGGTTATTGTTTCAAGCTGGTGATGTAAAGGGGTTAACAAACGCAATTGCATATATGCTTACACATTCAGAAGAAGCTGTAAGAATGGGCCGTAATGCTCGCAGGCTTGTAGAAGAAAGGTTTTCTATTTACAGGGTTGTAATTCAGCTTGAAGCGCTCTACGAAAAAGTTTTAAAAGATGAAAGAGGAAACGCGTAGTATGAGCAAATATATTATCGGAATCCTGGGTGGCTCGGGTTTCGTAGGCTTTTCGCTGGCGAGACATTTTTCATCAACCTTCGATGTAAAAATATTGGATGTAAGAGAGCCTAGGGACAAATCATTTACCTTCGAATTCTGTGATGTTCGCAGCTACGAACAAGTTAAGGAGACGCTGGCGGATGTTGACCTAGTCATTCATACAGCCATAATTCAGATTCCATTAATTAATGAAAATAAGCGTTTAGCCTACGAAGTTAACTTTGTAGGTGCATATAACGTCTGTAAAGCTGTCGATGAGCTAACGAATGTCAAAGGTATGATATTGACTAGTTCATGGCATACTATTGGTGAAAGAGGGTTAGAGGGAGTCATCGATGAGGAGTTTGGATATAGACCTGATAAGGTAGAGGATAGGGCTAGATTATACGTGCTCTCTAAGATAGCTCAGGAGACTATGGTTCGCTATTACGATGAAATGTCAGATAAACTGTATGGTATCATAAGAATGGGGACCGTTTTAGGTGATGGCATGCCAGAAAAGACAGCTGCAAATCTCTTCATAGAAAAAGGATTAAAAGGAAAGCCTTTAACACCATTCAAGCACAGCATGCATAGGCCGATGCTTTACGTAGATATTAATGACGTATGCTATGCTTTTGAAGCCTATGTCAAAAAAATCCTGGAAGGAGAAATAAACAAGAGCAACAGCTTAGATCACATAATAAATATTTACTATCCAGAACCCATAACCATTTTAGAACTAGCAGAAATCGTTAAAAATGCTATAGCGAAGTTGACCAATGAAAATATAGTGCCTAGAATAGAAATCGTAGACCAAGGTTTAGAACCATTATTCCAAGAAAATGACAAACTAAGATTTAAAGTAGATGTTGGTAAAAGTTTCAAAGTTTTAGGGATGAACAAGCTTACACATCCACGGGAAGCAATTGAAAGGATCGTAAGATACCGTTTACAATCCAGCAGGTGAGGCCTTGAAAAATAGTATCTTGAATTCTAGCAAAAATTAAAAATGTACCGTAAATTATTATTCTATTTAAAGGATTTCCTCATAGGTAGTTATTCGTATAGTCTGATAAAGTATTTTAAACAATTAGAAGATAATAAGAAAGAAATAGAAATTGTTAAAAGAAATAAACTTTTGAAAGTATTAAGATGGGCTTATGATACCGTTCCATTTTACAGGAAATGTATGTCAAAACTTGAATTGAATCCTCATTACGATGATCCGTACTATGTTCTTTCAAAGTTACCTATTATTAATAAAAATGTAGTAAGGTCAATTCTTCCAGATCTTATCAGTCGCAATGTTTGGTTTAAAATGCCCGTTCAGACGTCTGGGTCAACGGGTACACCTTTAACATTATATCATGACCTTTCCGTTATACGAGCTGGACTTACCAGTTTCTATTATGGTCTCTCTTGGTATGGTTATACTCTTGGGGACAAGATCGCAAGATTATGGGGCAGACGACCAGTTGTCTCAAGAGTTTCAATTATTAGGAATTTTCTGTCAAATTATCTTTCAAATATGTACGATCTAAATGCTCACGCTATGAGTGAAAAAACTATGTTAAACTATTACTTTCTTCTTAAGAAGGAAAAACCGAAAGTTCTTTATGGCTATGTTTCTTCTTTATACCTCTTAGGAAATTTTATAAAAAATAAAAACTTAGAACCACCCCATATAGGTTTTATTGTAACAACAGCTGAACTTCTAAATAAGTTCCAGCGAGAGTCTTTAATTTCAAATTTCAAGAGTGAAGTTTACGATCAATATGGGTCTGTCGAAATACCATCTATAGCTTTTGAGTGTCCTTCTCATGAAGGTATGCATATTATGGAGAACCGAGTTGTATTAGAACTTCTTAAAGATGGAGGTGAGGTCAGTGATGGTGAAGTGGGAACAATAGTACTAACTGATTTAGACAACTTCGTAGTGCCACTAATAAGGTACAACTTAGAAGATGTGGCTAAGAAAAAAGATACAACATGTTCATGTGGAAGAAAAATGCAGTTAATAGAAAACATTATGGGCAGAACCAGTGACATAATTATCGGCTTAAATGGTAACAGGGTTCATGGAGAATTTTTCTCGCATTTAATTGAGAGTAGCGGTATTGCGCAAAAAAGAGTCGTTGAAAAGTTTCAAGTGGTCCAAAAATCAAAGGGAAAAATTGTATTCAAGATCAAGTCTAAGATACCGCTTTCCGAAGAAGACTTTTACAGGTTAACTATCCTAATACGGCGTTACTTAGGTAGTATGGAAGTCGTTTATCAACAAGTAAATGATATAGAACCACATCCATCTGGCAAATACAGATTCACTATTTCTGAGGTTGATGTTAATGCTAAAGATATATAAAAGGGGTCAATTCTCTATTATAAAAGATAACACCATTGTTGACTATCCCAGTACTCCTCCTTATAATCCTCCAGCATTTTATCCTGAGCTTACGGAAGCAATTAAGCCCCCAACTTTAGATCATTCTAACAATGTTTACGGTCTCGTAAGAATGGCTCTCATCACTCTTGGTCTGGATGAAAAAAATTATGGAACTAAAGAATGGAACCCTTTCTATGGTTTCATCAAAAAAGAAGATAAAATAATTATAAAACCTAATTTTGTTATCGATGGCGATTCTGTTTCATTAGATGTATTTAAAGCAAGTGTAACGCACCCCTCTCTTATACGACCTATAATTGATTATATTTATAAGGCTACTGAAGGCAAATGCGAAATCTTAATTGCTGATGGTCCTCTAGAAGGAACATCTTTTATAAAAACCAGTAAAAAACTTGGTTTGTTTAACATGGTGCATTATATCCAAAAGAAATATAATATGAAAATAAAAGTTATGGATTTAAGAGATTACATACTAGAAACTTTTGCATCGTTTAAAGTTGATAGCATTCTGCTTCTCCGTTTATTAAGAACTAGAGAAATAAGCTCTGAAGATAAATACGTCACCATCGACCTTGAAGAATATAGCGAATTTGAGTCGATTCACGATCAATTGAATAACTTAGTCTCTACTAGATCATTAATCGATAAGGTTCCTTCATTTGCACAAAGTAAGGGACATCATCGTTATACTATTTCTAAAGAAATATTAGACGCTGATGTTATTTTTAATTTTCCTAAATTAAAAACTCATAAGTTTGCGGGGGTGACGCTTTGTCTAAAGAACTTATTAGGATTTACAATTAATCGCCATTACTTTGGCCATTACAGAAGAGAGAACGTCTCTTCAAATATCAGAGGATATGTTCTTGAGAAACTGTCGCGTATAAGACTTACCAATAACCTCGCCCTAAATATCCTTTTAAATCGTAAATTTCTTGTAAATATGCCCAAATTGGCTCAGACTGGTTCTGGGATAGGTAATGATACTATTTGGAGAGCTATACTGGACATTGCTAGAATTATTTTGTATGTTAATAGCAAGGGTGTATTGGATGATAAAAAACAACGAAAACATTTTGCAGTAGTAGATGGCGTGATAGCTGGCGAGGGTGAGGGTCCACTTATTCCATCCCCTAGAAAATTTGGGACAGTTATTACAGGATATGATCCTCTACTGATTGATATTATATCTTCGAAGTTAATGGGCTTTGACCCTCTAAAAATAAAAAAATTATATAAAGCGATGAAAGCACATAAATATCCGATATCAGACGTTTCAGAGTATGAATCTGTTCTATCTTATAATATTCCTAGTTTTCGCTTTAAACCTGCAACCGGATGGGAACGTGCTAGACTAATAAAGAATATAGATCCAAATGAGATTTTTACAAATTAATGTTGTTAAGTATCAAAATGTTACTTGGGCACTGACTCTAAATGTTGATGAAGATTATTTAAGGTTTAGGATGTACCATTATTCATTCCAGAAGGTAAGGAAAAAAGAAGATAAATATAACAAAAGCAAAAATCTTGGATTTAAAAAACTTGTACGTCTAAGGAATCATTAAAATGTATGTCTAGCCGCGTATTTCAGAGTGGGTGATCATAATGACAAAGAAATCATTAGAATTGTCTAGGACTTTAACGTTGTTCCTCTTAGTTTTGCTAATTGGTTGTTTGACATTATTTTTTGTAATCATAGTCACAAATTTTACCTCTATCCGTTATTTTATATCTGACAGGAGTCGCGCTAATGTTTCCTTAGAGGTCGAGTGGAGCTTCTATCCTTCAAGACCATCTAACACCACTGGTCTAATTGGCTGGTGGAGAATGAATGAAGGAAGCGGAAACAGGATATATGATTCAACCGACGAGGGCAAATATGGTATACTTTATGGCGCTTCATGGGTTGATGGCAAGTTCGGCAAGGCGTTAAGTTTCGATGGGGTGGATGATTATGTTGATTGTAGTTCTATTTTTAATAATGTCGATACACATTTTACAATAGAAGCTTGGATAAAAGTTAATAGCTTACCTGACATAGGTGGAGAATCCATTTTCCCTATTGTAGGAAAATTTGATGGAACTAGATATTGGGTTCTAAGTATAAAAAGAGGTAACAGTGATAATATTGGCTTTTTACATTTTAGATTATGGAATGGTACAACAGTTGTTTCAGCTAATAGTCCAATAGGATCGATAGTTACAGGCACATGGTACTATGTAGCGGCTACGCGAAATGGTGATACTTTTGAAGTGTATATAAATGGAGAGAAAAAAGACACGGTAACTCAAACTTTTGGTTCAGTTGCCAATAGTGGTGCGTTAAAAATTGCACATAATTTAGAAAATTGGGCGTTCTTTAACGGCACTATTGACGAACTTCGCATTTACAATCGTTCTCTATCAGCAGATCAGATTTACCAAGACTACAACATGAAAGGCATAACTGTAATTACTCCATCTCATTACCGGTCGAAGAACGATACGAAAATCATCTATACGTTCGACCTCAGCCATCCTTTTCCATCCGACGCCTATGAGTATGAATTAAAATGCGTATTCCCAAAAGAATGGGAAATCGTAAATATAACATCTGTTAAAACTGGCAATATAGTTCCATGGGCAATGTATAGCATGGTCCGTCCAAATGCTACATACAATTACATCAAAATTGACGATTCAGTTATAAGAATTTACGGAGATATTTTTAAAGTTTACGCTTACGAAGTACGTAAACCTCTTTCTTTGATTCTTTTGGACATATTCTCAACAACAATACATTCCATTTTTCTCTTTCTCTTATTTATATTGATTCCAATAAACATAGGTGTACTGGTCACAAAATTCTTAATGAAACAAAGAATAAGTATAGGAATTATAAGCATAATGGGTTATTGGACCATAGGCAGTCTAGTTATGTTCTTCGTTTTTATATTAATATCCAACATAATCTTCCATTATTGGAACTTTCATCTCTTCAGCTTATTATCTTTTATGCTGTTTTTTGTTTTTTGCGTATTTCAAGCTAAAAAAATTTTTCGACAATTACATAATTTTCCTTTCAAAAACCTGAAATTTTTGTTGGCAAATGCACAGGAGGTAATGTTTCTAATGATCCTTATGATCATAGGCATATCTTCTGCAATATTCCCCCACATCGAACATTTACGTACCTCAATGGAAATCTTTCTGACAAGAAATTATATTAATTCTTGGACTCTCACTCATTCTATAAAATTTCTAAGAAACGCTCCATTTAACTACTTCGGCGCTGACATACCATTTATCCCTCTCTTTACTGCAGTAGTAAGTAGCATTTCAGGCATCAATCCTTTGCGCCTTTATTTCTACCTAAGCTTTGGGGCATCACTTATATATCCATTTATAATCTATATCACAGCAAGGTATATTACACGTAATATACGTACGTCATTACTTACCGCGATAGTCGCTACTTGGGCATATACCTCAAATGTTTTAGACGACAGTTTTTCCCATTTAACTTTACAATTTATGCTCTATCCTTTAATAGTAGCGTTTATGACTACTTGGGGAGAAAATCATCCTGATACTTTAGATGTCATAAGAGCCATTCTTCAGATATCCGCTGTATGGATAATTTTATTTTTAGCGGTAATGTTTTCTGGTATAGAAAGTTTGACTATCACCAGAAATATTCTACTTCTTTGTGTCATTCTCACCTCCGTTTGTCTAACCACTCTAAATAGGGACTGGATTTATGTCATTATAACTGTCTTTATTCTCATAAATCCCTTGACTTGCTCGATTTTGCTTTTACCACTCATTTCAGCCCTATTTTTGTCATCAATGGTAAAAAATATTCGGAAAACTTATTTTTTAATCCTTTCTCTTGTTACATTCATCCTTCTTTATGCTACGCATTATGGGTTAATCAAGTTTGAAAATCCGAATTATATCTCAACAGTTCTAAGTTTCATCGCACCAAGTGGACCATGGACTCAAACTCCTCAAGAAAAAGTTCAGCACCTTTTTGATTACGCTCCCAATTTGCTAGTTCACGTAGGCTTAGCAGGATCTTTGGTCATAGGATTAGAAAGAAAAAGGAAAGATCGACTTTACATATTAAGCTTAACACTTTTTTTGAGTTTATTGATTCTGATATCTCCTGAAGGTGAAACAAGTCGCCTAAGTTTTGGTTTTTCCTTCCCATTGGCTCTGTTTGCATCATTGCTTATTGACAAAATAGCGGGCATGTTTAGGAATGTTGTAATAAAACTCAGATTTGTGCAACAAAAAATCCTCGCTTCAACTGTAATATTTTTAATTCTTGCTGCACCTTTTTCATTTTGTATAGTCCTGAATAGTCAACGCTTTTCTTGGCATAATGTTTTAATAAACGGGAACATCGAGAATGTTCCTTCATTTTACACAACTTATGAAATAAAAGTCGCTGAGTGGATTTATCTTAACACACCCTTGGTCAATGTTTTTTATCCATTCTTCGAAAATATTGATAATGGGACGTTAATTAACAAAATTACTCTGAAAACTCCAGTGCTTAATAGGGAAATAACATGCCTATTATCCAAAGCTAACGATACGCTTATAGTTAGTGATCCTTTTACGATGGCATCGCTAAACGCATTGACGCTAAGGAGCTGCCTAATGCCCGAGAGAGAATTTATCTATGAAGAAGAATATTCTAATTATACTCTGCTTTTTCTCGAGAAGCTAAAGGCATCTTTTCGGCGTGATACCTCTTCTGCTTTTATTAAAGACATGTTAAAGTTGAAAGATGAAATTTATGGGAATGGAACGAAGAAGATTATTTATATTGTGATTTCACAAAGGACTTTGATTTGGCTGAATTCGAACATGACTTTCGTAAAAAACGTAAACAAGTCATATGATTTCAAGCCAGTTCTTCATATTTTCTTCGATTCCATGCAGTTCGAACCTGTTTTTTATATTCCTGGAAAGGTGTATGTCTTCAAGTATAAAAGCAATACGAACTAATCAGGAAAAAAAGCATTCCTTCTACAGTAAGAAAGCTGAGTGAAAAGGTAAGGAGACTGACTACAAGAAAGAGCAGTTGAAAGTTGAACTTATTTAAACTAAGTTAGCAACAGATCGAAAACTATAGTTCAATAGAAGTAGTAGAACAAGAACAAAAGCTCTACTGCTATTTTTTTGTCCGGTTCTTCAAAAGTTCATAAAAACCTAAAGTTGAGTAAATGTTCAAAGGTAAAAAGTAAATTTGCTTAGATTGTGTTTTTGCATCTAAGAATATAAATGGTGTTGCCACTATTGGTAAGATTAGAAATAAAACGTCAAAGAAACTGTCTTCGTACTTTAGTAGCTGAGCCACTCCTAGAACAGAAAGTAAGAAAACTAAAACATTGATAGTATAACCTCCAACAAGAACTTGAGTTAGAAAGTTAAGGTTCCTATCCAAGATAAAGATGTTTGAGATCAAGAATAGTGCTCTTAGTAACACTGTAGTCTGCATAGGCTCCACTTAAAGAATTTAAAAAAATATTGTTTTAATGCCTCCAAAAGCAAGTTAACTAAAAAGAAACTTCCAATAAGGATTCTTCTTTGTTGTAGGGCCTTCTTAAATTAAGCTTACTCATGAAGAAGTTTAAAGGAAAAAGCAAGACTACAGCAAGTATTACTATTGTCCAGCTCCATGGATGAGAAAAGAGAGCTAGGGTTGAAAAAATGATTGAGACAAAGAAATATTTTCTTTCCTGAAAGGCATAATATAACAGTAGTATTTTTATGTAAATGTAGAGAAGGCGAGATAAGGTTGAATGAAGAACATTCAGCGTTCAAGTTCTTTAAAGAAATGCCTGAAGACATTCATCCATAACTGCTTAAGGCAATACAAAATTTAGATTGGAAGCCTTTAAAAGATGGATTATGAGTTGAGCAAGGGTAGGTGTTAGAAATTGGATGAAACAGTTTCAACTAGGCTTCCGCCTGAGTTCATAAGGCTTATGGAGAAAGAGGCAGAAGCTAAGGGTGTAAGCTTAAGCATGCTATTAAGGGATATTATCGAGGAGCATTACGATATTAAACCTAGAAAGCCTCCGCCCTCTTAGGCCGCTTACTACAATGATATCCTATATAGCAAGGGGCGATCTACAAAAACTAGCAGAGCACTTCACACAGGAGGCATTCAACATACGTGATGTGCCGAAGGACCGCCGCATCCTATTGAGCTGAGAGGAGGTCAGGTGCCCCTACTGTCAGCACATCGAATATGTAAGGAGAGAGCAAATAGCGTTGATGCTCGAAGAGGACCTACAGTTAGGACGTTAGGTGAAGAAGAGACAAGACTGGCCATTTGAATTAAGCATGACCACATCAAATAATGATGTCGAAGCCTTCTTTAAGGATTTAGAAGAAGAATTCCGACTAGCTAAAGATCTTCTTACATTACTTAAAATGAAGGAGGTTAGAGACGATATTAGATCTCTAGACCATTTGCAACATTAAGGGATGAAATAGGGCCTTTAAGGAGTGTTTTCAAAGAATATATGAATAAAATGTATAATGTGGCTCTTCCACTAATTTTAGTCTATTGCGTGAGCAGTTTGGAAAATTTTTTACGGCTCGTGTGGGAAGCTAAAATTGGGCCCATACCAAAAAATCTAAGAAGAATCTTCTCAGATCCCAAGGAATTTTCTAAGGTGCTTAAAAATAGATTGGGGGTAGAGATAGGCTCATTAGCCATTAGAGCTAATGCTGTAGCAGAAAAGAGACATATTATTATTCACAATAAAGGGATTGTAGATAAAAAAGCTCTTTGCGCATTTAAGGAAGCCTCTATTAACGGATTACAAGAAGGACAAAGGTTGCAATTAACCGTAGAGGATGTTGGAGAAGACATCAAAATTCTTGAGGAGTTCGCAGTTTTTGTCAAGAAAGCATTCTTTGATATTAAAAGTTAATGCTTCAAAAATTGATACCGTTCAAATAGGCTTTCAACGGCAACTCTCTGTACCCACAAGAGTGTTTTCAATGTTGTTCACAAAACTCTTGTTTGAACAGTAACCAAACTCAAAATAACGATATAATTAGGGTAGCCTAGGAGAGAAAAGGGTAAACATCTTTTAATAGCAAATAATAATAGTTAATAGAATTAAGTTTTAATGGCGATGTAAGTGTCCTCTAATCGAAGTATGATTTTTAAAGTTGAAGTTAATTTAAAATTTAGAGAGGATAGTTATCTATATGTGGAAGATGAAGTGGCAATAAGCATAGAGGGCACGTTTATTTCAGGACCTGTTAGATTACAGCCATTAGACCCAACTAAAAGTGGTATTAAGGTCTCCTTCAATGTTAAAAGTGAGAATTTGGAGGAAGCTAAGCGGATGGCAAAAGAGTTTATTGAGAAAATGGCTTTAATCCTTTGCTGCAAGACTAATGTTGGTGTAAAGATCGAAGACTTTAATCTTATTGAATTGCCCAGGGCAAGTGCAACTGGCTCAGAGGTTTTAGAAACCTTTACTATAAAAGAAAAAGTATCGATAGGTTTGGGCCTTTCTAAGGTTTCATTTGAGGAAATTTTCAAAATTATAAAGAATAACATATTACAGCTTGAATGGCGCTTTTTAGACTGGTACAATCGTGCAATCCTTGAGCGTGATCCTGTAAACCGTTTTTTAATGCTATGGACAGCTGTAGAAGTTTGGAAAACCCACGTGTTAGGTAGAAGTGAAAGTAAACATAGAGAAAAGATGCGTGAAATCTTCAAAAAGTATGGTTTTGAAGAAAACTTTGATGAAATATACGATTGTCGAAACGACCTATTTCATGAAGGGGAAAAAGAGAATATAGTAAAATATTTGCATCCGCTTGAATCTCTTGCCACTAGGATAATAGAGGAAATTAGAGGCCGTATTCCAATATAGCCACTATTATCTTGAAAAGCTTCGAATGTGCAGAAGGCTTAAATCTTGAAGGAACTTTCTATGAATATGATGTAGTCGGTTAGAAAGGTTGTCGTCACAGTAGCAGTCGGCACTAAATTGTTGCCTATAAGTAGCTTCCTAAGGAGATGCTTCCCATCCCGTTAAAGGCAAAAAGGATATAATCTTGGAGCCTTCACCTTCTTAGCTTAAGTCACACACCTCATCCTTACACAGCTTCCGCTTCCAAGCTGGACAGAGCTTGTCCTCGGAGCCATAGCCTTTCTCACAATATACATAATCTCAGTCTCGCTCATGGGGGCAGTAAAAAGGTCTGACATAGAAAATATAAAGGAGATGATGGAGGAGCTTGGTCCAATATCCAAGTTACTCAACCCACCATTAAACATTATCGAAAAACTTATACAGAAAATCCATAGGACGTAAAAATATAGAACTAATAAATGCCAGAATATACAGTAAAAAAAGAGAACTATTAAGATTTTAGCTTAGGATAAAGACCTACAAAATTACAGTTATGTTCACTTTTAGCGAAATTATGAACATTCAGAGTTCAAGTTCTTTAAAGAAATACCTGAAGACATTCATTCATACCTGCTTAAGGCGATCCAAGATTCAGGTTGGAGGCCTTTAAAGGATGAATGATGGCCAAAGTCACAACCTAATATAGCCAACGCTATTCTGAAAGTTTGTGAACATAAAGAACGTTTAAATCTTGAAGGAAATTTTTAGGGATGCGATATAGTTGGTTAGGAAGGTTGTCGTTACCGTCGCAGGCCTCGGCACTAGAGTTCGAGGTGGATCTAGCAAATTTTAATGTTCAACATTTTAATATTTCTCTAGAATATACCTTTACAAGTCTGTCTTCACTCACAGAAAGTCCAGTTTATTCCTTAACCTCTCGAGGCAAAGCCTCTTCAATGGATTCTCCCTTTCTAATTTTCTCTCCAGGAAACCACCATTGCCCTCTAGCGGGACTATTCTTTCTCCTTAAAAACAGTAGTTTATTGTCTTTAACGATGATTGCTTCCACTGATGGAATAGGCATACATTTTACTATCTTATCGTATAGGGAGTCGGGGATAAAGCCGTCCTCTGCCTTCAAGTCCTTCACCAAGCTTTTATTCGACCACTTGAATCTTACATCATGTAACTATTTCCCTGATCTTTCGAGCAATATATTTTACGTCTTCTCCTGAAAGTTTTACACTTGATGGAAGATTTAGTCCTTGCTTAGAAATTTCTCGACGATATAGGGTATGTGGAGTTCGCATACTTTCGGTATATTGGCATTTCATGTAGTGGGTAGAAGAATTTTCTTGTTTCAACACCATTCCCTACAAGTTTTTCTGCAAGTTTTGATCCAGAAGTCACTTCCATTGCATTCTAGGTTTTTTAACCTGTAAAAGAACACAGACATCATAAACTGATTCCTCCTAAGGGCACAAAAAATATAGTAGCTTCAACCATCTGCTAACATCTCTAAGGGTTCCTTCAATGTCTTAAAGCCATGAGATTAGACTAAGTTAAGGAAGAACTCCCTATTCCAAAAGATTTCATAACTTCTTAATAAGGCATAATATAAACAGGAAAACAAGAAAACCATGAAAGATATCGGACAACTTAAACAGCTTAAGGCAAGGCAATCTTGGGTCACAATGCTACCACCACACTATGCCAAAGGTGATGTAGAGTATAACATAAACTTATATGTGGAGAAAGATTCTAGCCTGAAGAAGAAAATAGACATCAAAACCAAGATCAGTTGACAATCGATCAATAAATTTACTCCTCCAAAGTACACTAAGACGGCTTTGGAGTTTGATAATCGATTCTTTGTATGTAGATCACCGTAGCTGTATACGCAGAAGATTGAACTGAGTTGCACAACCCAAATTTAACCACATAATCCAATATAATGAGCAGAAGATTAACGTAACACAATTGATAAAAAGCATAATAGAGTAACATTTCAAAACGATTAAGATCTAGAAAAGCCTAATGTTGTGTAGGGTGAAAGTTGGATGCCCTAAAGGCTGGAAAGGTTAAGCCAGTCTCTCATAAGTATCAAGACATCTTTCACTTCTACCTAAGCAATTATTCTGCTTCTTCGCCTCTTAGATCGTCTGAAGCTTCTTCTAAGAAATGTTTAACCTTAGATTTAAATCTTTCATCTGTTGTATAACCTATTATTTTAGCCGGAGAACCTACAGCAATGGC
>Ga0080004_1186303_pt1 | contig 17571 bp, 13 predicted proteins | sample WasSprMetagenome_FD_69207 | JGI IMG/M metagenome (GOLD analysis project Ga0080004, IMG submission 69207) | Sulfidic aquatic microbial communities from Washburn Spring, Yellowstone National Park, USA - WS (SPADES assembly) (version 2) | ecosystem: Environmental > Aquatic > Thermal springs > Hot...
CGTGTGAGTCTGTTTTTTCGTCGTCGAAGCTTTGGACCATTATGTCTCTTCTTATGAGCATTACTGCTGCTACGCTTCTGTCTAATATGAAGGCTTTGTTGTCTGGTGTTGCTCCTGAGTTGTCTACTATTACTTCTAGGTTTAGGAATGTTCCTAGGACTCCTCTCTGCTTGTCTTGTTGTGTTCCGTAGTAGAAGTTGTGTATGAATTTATCATCTAACCAGAGGTCTCCTTCTTTGTTTGCTGATATGAGTAGGCAGTCTGGTTTGAATCTCTCAGCCTTCACAGCCCTCCTCGCCTTCACTATGTCTGCGTATGTTAGTGTGCCCGATGTTGAAGCTGTGATCTCTCCTCCACCTGCTAGGTCTGTTGATGGTATTGTTGTGAAGAGTTTCACTATTCTCTCTGTTTCTAGTAGTGCTACTGCTCTACCTAGTTCTGCGCTCTCACGCTCAAGCACGTTCCACGATGCATCCTCTAGGAATCTTCTTGTCCAGTCTGCTCCAGCTCTTATCTCTATGTCTGCTTTTACGTCTTGTGTCTCTATCTTCTCTCCTGTGAACCATATTGATGCTAGTTCTGATGCTTCGAATGCTTTGGCCTTCTTAGCCTTTGGGAATCTGACTAGGGCTTCCTCTGTTCTAATGACTTGCACCAGGTTTCTTCCTATCAGCTCTGGTTGAGCTGCTTCTATTACAACGTCGTGTACTCTTCCTATCGCTCCAGCTATTGGTGATGTTATTGTTTCGTATCCTTGTGGGAAGAGTTCAGCGACTCTTTGGAAGAATGGGTTTGTTGAGGCTCTTTCAGCCACCTTATCTACCTCAGCCTTCAGAGTTGGGTCTTTGCATATTGCTTCGAATCTCATTGGTAGTAGATCCTCCCACCTCAACTACTTCACCACCAGTATTCTGCCTAGGTCGTCTGCTGCTGTGAATGAGTCTAGGGCGAAGCCTAGCCTCCTACTGTAGTATATTGTGTATGTTGCTGTCCCACCCTCGTTCACAGCCTGATCATCTAGGGGTAGTATGCGTTTAGATGAATCTGCTCCATAGACCGCTTGACCCCTAGCTATCGCAGCACCACCCCTAACCTTCACGACTCCAAGCACGCAGACAGGAACATAGCCACCTGCATCAACACTCTCAAGAGCAATACCTATGCAGTTCTGGGCTGAGGAGGCTGGAGAAACCTCACCATCACCACTTAAGTAAACAGGGTCTCCTTTAGAGACCGCTTGAGCAGCCTTAAAGCTTAGGACAATACTCTCCGCTCTAGGTGAAATAAGCTCGCCTACATCAGCGTAGGGCCAGGCGTCAGCCATCACAACCAAAACCAATGGGATGAGGATATAAGTTGAAGCGCTCAGCCCAACAGCTATATGATATGAGCTTTATGATATGTGTCGTCGTAGCGTAGCTACTGCATATATTTTGTGGGTTGTTGGTTTCGGGTGTATGTTGGGTAGGCTGCTCTCACCCCTTATAGGTCTTAGCTCTCAGAGTAGGGTTAGGGGTGTTGTGGTCGGTTTAGGTGGTTTCTACTATGCTCCTGAGTTTCCTCAGCCCTCCTTCAGTGTTTATGTTGATTGGTATAGGAGGGATCCTGCTGTTATGGCTGCCGCTGATTTTGTTGGTCAGGCTGTGGCTGGCGTAGGAGGATACACTACTTCAGATGATCCTGAGGCTAAGGGTGTTGTTGATGATTTTAATGAGGAGGTTAATTTGGATGAGGTTCATCTTCAGGCTGCTACTTGGAGCCTTCTATGCGGGAACTTCTTCTTGGAGCGTGTTTACAGCGAGTACACGGTTGAGGCTGTTGCAGATGGCGGGGTTAGGGTTGAGCTTACGGTTCCCGCTGAGGGAGCTGAGCTTGTTGGTTTGAAGCCCATCCCATTAACTTCGATAGCGTCTGTTCAGAGGGATAGATTCGGCAGGATTCTTTGGTATAATCAGGTGTTTAAGGGTGTTCAGCAGAAGCTTTCGCCTAAGATCGTTGTGCACTACGCTTGGAATAGGGTTGACTGCGAGCCCTTCGGCACTGGTTGGCTAACACCACTCATATCTCAGGGCAGAGGCTACCTATCTGAGGCAACAGGTAGGGTTAGGAGGAGGGCAAGCCTACTCGAATTAAAGGAGAGGCTTGACGACGCAGCGGCAAGACTATGCTTAAGATATGTACCTAGGCACGTATACAACTTCCCAAATAAGAGCGACGATTGGGTTAGATCTTTGGCTAAGGAGCTGAGTAAGCTCGAGCCTGAGCAGGATTTTGTTACCAACGTTGAGGGGTTCGATGTGAAGGAGGTTTCAGTTGGATCTAGGGCTAGCATCGAGTTCCTATGGCAATACGTGTGGGAGCAGATCCTCATAGGAACTCAGACACACCACATCAGACTATTTACAACACCAGGCTTCACAGAAGCGTCAGCTAAAGAGGCTACAGCAGCCATGGAGCGTAAGCTTGCGGCTGCAAGAAGATTCATAAAGCGTGTAACCGAACGTGAAATATTCAAACCCCTACTTGAGTCGAGGGGCTTCGACCCTAAGGAGGCTAACGTTAGGTGGAACTGGGGAGCTGTGGAGAAGCCTCAGCCCAAGATCGAGCACCTCATAGAACTCAGCAAGCTAGCAGCACAAGGCTTAGCCGTTATGAGCGTAGATGAGATCAGAAACATGCTCAAAGACTTCGGATTCAAGCTAGCTGGGTGATGAGATATGCCTTGGGATGAAACAGATGAATACATAAGGTCTGGGCATAGAGATCCAAGCGACTTCCAACCAGACACCTTTAGAACAATTACGTTAGATGAGGAGAGGGGGATCAAAGCCATCGTTGCTAAGCCTAAGGGCTCAGATAAAATGGAGATACAATCGTATCTGTTCAGCAAGTCTAAGGGTTGGACGCTCGAGAAGGCTAAGGAGTGGTTCGAAGCACATAAAAGCGAAGCAGTAGATCAACAATCTGAGGAGAACCCTTCTACACCTGCCCAATCTGCAGAGGCACAGGCAAACTCCCAAGATCGATCTACAGAATCTGGGTCGAAGCAATCACAAGTAAAGAGTGAAAGCTTCAGGTGGGCTGAAGGCATCTTCAAACCCATTAGAGATGCGGCTGAGGAGGGTGGTGGCAAGATCTGGAGGGCTAGGGTTCTACACGCAGGCACAACTAGAAACAACGTCAAGTTCACTAGAGACGAGCTGATCAGAGCTGCTAGAAGCCTATCACTCAGACCAGTAAACATAAACCACCCCGCCCTAGGTTTGAGCGCTAAAGCTAGGTGGCTACCATATCCTCAAAATATGGTGTTGAGAGCTGAGTTTGAGGATGATGCTATAGAGGCTCTCCTACTCATATCAGACCCAGAAGTCAACAAGATGATCGAGGAGGGTGAGATAAACGCAGTATCAGTAGAGTGGACAGCGCTAAAGGAGCATCTAACAGATGGTGTTAAGCCAGAGGGAGTAATCTTCCCAGCACTAGCCCTACTAACAAAAGACACACCACCAGGAGACCCCCTAGCATCAATAATAAAAGGTGAAGCAGCCAGAAGAGCTGAAGCTGTCTGGTCTAGGGAGTACATAAACGATCTACCAGACGAAGCCTTCGCAGCCATACTACCAGGAGGCAAAAAGGATGAGCAGGGCAAAACAACACCAAGATCACTAAGAAAGTTCCCACACCACAACAAAGATGTTAAAAGCGGAGAAGAGCACGAGACAGTGGACCTACCACACCTAAGAAACGCCCTAGCGAGGCTACCACAATCAAAGATACCTCAGAAGTATAAAGATCAGGCAAAAGAGCATCTGGAGAAGCACGCAAAAGCGCTCAAAATAGGCGAATACAGAGAAGGAGCAGAACAGCTAACAGAAGAAACGATAGAATACATCTTAATAGACCACGAAGAGAGAATAAGCGATCTAGAGGAGAGAGTAGAGAAGCTAGAAGCACAAAGAGTTGGAGAAGGAGTAGCACTAATCCAAGAGGCGAAAACAGAAGAAAAGGTTACTGATGTGAGAAGACCAGCAGACAGAATACTATATGAAAAGTGGATAAGAGAAAGACTATAGGAGCTTCATTAATATCGGCATGGACCTAAACCTCGTTCAGCAGCTTTAGAAACTACTCTCTTGACAGCATCGCAACTTTCATTATCTCTAGAAGTAGTCCTCTGACTAGTGAGCCGAATATTGCTGCCTTCTTTACGCCGAAGCGCTTCAACACTGGTAGTATCTGCTCGCTGAGTTCTTCGATTTTATACTCAAGGTGGTTCACGTCTTTTGCTGTGATGCTTCTTCTCCGCTCTTCTCTTGCTCTGTTTCCTTCTCTATTTCTTTTTCTATTTCTTCTATTGGTTTGGGCGGTGGTGTTGTTGCTAGTGTGTATCCTATCCAGGCTAGTATGCCGAATACTGCTGCTACAGCTACGCTTCCAGTTAGTTTGAGGATGAAGAGGTCTAGGCCTGTCAGTGGTGGGAAGAATGTGAGCCAGATGTATACTGCTATAACAACTACTGAAGCCACGAGGATTGCCGCTCCTATCACATTATCTTTATTCATACTTACCTAGCGTACGTGTTTGTTTTACATCTTTTAAATATTTTTCGAAGCGAAGATGATTTTGACATCTTTTCAGTCATATACATCTGTGGGGTCTCTTCGCTTGGTAAGTATTTATAATGCAAGTAAAGGATAGTGGTTGTGTGCGGGTTGGTGTTGGTTGGTTTGGCGAAGCTATTGAGATATCTTTTCTCAGCTTCTTTGGGTATCTTCCTCTTTTTTGACTTTTTGTTTCTTGTTGGTAGTTTTGGTGTGGTCTTCCCTGTTTTGGTTAGGGGTGTTGGTATGGTGTTTTATGTGGTTGATGGTGTCTTCTTTTCTCGTTTTGTTGATGTGGTTATTTGGTTTGCTTCTCTTCTGGTTGCTTTATCTTTGTTTGTGTATTTTATGCGGAGGCGCTTTGATGTCGTTGGTGGTGCTGTTCTTGTTCTTCTTTTGATACCGCTGTTCTTCTATGTTTTTGGCTTCGGTTTCGTGGCTTTTGTTGTTGGTTTTGCTGGGGGTGTTGTAGCAATATTGTATGGTTGGAGAAGGGGTTTTTCCGTATTCTCTGTTGCTGTTTTGGTTTGGCTTTCTGTTTTGTCTGCTGTTTCTTTGGTTTCTTGTGTTAGGTGGGTTTTGAATGGGGTCGATGGTGCTGCGCCTCTCTCTGATGTCGGTTGGTATGCGTCTCTTTTGGATCTTCAGCTTACTTATGGTTTGTTTTATCCTGTTCTGCCTAGGGTTTTTGCGATATTTCTTGCTGCTTGGGTTCTTAGGTTGCTGTCTTTTTCGTATGACGGTTGGTTTGCGAGGTTCTTAGGTGGTTCTTCTCTTCAGTATCCCAGAAGGATGGATTTCGCCTTGCTCTGCTTGGCTTTGGTTGCGGTGGTTTTTGTTTGCGTTTACCCTTATCTTCCCGCTTTGAATCCTTCTTCGCATCTTGTTGGTGTCGATGTTGTTAACCCTAATGGTTACTATAGTTGGGCTGTTTCCTATCTTAGTATGGGGGTTGGTGAGCTCTTTGATGTGTTTGTTAGGTCTGATAGGACTCTCTATTGGGTTTTTCAGCATGCTGTGGTTTTTGCTTCTGGTTCGCCTGATTTAGGGGTTCGTTTGGTGCCTTCTCTGCTTGGTTTGCTTCTTGTTTTCTCGGTTTATTTTTTGGTTTCGGTTGGCTCTGGGGATAGGGTTTTGGCTGGTTTCTCCGCTCTTTTCTCTGCTTTCTCTTTTCAGGTTACTGCTGGTGTTAACGCTGGTTTCTACGCTAATTGGCTTGCTTTGGTTGAGGTTAATGTTTTCTTCGCTTTGCTTATTAAGGCTCTTCGATCTAGGCTTCGTAGCTACGCTGCTTTATCTACGCTTGCCTCCGTCTCGATACTGTTTACTCATCCGGCTACTTGGCTTGTCACGATGGGTTCGCTGGCTTTGTTTGGTTTGCTTGGATTTGTTAGGAGGTTTCTTGGGTCTGGTGGTGAGGTCTTATCTAGGTATGAGTTTGTGCTGCTTACTGTTGTTGCTGCATGTAATGTTGTAGCTGATTTGGTTAGGGGTCTTCTTGTTAGGGGGTATGAGGCTACTCGGGTTGCTGACGTTACTTTGAGGCTCTTCAGCTTAGATTATGTTCTTTGGGTCTTGGATAATCTGAGGGAGACTTTTACGGTTTTTCTTGGAGGGGCTTTGGCGAACCCCGTTATCGTAGTGTTTTCGATTTTGGGTGTGTTTGCTGTGGCTAGGTGTAAGGGTTGGTTTGAGTGTTGTGTTGTGGCTTTGAGTGTTGTGCCTTCTCTTGCTGTGCTCTTCACCTCCTCGGCTGGTGGTGCTTTTCTTCAGGCGAGGTTCATCTACCTTATACCGTTTCAGATCCTCTGCGGCTTGGGTTTGGCTTCGCTTCTTAAGGTTGTTTTGAGGCTTGTGGGTGACCGCTGCTTATTTCGGATTCTTACTATCCTGCTTTGTCTATTCGTCTTTTCGTCGCTCTTCGGCTACGCGCTTAGGGTTGTTGGTACGCTCTACCCTATTCTAGCGTAGTCTTGAGGTATTAATCTCAGTAACCTAGAAATATGGTGTTTGAGCTGTTTTTTGAGGGATGCGCTTTACGCTTTCGATCGCTGCTCCGCTGTATGCTGCTGTTGCTGCTATTGACCTATATCTGGGTTTGACTACTTCGTTCATCTATCCTAGCGTCTTTTTTAGGGTTGGCTGGGTGGCTTCGCTTATGGCTCTCTATGTGCATTTGGCTACTAGGCGTCATCCTTTGAAGCCTCTTCCACTAGCTTTGGCTTCGCTGGTCTGCACCGCTTTGTTGGTTCCGAATCTACCTCCTCTTGCTGCTGTGAACCTCGTTCTTAAGTGTGCTGCTGTGCTGTTTACTGTGAAGCCTGATCTTATCTTAATAGAGGCTTTTGGCGAGGGAGAGGGTGGCGGGGAGGGTTAGCTTCTTTTGTTTGTGGTGTGGTGGTAGAGTGCTTTAGTTATTATGGAGCTGAGTTTGGCTCCGAATACTTGTTTTAGGAGGTTGAGGTCTTGTTCGTCTATTACCTTTAGCAGCCTTAGGGATATTATGTAGATTGCTGCTCCTAGTGTTATGTAGAGTGGTAGTAGGTATTTGCTGTAGTAGGTTTGTTCAATGAGTAGGATGGTTAGGGTCATTATTGTTGAGGATGTGTAGATTTTGGTTAGCGCTGGTTTGTCTAGCCTTATCTTCACAACACTTGATAATATGTATAGTGATAGTGTGAAGCTTATGAGTATGGATAGGCCTTTCATTAGGGCGAGGCCGTTTAAGCCTAGGTACCATATGAGGGGTATGGTTGATAGGCTTACTGCTACGGGTATGAGGCTTAAGAGGAGGATTGTCAGGGTTTTTCCGTAGATGAGGAGGAGGTTGCTGAGTGCTGGTGATATGGTGTATACTAGTGCGAATATGGAGAGGGTTGAGAGGACTGTGTATCCGGTTTCGTACTGCTGCCCCGCGAAGAGCGTTATGACGGGTTTGCTCAGAGAGAAGAGGCCTAGTGCGAGTGGTGCGAAGATTAGGGCTGAGTATTTTGATGCCCTGGTTATTGTTGAGCTCACTGAGTTGTGGTCGCTTCTACCGTATGCTGAGCCGTAGTAGGGGAATAGTGCTGAGGATAGTGGTGTGGCGAAGGCTACTAGGACGCTGAAGACCTTGCTCGCTACATCATAGACTCCAAGATCTGATAGGGGGAGGAATGCGAGTACAATGGCTCTATCGTAGTAGGAGTATAGGAAGGATACGAGTGAGGCTGCGTATAGTGGTGTTGAGAATTTGAGGAGCTTTGCTATGGTTTTTGTGAAGTCGATGCTTAGGTTGCCTAAAGCCTCTGTCTTTGAAACGCAGATAGAGTATAGGGCTACGCCTAGCAGATCTCCAATTATCCATCCTAAGACTACGCCTTGGATGCCTGATCCTTTGAGTAGGAGTAGTGTGATAGATGCCCATCTTGCTGAGGTTGAGGCTACTCCGCAGAAGGCTATCGCCTTTAGCCTGCCTGCGCCTAGCAAGAAGCTGTTTAGGATTGGGGTTAGGGAGATTAGCAGGAGGTCTAGGGAGAGTAGTCTTATGGCTGGTGAGTAGGTGGTTGTTTTGAAGAGGAGTGTAGAGAACCAGTCTGGGGTGATGAGGAGTAGGAGTGAGAGGGTGGATGCGATCACACCTCTAAAGGTTATCGCTGAGATTAGGTAGCTTGCTGCGCCTTCACCCCTACCCTTCAGCTCTGAGACGAATTTCGCGAGTGAGGAGCTTAGGCCGAGGTCTGAGAGGATCTGGAGGAAGGTGGCGAGCAGCGTCAAACCAGCTAATGCGCCAACATCAACCTGGCTAACACTCCTCGTTAGGAATGAGTAGCCTAAAACACCTATGAGTGTTGATAGGATGTTCTGGGCGGTAAGGTAAACGTAGCCGAAGGCGACAACCCTACCGTTGATAGCTACGTCTCTATCGCTCATATCTACTGGGTTGAGAGGCTTAGGGTCTGGTGTTTGATTAAAGTTTACATCGAGCTATAGTGATCTAAGCACCTCCACATAGGTTTGAGGGGGCCTATAGACAATATAAAGGGGGTTGAAATGTTGCGGAGGGTAAAGGTGTTGCCTATTAGAATTTCAGTTTAGGTTGTAGGTAAAGGATTCGATGGCTTTGACTATTCTTCTAGCTGCTTGCCCGTCTCCGAATGGGTTTGTGGTTTTGGTAAACTTTTCTTTTATGTCTCCATATTTTTCCTCAACCTCTTTTATCGCTTGGGCGATCTTGTTTGGGTCTGCGCCTACGATCTGGTTTACGCCGGCTTCGACTGTTTCCACCCACTCGGTTGAGTCTCTGAGTGTTATGCAGGGTGTTTGTGACCAGAAGGCTTCCTTCTGAAGCCCTCCAGAATCTGTTAGGACGAGCTTTGCGTGCTTGAGTAACTTAAGCATGTCGATGTAGCCTACTGGCTCTATGGGTTTGATTTTGCTTTGGTTTAGCGGTATGTTGAATTCTCTTAGTCTGTTCGCTGTTCTTGGGTGGATCGGGAAGATGATTTTTGTCTTAGCTTCCTGTATTCCTTTTATGATGTTTCTCAGCCTTATTGGGTTGTCGACGTTTTCGGCTCTGTGGAGTGTTAGTAAGCCGTATTCTTTGTCGGGGAGCTCTAGCCTTTCTAGGATATTGGATTTGTCGGCTTTATCCTTAAACTTTAGGAAGACGTCGTACATGGTGTCTCCTGTCAGATGTATTTCTCCTGTCACTGACTCCTTCTCCAAGTTCTTTTTGCAGTCTAGTGTTGGTGCGAAGAGCAGTTTTGAGCAGTGGTCTATAAGCCTCCGATTAATCTCCTCAGCCATCCCCATGTCATAGCATCTGGCACCAGCCTCAATGTGGGCTACGGGTATGCCGAGCTTAACGCTAGTTAATGCTCCTGCTAAAGCAGAGTTAGTGTCTCCAGGGATCAACACTAAAGAATATGCATTTTCTACCAGGTACCTCTCAAGCCTCAGCATGATTTCCCCTGTTTGATAGGCGTGAGAGCCTGAACCCACTTCCAAGTTCACCTTAGGATCTGGAAGCCGAAATTCTTCGAAAAATACTTGAGAAAGCCTGTAGTCGTAATGCTGACCAGTATGAATTACTTCTACTTCCAACCTCTGTTTTAAAGCCTCTTGGATTACGGGAGCCGTCTTGATTATCTGAGGCCTAGTACCGAATATGATAGCGATCCTCATCTGCAAGCAGCCCCCTAATCGGGATCTTATACAGGATTCTTTTAGTGTAGAATTCTGCTACACTTTCTCATATTTTAAAAGTATCCAGTATCCCTTTTGAATCTTGCCGAGCATGCTGTTTAGGAGTAGCCAAAGCCTAAGTGGAAGTTTTTGGCAGAAAGTCGAGGTCGACACTATCTCGATGTTTGGGAAATGGTAGGCAGCGGTGAGTAGATAGTTTGGGGGTAGAAGTTCGCTAACTTTAGTTTCATTCATCGAATGCAGATGCCCCCATAATGGTGTAAGCTTTCCGCAGTGAATATATCGCGTGTAGGCTATCTGCTCCTTATACGGGACAGTAACTATCAGAGCCCCCCTTCTCTTTAAGACCCTGTCTATTTCTCTGCAGAGCTTTTGTTGCGACTCGATAGGCAGGTGTTCCAACACTTCAAGCATTATTACCTTGTCGACTGAGCTTTCTCTTAGGGGTATAGCTGTTGCGTCGGCGCGGATAAATTGGATATTATTTGCATTCAACTTTTGCTTAGCGATTTTAATCAAGTCTTCAGATAGCTCTAAACCTATTACGAGCCTCGCTTTGAGGAGATGGCTTGTTACAAACCCTTCCCCGCAGCCCACATCCAGTATTATGTCGTCTTCTTCTGGTTGTAGGTAGAAAGCTGTTACTTGAGCTCTACGCTCCTGCCTATGCCTCGCCCTTCCACTAAGCTCCCAGATATTTTGGTCGGCCAAAGTTCTTACTCTTCTTGCCGCTTTGTAGATAAAGTAAGGGTTGCCCCAACAAATATTGGGAGTAAGATCGTGAACCAGAATATCGCGGTCGGAATTGTTGAGAGCTCATCAAGCGACACGATGGGAGGGTCTCTTTTGAGTGATCCACTTAGTTCGACATCCTCTAGCATAGTGTAGCTGTCTGAAAGCATTATTTGAAAACTTGTTTTCCCGCTCACGTTTAGGTTTTGGCCGTAGGTTCGTGTCCGCCGATTTAACGAACCATGTGTATAGAATTCGATGAAGTTTGCTTCGTTGGCGCTTACCTTTGGTGTTCGGGCTAGCAGCTGAATAACCACATCTGGTACGATTGAAAGTTGTTCAACATTAGTTATGTGGTATTTGGTCTTCCCTGCGGCTGCCTCAAGGTTGAACATACCGTTGTGAGGTTCGATTACAAATCTTGTGTTGAGTTTTAGTGTTGCATAGAAACCCTGCCCATCACCTATTGTGAGGTTTTCTGTTTTGATAAGCAACTTTGGATAGCCCTCCATCTTAACACTTGTAACATTGAGTAAGGTAATGGTTCTATTAGTTGTCTTGATTTCGAGATGTTTAAGCGTGGTTTTTGGAGGAAATAGTAGAGATTCCGCTTCAACCTTTACATCATTTTTTAATCGTATTTCTTTCGAGTATCCATCGCTGCTTAAGACGAGATTTGGCTTTACTTTCGGTAGATCCAAGTCTTCTAATAGAGAACCGAGTGATGGGTAGTAGGCGGGTGCTTCGTCTTTACGCAACGCCTCAATGATGGGTTTTATGTTTACGTAGAGTAGTTCACCGCTACCAAAACTCTGTTTTGTAACGAAAGGAGCTTCACCGGATCCCACGTATCGGCTTAGAACGGCGGTCGTAGAGTTCCTAGGGGTTAGTTTTGGCAAGGCTACTTTACTCGGAAGGTTTAGAGTTTTCTTATCAAATTCGATCCTTTCTGCGCTTAATGTTGAGTTCTCGACTGAGAATAGGTTACTTGCGAAGTAATGGTAGCCGTTCGTGTTGAGGATGATGAGTCTTCCACCTGCTTCTAGGTAAGCTAAATAATCTTCAATTGGGCGTAAGTTAAGAGAAATATTATATTTGAGCAAAAAATAGTCGAACGATACTTGATAGAAACGATAATAGCGTAGCCCTATCTTCCCAGCTATATTCTCCATATCATTAGATAAGTAGGTTTTTCCATTAACTGCGATTTGATTTAGTGTACCATCAACAGTAACAGTAATATTGTACTCATCTCCAAATTTCCATTTAAGATCCGTCTTGATCCCAGGCCAATTCGGTATTGCCTTTTCGATCCCATTAACGATTGTTCTAAAATGAACGTAGATGTAAAAGTCTGCACCGAACATGATGTCTGCAATTCTATAGTTTTTAGAGTCTACCCATGAATATACGAGGCTGACGTAGTTTAGTACCGAAGCGTTTCCGCTTACTGGTTTAGCTTTAAAGGTCGCTGTGAAATTTTCAGCGAAAACCGGTGAAAGAATCACTCCTTCGCCGTATTTTCCAGTTTCACCTCCGAGCAGCTCTCTGTCAGCTATTCTCCAGTTTCCCCTCACAATGCTGTATGATGTTAGTGTTCTATTGAAGGTGTCTTCGAATAGGCTTGTTAAAATGTTTCCTTTTGGGGGATCGTAAGCGAGCACGATAGTTTTTGAGTTGAGTGCTTTAGCGTCGAGGTCGTAGGCAACCGTGTAATTGTATAGCCCTTGGGAAAGAAGGCTATAAGCAGTGTAAAGAGTTTGCTGGTCACATAATGATTTGTCCAGAGGTATTAATAATATAGTGTCGCCGCTTGGTAGAGGCGGGGAAACTTTAGATACATTGTATATTTTGACCTCTGAATTTTCATAGACGATTGGGAGCGTTTTTGCATAGTTGGCTAAAAAGCGGTCAGCGAATTTGTTTAATTGTGCTAAATCTCTGTTATGTAAATACACATAGGCGTGATCATAGGCTGGGTGTCTGTAAAGCTGTGTGAAAGCCATTTCGGGTCTGTAGGCTGTATATAGGGTTTGCTTTAGGCCGAGTTGATCTGCTGGTGTAGCAAACGTGGCTATAGCTGAGGAATACCCGGTTACAGTGGCTAACCACGCTTTTGGATCATTGTCGAAGATCTTTTTTAAGGCGTTTACCGCCTCCATTTCGCTTTGTGAAGGTAGTTTGGACGGGTCATTCGCTGAAATATTCCAGTATTCTAAGTTTAGGAAGGTGGTCGATATTCCGTAGACTACGATTACTCCTATTATCGCGGCTGTGGCGATGGTCTTGACATTAACGTTCATTTTTCCTTTTCTTAGCTTATCAGCGACGTAGATTACTGGAATTGGTGCGAGTATTGCTAGAGGGATTTTTATGAACCATATAAAGCGCTTCTCCCAGTATCCGGCATCGAAGAAGTAAAGGTTTATTATTGAAACAGCTTTACCGGCAATGAAAGCAAACACCATAAATATTATGAAAAACAATGTAGCGGCGGTGTAGAGTTTCGGATCTTCCGCAAGCAAATAGAGAGCTACTATTGCCAGTAAACCGTTTATGCCGAGCATCACTGGGTACATGAACCAAGGAACCAAACCTATTGTGTCAACCTGCCATGTGTGGAAAGAGTCTAAAACCATCGTCCAGGAAAGGAGAGCGATAGAGTAGGCAAATAAGAGCGCTATAACCAGCGTCTTTGCAGCACGTCTCCCACCAACCCCAAACGGTTTAGTGAGTGATGGGAGTTTAGGTTGGATGCCTCGCCTATACACTAACACAAGGATAGAGGCAATAATTGGTGCAGCAAGTGAAATGAGCAAGGAAGCATTTAGTGCAAAAGGGTGGTGGATTCGAGACAATGCTGAGTAAATTATGACTACAACTATCATACCGATTATGCTGGACTTCAAGGCGTCGTCTACTCTATATTTTTCATTCTTCACGATGAATCCGAGAATAGCTAGAAATAGGATAAAAACCACAGCTTCAGTTACGTGAGTGAGATATAAGGCGGCTACTAAAACAGAGAAAACTGCAAGGTATTTTTTCCCTTCCATTTCTCTTTTACCCATCAGGAAGATGGCTGCCATCAAGAGTATGAAGGATACCGTGGCTGGAACATACCATAATCCGAATACACCGTAAAGTGTTCCATTATAGGTTTTATCTGCCGTAGAAGATAAGAGTTGAAGCTGCGCCTGTCCTGTCGAAGATAGTTTTAAATGTAGAAAGTATATCCAGGCGAAGCCACCGAAGCTATTTGTAAAGAGAGACCAGGAAAGTGTAGCCAGCGAAGGGAGCCTAGCATCAATGCTTTCGAGATGCGTTTTTGTCATAACGTAGAAGGCTAACGGCAACATTACGTTCAGCACAACCATCGTGGTTTGAGCTACCGGTAATGACGAATTTGAAAGAGTCAGAAAAGCTGACTCATGTAAGTGTGCCAAGAAATATGGGAAAGCTAAGTAGAGTTCTGGCGTCCTCCAAAGAACTAAGCTATAGGCATAATGCCCTGTGACATCGGTAACTAATGATACAAAGCCAGGATAGATAAAGTAAAAAGAGAGGGCGTAAAACGCTATGGACAATAAGAGGGCTAGTATGTCGGCACTCTTTATAAGCGACCCCTTTTTGAAGGTTAGGGGCTTACGCCAATGCTTCAACAAAGAAAGCAAACCTAGCACAATATAGCTGAGCAAGATCACTGTTCCTCGAAGGCTTCCATCTATAGGTAGAAGAACGAGGACTAACAGCGCCGTGTATACGTAGCTGAGTATGTATGAGAGGATTATGCCCTCGAGCCTTGTGAAGTATGATATAAGCCCGGACACGTTCAGCAGCGCATACCCTGGAATAAGGGATGTGCAGACCAAGGCTAAGATAGTACGGATCAGCCCCCCGTTTACAAATGATAAAGGTAAAGCGAGGAGAGCTGCGGATGAAGAAATTAATATGGCATCAACCGCTAAGCCCCAATTAAACCTTAGCCTAAATTTACACTTCGTTTCAACTCTTGTTTCATAGCCGCCAATTATAAGGTACAGAACCATTATTGTGAAGATTTCGAATAGGAAGAGCGGATACTTTATCCACGAATCTATCAACCACAATGTAATTAACGAGAAGGCTGCGGCTAACGACGTAACTAATACTAAATTTCCCGCAGAAGAAAACTGTTTACTCATTAATTACACATCCTCAAAACAAGCTTGAAGAATTCGTCAGCGATCTTGTTTCTATCGAACTTCTCCTCTACAAGCATTCTAGCCCTCCTCCCCATAACCTCTCTGAGCTCCGCATTATGGTAGAACCATAAGATCGCTTTTGAAAGTTCCTCCTCATCAAGAGGTGGTGTCGTCAAACCTACTTCACCCTCCTTTATTATGCTAGCTAATAAAGAGTCATCGTAAACTGTGGCTATGACTGGAATACCACAGGCACAATACTCGTAGAACTTTGCTGGCACCGAATTTTTCCATAAAGGATTATCATCGTATGGAATTACGCCTACGTCGCCTGCTGAGATTATTTGGGCAAGTTCAACCTTATCGTTCTTAGCACCTAAATAGAGAACATTGTCTTTTAAACCAAAATTTTCGGCTAACTTCAATAAATTCGGCATGTCTCCGGAGCCGACTACCAACAATCTTATTTTGTTGCGAACAGCATTATCGAGCCTTGCAAGGGCTTTAATGACTACGTCAAGCCTATAGTATTCTCCAACAGTACCTTCGTAAACTATAATGAATTCTTCATCTTTAACTCTAAGTCTTCTTCTAACAGCAGCCTTATCGTAAGGCTTAAAAACAGTAACGTCAGCACCGTTCGGCACAATCTTCACCCTCCTTACACCTCTTAGCGTTAGGCTGCCAGCAATTGGTTGAGTAACCGTGACGACTAAATCGCTCTTCTCATAAAGAGCGGTCATCACTCTCTTAAGCAATTTATACATTTTTTTGTAGAAATTCTTTGAAGCTCTACCATAGACATAATCTTCCCACTCATCCCTAAAATCAATTATGTATCTAACTTGCATTAACTTACAAGCTATGATTGCTCCAATCTGCATGTGACCGCCTGCAGGGACTGAAATAATTACGACCTTTGGTCTTCTAATTAGCAGGTGAAAAAGAAGAATTAGCAGGGATAAAGTGTTATTCAGGGTAACAATCAATGGGTGTTCTGTCTTTACCCCAATGTTAAAAATAATGTTAAAAACATTTATTCCTTCTATTTTTTTAATACCTTTCTCCTTTAATGCTTTAAAACTGAACGTCCCTACAACGTCTACTACGTGACCTCTTTGGGACCACTTTCTGGCGAAAAAGCTAATTCTAGTCCAAGCCGCGCCAGGGAAGGGTAACACAAAACCTAATACAAACATTATTCTCATATTCTATTACACCATTGTTATTTCAAACCTAAACTTTAGGTAATTTATTGTTAAAGAAATCAAGCCGTAGAGATATTATTTCTTTTAGATGTTTGAACGATAGTATATAAGATTCGAGCAAATAGAATAAGCTCCACACCTCGCTTTTTGCTTTTCTTTTAACTATGATGCTGCCCACTTTGACTACAAAATTACCTAATAAAGCTATTAGGAAAGCTCCTAGGTTAAGCGGGGACCCTTCAAATACATCTTTGAAGAATACGTAAAACCAATATATTGTCATCATCTGAATGCGCTGCTGCAAAGGCAATCTGCCGCTGGTTGAACTTTTATGGATTACCCTGGCGTTAGGTATTACGTAGAGAGACTGCGGATATTTCTTGTAAACTCGATATGAAAAGTCAAAGTCTTCCATAAAACCCCAAAGCTTCAAATTTTCATCATATCTATATTCTTCGAAGATCTTACGTTTATAACAACAACAACCAGAAAGTCTTTGCGCATTTATGGCATATTTTAAGTTGTTCGGAAATATATCCGCTCCGGATCTGCGGATTTTCTGTTTATCTTTTGTTGTATATGTTAGCATTAATGCCTTATAAACAGCGTTCTCAAATTTTATCCCTAACCGACTTTTATTGTTAGTTATAGTCGGCGAGAATGGTAATATTCTGGGTTGAACGCCCAAGGCTTTCGGGTTGTCTTCAAAAAAAGATATTAAATTTCTGACCGTATCTTTTTCAAGCAGCATATCGTCGTCAAGGAAGAAAATAACATCGCCTCTACAAACCTTGACACCCAAGTTTCTCGCAGCTGGAAGCCCCTCTCCGCTCCCTTTAACGTATATGAGCTCACAACCAATTTTTACAAAATTTGACTTGAACAAGTCTACGACTTGCTTTGCTGTAGATTCCTCAGAATCATCGACAACGATAACTTCAAAAGGAAGGTAGTCTTGATCAAGGATTGTTCGTAACAAGTCGGCCAAATCTTTCTGTCTATCCCGCGTTGGAATTACTATTGACATCTTTAGCGGTCTGCTCATGTTTGTTTCAGGCTTTGGTCTATCAATTTCGTTTATTGGTATCCCCTTCCAGCTCTTAAAGCTAGCCATATCCAAGCTTTTCGGGGAAAACTCCAATAACAGCAACATCATGCCCCCTTATCTTTGAAAAGCTTTGCAAAGAAACCTATCCTAGTCCAGCCAGCACCTAGAAAAGGGTTAGCGAATCCGAGGAAAAACAGATTTCTCAAATCACGTCGACAATGAAAGCCCCATCTGATCTTCCAAAGCTTTATTTGTTGGACTGCAGTTAAGTGCAGTCGAATTGCAAGCGGATCGTCTGCTGGTTCGATTGGGTTCTTTAGCGGAGCCTTTTACCGCTCGGCTTGTTGCTGGAAAGCTTGGTATGCCTGTGAAAGAGGTCTCCCTAGCCCTTATGAGGCTTCACCGCAGGGGCTTCTTAAGCCGAAGAGCGGTTGTCAGAGTATGCGAAGGTCAAGATGGCAGAAAAGTCAATAGAGGCTACGAGTATCAGTACACGTTCACGAAGAAGGGTCATCAACGCCTTAAATGGCTTAGATCTGAGAAGCCGTTGAGAGACTTTGTGACGGAACATCTCACCTACGATATTCTCGCGAACATAGGTGAGGAGGAGC
>Ga0080004_1122741_pt1 | contig 17566 bp, 16 predicted proteins | sample WasSprMetagenome_FD_69207 | JGI IMG/M metagenome (GOLD analysis project Ga0080004, IMG submission 69207) | Sulfidic aquatic microbial communities from Washburn Spring, Yellowstone National Park, USA - WS (SPADES assembly) (version 2) | ecosystem: Environmental > Aquatic > Thermal springs > Hot...
CCCGGCGGCGTCATGCTGGTGGACGGCGGGCCGGCGGTGGTGGCGGGGGATGGGCTGGTATGCCTGCGCCGGCTTCAGCTCGCCGGCAGAAACCCGGTGGACGGGCAGGCGTTCGTGCGCGGCCAGCGGGGCTTCGTGGGGAGCCGGCTGGGCGCCTCTTGAGTCAGCGGATATAATCCCGCAGGACCAGGTCCAGCTCGCCGGTCTTGACCGTGCCTTGCCGAAGGTACACGATCACCCCATCCGGGTCAATGACCATGGTCATGGGAATGGCGCGGGCGCCGTAGGTGCGGCCCACGCTGAGCTGGGGGTCCAGCAGGACGCGGAAGGTGTAGCCGTAGTGCTGGACGAAGGCCAGCACATCCTCCCGATTTTCCCCTTCGGAGATGGCCAGGAGCACGAAGGCGTCGCCGCGACGAGCGTGCAGGTCCTGGAAGATGGGCAGTTCCTGCCGGCAGGGCGGGCACCATGTGGCCCAGAAGTTCAACACTACCGGTTTCCCCCGAAAATCGGACAATCGCACCTGCCGGCCGTTCAGGTCGGTCAGTTGGAAATCGGGCGCCGAATATCCCACCTCGGCCTTGATGGGGCGAACGGGTGCCGGCACATCCGGCCGACAGCCGGCCAACAGAAGGGTCACCCCGATCAGCATTCCCAGTATAATCGCCCAAGGCCACCTGGTTCTCATGCGTGTGATCGCTCCGTACATGAAGTTCCCGTCGCACAGCTCTGCAGTGCGCCGTGCGGGCAGGCTTTCAGGCATTCCATACAGCGGATACAGCCGGCGGTGTCGATTTCCTCAGGAGGGTACAGCCCGGTGGGACAGACATGCCGGCACAGGTCGCAGTGCTGACAGCGGCTTTCCTCGAAGTGCAGGCGCATGCCGCTCAGGCGGTTGAACGGCCCGTAGATGGTACCCAGCGGGCACACGAACCGGCAGAACGGCCGGCTGGTGACCATCATCCACAGCAGGAAGAGGGCGAGGATGACCATTTTGACGGCGAAGAGCAGGCCGGTCAGCTCGCGGAGGTCCGCCTGGAGCGCGATCATGGGCAGGCCGGCCTCCAGAGCGCCGGCGGGGCAGAGCTTGCAGAACCAGGGCTCCAGCGCGATGAACGGGATGATCACCACCAGCAGGGCGAAGATGACGTAGCGCGCCGGCGCCCAGCGGTTGCTGACGCGCCATTTGGGCAGTGGCACCTTATATAACAGGTCCTGCAGGAACCCGAAGGGACATGTCCATCCGCAGGCGGTCCGCCCGAACAGCGTGCCGATGAGGCCCAGCACCCCCAGCAGATACAGCGGCACGCGGCGGATGATAATGAAGTGCTGGAGCGTGCCGATGGGGCAGGCAGTGATGGCCAGCGGGCAGGAATAGCAGTTGAAGCCCGGACAGGGGACGTTTTTCAGCCAGGGCGCCAGGAAATAGGAATTCCACAGCAGGGTCGAGGTAAGCTGGACAGGGGCGCGCCGCAGACGTGCCAGGGCGTCGGTGAAGCGGGCAAAGAAGGCCATGGCGTGCACCTCACTGGATGCCGATGCAGGATAGGCAGATAAGGGAGGCGTTGGCAAAGACGAAACGCGCTTCCCCGAGGAGCAGGCCGGCGGCCGTCATCAGCAGGAACAGGCTCAACAGTACCCAGAAGCGTTTGTCCATGAAGCGTGTGCTCCCCGCTCGAAATCTGTCGGGTGCATTATATGACAGCAGACCGTTGGGCGCAAAAGGCGCCTCCAGGCCGTCAGGTGACTGGCGCCAATTCGAGTGGTCGCGTTTGCGCTGTATGCCCAGCAGTGGCATAATATATATCGCTGTCGCAGATTCCCCGCCAGGTATGCGGTCCAGACGAATGTTTGGCTGTCCCCCAGGTGCTTCAGCGGTGATGCTGAAGGGGTTTCCTCCATACGCACGCCCCGTTAGGTTGCAAGGGTTCCCGCCGGCTGGGTTCTGATTTCCAACACGAGGATGATGGTGATGGCAGGCACGGCTTCTCAGGTGCCGAGACCGGCGGCGCGCATCCTCATCATCGAAGATGAGCAGTTACTGCGCGCCGGCCTCAAGCTGTCCCTTATCCGATTTGGGTATGAAGCGGAAGAGGCGGCCAGCGGAGAGGAAGCCCTGGAGTGTCTGAGGCACCAGGCGTTTGACGTGGTCCTCCTGGACCTGCATCTGCCCGGCATCCAAGGGGTGGAGCTAATGAAGCGCATATGCCGGCTGCAGCCCCACATTGCCATCATCATCCTCACCGGGAAGCCGGACCTGGAGAGCGCCATTGGGGCCGTAAAATGCCATGCGTCGGACTATCTCATCAAGCCCGTGGACCTGGATGAACTGCTGGATGCCGTTCGCAGAGCGCTCCAGAACGGCGGGACGGCACAAGGGCGCGATGCGCCGGCCGATGAGGTGTTGGAACTGGACGGGCTACTGCTGGACCGGGAGGCGCGGCAGGCGTTGATCCGGACCGCGGATGGCCGGCAGGTTGCGGTCACCCTCTCTCCTAGTGAGGTCTCCCTGCTGGCCTATATGATGGAGCGCACGCCGGCGGTCTGCTCCTACACGGAGCTGGCCGGCCGCGCCCTGGGGTATCATTTGACCAATGGGGAGGCGCGGGAGCTCCTTCGCCCGCATATCTGCCGACTGCGCCGCAAGATCACGGCGCACCCCGGGGCACCGGAGCTGATCCATACTGTCGTGGGGAAGGGTTACCGCCTGGAGGTCCCGCCGTACGCCGGCGGTTGAGGGGGGAATATCGGAGGACGCAAGGGTCGCGCCGGGCTGATGGTTATCTTCCGGCGCCGCGCCACACCACGCGCAGGCTTTGATCCGTGGAGAGCCGAAACTCAAAGGTAAGGGTGTTTCTGCCGCGGGCCGCCGGCGTGGGGGAGACGTCCAAAATTTGCGCATCCGCCGGCAGTACCACCATCACCCGCAGGGGAACCGCCTGCGTGCCCGGCTGTTTCTGGACCGTGAGGGAGTACACGTTGCGGCCGGCCGCGCTGTCGGAGCCGATGATATCGGCCGGCAGGCGGTACACGAGGCGCGTGTCCAGGGTGCGGCCTGGCTCCAACAGCATCAGCGCGCCGAAGGCCTGTTTGCCATCTTCTTCGGAAACGATGACTTCCCCATCGTATGGTTTTCCCCGCAGGAGGGCTTCGGCCGGGATAGGATGCCCCCGCCCCTCGATCAGCTCGCTCCCGCGCGGCGCCAGCACCCGCAGATAGTTCCAATAACAGCGCTGGGTCATCTGCTCATAGGTCATATCATAGCGGGCTTCCTGCCGGCATACCCCCTGCCATCCCTGCAAAGGATGGGTGTGCCGGACACGGAGATCGGCGCGCGGCTCCTCCGGATGGGACAGGTCTACCAGATATTCCAGGGACTGCTGGACGACAGCGTTGACCTTGTTGAAGCCCATGTTGGTGTCCAGCACCATGAGGAAGTCCCCGGAAGCATCGCGGAGGGCGCCGTCCCATCCCCGGGCGTGCAGCCATTCCCTGGGTCCAGCCTCCCGCACGAATATCAGCATGTGCCGTTGCTGGAGAACATCCCACAGCGCGCCGGCCAGCGTCATCCAGTCTACCTGCTCGGGTTCCTCCTCCAGCCGGCGCAGGGCCGCCTGGAACAAGGCCGCCATGAAGTCCTTGCGGTGCTCCCACCATTCCTCGGTGATGCCGGCGGTGGGCGCCCATGCCTCCCGGGCCGCCTTCAGGACGTTCTCCCCCGTGACCGGATGCGGATAGCCTTCCACCTGCAGTGTGCCCAATCCCCCGATCAACGCCTCGATGGCATGCTGGTCCAGCGCGATGACGCCGTCCGCCTGCCGGCCTTTGCCCATGGCGTACAGCGTCAGGGCAACCTCCGCGGAAGTGGGGAAATCGGGGCTCCAGTTGCTGTCGCGGAAGAGCAGTTGTTCGGCGGCCATGTAATCGCGCAGAGGCGGTGGGGGAGGGGGATAGGGCCGGCGCAGGTCATCCACGGCATAGCTGTCCTCGAAGGCCATTTCGACCACTTTCCCATCCCGCACCTCCACCCAGGCCGCGCCGCTGATGAACCCTCCGGTGGCGCGCAGTTCGTCCTCATTCTGCACCAGGATCAGGTAGGCGCGGGCCCCCTCGGCGCCCAGCAGGGCCGGCGCCCAATACGCGCCTTCGACGCCGGCCTCCAGCAGTGGCAGGTAGCGGTCCAGCAGTGCCAGCATGGCCTGCGCCCTGGGATGAAGCTGTGCCGCGTCGATGCGCTCCCTCGCCTGTCGGCCGGCCGCCAGCTCCCGCTGAACCGCCGGCCATTGATCCCGCGAGGCGGCCAGCGCCGCCACCATCTTCTGCAGAGAGAAGCCGCTGTCGGGATCATTCAGCGCCGGCCCAAGGGCCTCCGCGGCGAGCTCGCTGGCACGCAGGAGGTGCTGGGAGCATTCCAGCAGATGCGGGGCCGCCTGGACAGTGGGGCCAATCTGCGGCAGCCAGCCCAGGTGCGGCGCCAGCGCCAGGAAGGGGCCGGCCGCATCCTCTAGGGCATCTACATCGGCGCGCAGGACGGACAGGGCGGCCAGACCATCCACCGCTTTCGGGCCGGCCGGATTGGCTTCGGCCAGCGCCTGCAGGCGGTGTACGTCCTCCCGGAGCCGGCCAACACACTGCCAGGCCAGTACGGCGCGCCACCCCAGCCAGGCCAGGCCGGGCACCACCAGGACCAGGATCAGCCAGCCGGCCAGCCGGCGCCAACCCCTCTTGCGAGATGATCCCGCGTACTGCGTATGGTTCACCCTGCTCCTTCCCGATCAATCGGATGAGGCCGGCGGCCGATAGCGCGCCCACGCCAGCCCCAGGGCGGTCGGCGCGCGGGAAACCGGGTCGAACAGGTTCCCGGTCGGGTACATCGTATCCGCCAGGCTGTACCAGCACCACCACTGCACCAGATGATTCCCATCTGCGGAATAGCCCAGCTCTGCATCGGTCAGCGTCAGGAACAGGTCGAATGTGCCGTACATGAATGCCTGCACCCGGGCAGGCTCGAAGCCGTATTCCGCCGGCATCAGCACGCCGTATTCCGAGACCACGAGGGGTCTATCCCGCTGACCCCGCTCCGCCATCCAGCGCCGGAAGGCGATGAGCTGTTCCCGAAAGATGCCCAGCCGGTCGTGGTCGTCAACCTCGTAGAGGATGCCGGCGTCCTCCTCGAAACCGGGCGGGATGCTCACCCCCCAGGAATCGCGCTCCTCCCGCAGGATGAAGTTATGGATATTCCAGAGGTCCACCGGCATGGGGGCGCCAAAATGCCCCTCATACGCGGCCAGCACCCGCTCCAGGTAGCGCAGGCGCAGGGGAGTGGGTTGGGACACGCCGGCGATGGCCACCTGCGCCGAAGGGTCGGCCGATTTGATGAGCTGATACAGCTCGTGGTACAGCCCGGCATAGCGCTCCGGCGTCACATTGTCCTGCCAGATGACGTCCGGCTCGTTGCCGATGAGCCAGACCGAGCCGGGGTTGGCCCGCGCTGCGGCCAAGATGGTCGAGGCGTCGGGCCGGTAGCCCTTTTCGGATAGGCGCACCATCTGCCAGAAGGCGATGCCGGCCGGCCGCGGCGGTTCCCGACGCACGTTCCAGTCCAAATACCAGCCAATGCCCAGTTGCTCGACGGTGTAGTCACTGATCGGGCCGATGGGCACGCCGACGCCGAAGCGCTGACGTTCCTCCGCCGGCACAGCCGAGGGGAGCTGGGGCGCTGGAACGGGGGTTGGCGCGGGATGCCGCAGAGCGGCCGGCGGCGTGGGCACCAACGGCTCCGCCGGCGCGGTGGGGGGAGCTGGCCGGCAGGCCGGCATCCCGACCAGCAACAGCAGTCCCATACCCCATGACAGCAGTGAGAGGCCGAGGGAATGCCGCATCAGCCGGTAATCTCTGACCCCTTTTCGTCTGTCCCACGCCGGCTGTATGCCATCAGCGCCGCTGCCAGGCCCATGACCATGAAGGGGACAAACCCGCCCTTGCCGACGACCCAGGTCGTGGCGTCCAGCATGCCGTGCAGGGTCATGCCGGCCAACCCCGCCAGGCAGGCCCAGGCCAGGCCCTGGAGGCCCCGTTTGCCCTGCCGGCCCAGGCCCCGCGCCGCCGCGGCGCCGGCCCAGAAGGCCGTCCCCAACATCCAGAGATAGGCCAGCAGGCCGGGAACGCCCAGATCAGCCCCCACCTGCAGGAAAAGGTTATGCGCATGGGGATAATGGACCACATCAAAGCCATTGAACTTGGGATACAGCCATCCCACTGCTTTCCCGAACATGCCCAGCCCCACGCCGGTGAGGGGAAAATCGCGCAGGACATACAGCGCTCTCAGCCAGATATCCCCGCGGCCGGCCAGACTGCTCAGCGAACTGGTGACCAGGTAGCGCTGTGGGGTGGTGAGCAGGTCGGAATGCCACAGGGCATACCCGCCGGCGCCCACGGCGGCCGGCAGGAGGATGCCCCAGCCGGGCCAGCGGCCCGCCAAGAGCACCCACAGGGCCGCGCCGGTGCCGAGCCATCCGCCGCGCGACTGTGTGACGAACAGCGCCGCCGGCACAGCCGCCAGGGTCAGCAGGCAGAGGGGCAGACGCACCCAGGCGCGGTCCAGGAGCCAGGCGATGGGGCGCAGAACCGCCCCACGAGTGGAAGGGTAGCGGACAGGAGAGAAGAGGAGCAGTGCCAGGGGAAAGGGGATCAGCACCGCCAGGGCGCCGGCCATCATGTTCGGGTTAAAACTGCCGCGCAGGGCGGTCAGCCAGGTGGACGAGGCCGGCAGGCGTTCCGCCGCCGCCTCCAGGGTGCGCGGCCATTCGATACCCAGCGGGGTGAGGAGCGCCATGCCCAAGCCCACCACCGCCATGGCGATGCCCAGGACGGCCAGATGGGCCTCGCTCCGCGCCCAGTTGACGATGCCGAGCATGAGCGCGATGCCGGCGATCAGCCGCGCCGCCCAGACGAAAGAGGTCATCGGGTCCACCGAGATAACCAGCGAGACGCCGGCCATCAGCAGTAGGATGAGCGCGGGGAGGTTATAGGGGCAGGGGATCGTCGGCCGGCCGCGGGCCGCCCAACGGATCAGCCACAAGAGGAGGATCAGGAGTAAGCCATAGGCGGCATATCCCGGGAAGAAGGTTGCTAGCGCCGCGCCAACTGCCAGCGGCCACAGCTCCCTATCCGCAATCCACCGGGCGGTCCTGCGCAGCATCCGAAGGAGCCGTCCTTACCGCAGGCCGCGGGCCAGCGCACGCAGGCCCAGGAGGAACCAGCCCGGCTGTGCCAGGAAGACACGCCACACCGCCTGCGCCAGACGGTCGCGATCATACTGGCCCAGCACCCGCACCGCCCGATGGTTCAGGAGGCGCAGGAGCAAATCATAATCCGCATCGCTGAACCCATCGAGCATGTGCCGCACAAAGGCATGCCAGAACAGCTCACTGCGCAGGGGACGTAGTTCGCCGGCATACGTCGAACCGGCGCACAGCGCCCGCGCCAGGGCCAGGGCGCCGCGCATGCCGGCCACCACGCCGCCCACTGTCGTCACCTTGACCTGGCCGGCGGCATCGCCCACCAAAAACACATGCCCATCGGGGGTAGCTGAGGGCCGGCGCAGGGACAGGGGATAGAGCGGTACCCAGGACTGCTCCTGCTGTTCGATGACCTCCAACCCTTCGGAGGCCAGCAGACGCTGTAACCCCTGCTCCGCCTCCTCCAGGGAATCGGCGATCAGGCCGGCGGCCGCGGTATCTTCCGACTCCGGGATCAGCCACAAGAAAAAGCGGGTGAGTGCCCGGTCGAACCAAACGCGCACGACATTGGGCGGCAGGTCCGCCGGCCGGCGGACGCGCGCCTGTACCAGCGCCACCCGCTCAAAGCCGTCCAGGCCGGTATCGCGTGCCACGACGCTGTCGGCGCCGTCCGCGCCGATGATGCATGACGCCGGCAGGGTGCGTTCCTTATACCCCATTGCGACATGCACCAGGGGTTCGGGGCGGTGATTATGCACCATTTGCAGGCGGGCGCCCCAATGGATTTGTGCGCCGGCGGCCTGTGCGCGCTGGGCCAGCAATCGCATCAGGCGCGAGCGCTCGATGACCACATCGGGCTCCGAGAGTTGAACCCGTGCCGACGCCGAGCGAGAGATCAGCTCGAAGGTATCGGTGCGGTGCAGGATGGCGTCGCCGGCATCGAAGTCCAGCAGGCGCAGGAAGGTCGGGGTCACGATCAGGGTGCGTTCGGCCGGCTGGAACGGGGCCTGGGCCTCGTACACGTGCACGCGCTTGCCGGCCCGTGCCAGGTGATAGGTGGCGAAGAGGCCGGCGATCGACGCGCCGGCGATGAAGACGCTGTTGTCTCGACCTCTATCTTTATCCACAACCGGCATAGGAGCATTCCCTCTCCAACCTGAGATTCAGCGGCCTTATGCCCGGCCGCGGAGGGTGATGGTGTCGATGATGGTCTTGATGAGGATGACCATATCGAGCCAGAAGGATTGGTGCTTGATGTAGTACAGGTCGTACTGGATCTTGATTTTGGCATCCTCCTTCGAGGAGGCGTAGCCGTACTTGACCAGGCTCCAGCCGGCCATGCCCGGCTTCACCGCATGGCGCGTGCGGTAAAAAGGTATCTCTTCGGCCAGCTCCGCCACGAACTCGGGCCGCTCCGGCCGCGGCCCCACCGCGCTCATCTCCCCTTTGAGGATGTTCAGGAACTGTGGAAATTCGTCCACATGGGTTTTTCGCAACAGCCGGCCCACCCGGGTCACGCGCGGGTCATTCTCCTGCGCCCAGACCGCCTCCCCTTTCTCCGCATCCGGCACCATGGAGCGGAACTTGTAGACCTTGAAAATCTTCCCGCCTTCCCCCACCCGCTCCTGGGTATAAAAGATGGGACCGGGCGAGTCAATGTAAATGGCCAGCGCCAGGATGGGCAGGAAGGGGAGCAGGAGAAGCAGGCCCAGGGAGGCCAGGACCACGTCGGTGAGGCGCTTGACGAGCCGGTTCAGGCGCTTGGTGCCGGGATGATCGATGGGCATGGCCACGTACCAGTTATCGCCGATGTGTTCGACGGGCACCTTGCCGGTGAGCTGTTCGTAGAGCACTGGCATAGGGACGATTTCCACGCCGAATTCCAGGCAGTCCATCAACGTCTGGAAAAGCTCGCCCTCGATCTCATGGGTGATAGCCAGCACCAGCGTGGTCACGCGCTGCGCGCCGATGAGGGGCTTCAGCTCTCGCCGGCCGCCCAGCACCCGCACCCTTTGCTCCCCCACCTCGACGACACTGCCCTGCTTGGCCGCGTCATCGTCCACGAACCCGACGATGTACACGGAGTCGCGGCAGGTGCGGGCCAGGGCCTCGGCGATGGTGCGGCCGGCCCAGCCGGCGCCCACAATCAGCACGCGCTGTTGAAAGACCGGCTGGGCGAGCAGGCGGGTGTACAGGAAACGCCCTGCCAGAAGCATGGCAGTGCTCAGCAAAGGAAAGGCGCCCATCAACAGATGGGATGCGGGCGGTGCCGGCGTGATGAAGGGGATGAACAAATAACCCACGGTGGTGATCATGCCGGCCAGCACAATCGAGGGGATGCTGGCCGTGAAGCGTCCCGCCACGCGTAGGTCATAGAGGTCCATGCCGTGGGCCAGCAATAGCCAAACGAGCGCCAGCGTCAACAGCCAGTACGGCCGGCGCAAGAAGACAGTGGGCTCGCCGGCGTACTCCGGCCGCAGCATGGTGATCAGCACCAGGGAACCGCACAGCGCCAGCAGGTCCAGCGCCATCAGCAGGAGCTTGCGCTCGGAGATGTTCAGGGGGAAGTAAAATCCACGCCGGACGGCCGGAGCCGCGTTCGGTTCCGCTATCTGGATGATCGGTTGAGAGTCACCCACAGCTTATCCCTCCTTCCAGGATATCCCTGCCCGTTCGGGAGTTTCCGCCCTCAGCATGGGGACATTCCTGCGAGGTGCATGCCGGCCGAACAGCCGGGGGAATCCGCTGCGGAGGAGTCCCCACCAGAAGCCGGCGCCCCAGCACAAATGGATGGTGGCGAAAGCCGCCGGCAGGAGCGGCAAATAGCGCCAGCCGGCGCGCCGCACCTCCCACAGCGCCATGGCCAGGCAGGCGGCCGCATATACTGCCCACAGGAGGGCATACAGCGGCCGCGCCGGCGGAAGGGCCAGGCTCAGCACCGCGCCGGCGGCCAGCGCCCCCACCAGTCCGATAGGGGCGAAATGCCGCCATGCCAGCGCGCGGGGGTTCTCCAGCGTGACGAATGCCTTCCAGAAGCCGTACTGCCAGTACTGGCGGGCCAGCCCGCGGAACGAACTGCGGGAGTAATAGCGGGCCTGGATGGCCGGCGTATAGTAAATTTTGCCGCCGGCCTGCCGCAGGCGCACGTTGAACTCGTAATCCTGATGGCGCACCAGCCGCTCGTCGAAGCCACCGATGCGCTCGAATACCTCGCGGCGATAGGCGCCGAAGGGGACGGTATCCACGAAGCCGGGGGTCGGCCGGCGCGTCCGATAGGCCACATTTCCAATTCCGAAGGGAGAACTCTGGGCCGCGGCAATGGCTTTTCCTGTAATTGTTGTTCCCTCAGTGATCCATTGACCGCCCACGCAGTCAGCCCCTGTTTCAAGTAGCGCACGTACACAATGGATTAGATAGTCAGGGGCAATCTCACTATGACCGCCCAATATAATAATGAATTGGCCTTGAGAGTAACGTATGCCTAGGTTCAGCGCCGCCGGCACGATGCGGGCAGGGTTATCCAGGAGCAGGACGCGGATGCCGCGGGGATTCTGCGCCATGGCTCGCACGATATCCGGCGTGCCGTCCTCCGACATGCCGTCCACGACCAGCACCTCCATCCGCTCGGGCGGGTAGTCCTGGGCCAGCACGGCTCCGAGACTGCGCGCGATATAGCCGGCCTCATTGCGCACCGGCATGATGACAGAGACAAGGGGGAGATTACCCGTTTCTTGCATGGCAATCCCTGCCGGAAGATGAGAGAGGAACCCGGACCACCCGGGGCCTACTGCGTTCCGTTGGAAGCATGGAGTTTCGCTTCCAGCTCGTCGGCATAGCGCTGGAAGATGAGGGAGGGGTCGGCGCGGTAATACTGGATGGCAGTGCGCAGGTCGCCGCGCCGCTCCATAATGGCGCCGACGCGCCGGCATCCGTTGCCGCCCAGCTCGCATGAGCGGATGAATGCCTGCAGTGCCTGTTCCTCGCCGGCAGTATTCATCAGCACAAAACCGTAGCTCTGCCAGCGCATGGCGTCGTAGGGATTACGCTCCAATCCCTGGCGGTAAGCCTCGGCGGCCAGCGCCGGCTCCTTTCGTTCCGCCAGACGCGCCAGCCAGAACCAGGACTCGGCCTCCTCGGGCGCCAGCTTCACTGCCCGCTCGGCCCAGGATCGGTCCTCGGGGAAATATGCTTCCACCATCGTCACGCCGGCCGGCGCACATTCCAGGAACGCCTGCCATTCGGCATCGCGACGGGCCGTATCTCCTACGGCATGATAGGCCGCGCCTTTCAGCCAGTGCGCCGGGCATCCCTCTTCCCTTTGGAGCATGGCGAGGGCTTGTGCCAGCGCCGGCCCATCGCCGGCCAGCCCATGTAGGAGAAGCAGACCGGCAGTGTTGCGGCGGACGGCCTCGGGCAGGATGCCGGTGACCATGCCGGCGATGAACAACAGCACGGCCATGCCAATGCCCGCGTAACGCAGAATCCGGTTCACGACGGCTGGCCCACGCACTGCTGTGTCTCAGCCACCTTTGAGATCACCATGCGGAACTTCCCGTTCGGTCCCCGGGGGATGTGCTCCACCTCTTCCACCACGATTTCCATGTCGTCGCCCACGCGCTGGCGCAGACGCTCCGCGATCTCGCCGGCGGTTCGGGGGGTATATCCCGGCGCCGGCACCACCCGCACCCGGAGCAGTTCCAGCGATTCCTGGATGATCTGCGCCGCATGCAGTGGCAGGTCGGCTTTAAAGATCGGATCCAGCCGGCCAATCCGCCGCCCATCTCGGGTGATGACCACGGCATCCAGCCGGCCCTCCACGCACGTCAGCGCCGGCAGTCGCCGCCCGCAGGAGCAAAGCGCATCCTCCCAGGAGAGGGCACCTCGGTCGCCCACCTCATAACGGATCAGCGGCATGTCGGGATTGATCAGGCCGGTGCATATCAGCCGGCCAACTTCTCCCGGCGGCGCCGGCACATCTGCATCATCAGAGAGCACCTCGACGATGCCGGCCTCGGGCCATAAGTGCAGGACGCCGGCCTGGCATTCGCTGGCGCCGGCCACCATCTCCGCCATGCCATACGTAGCCCGCACGGGACATCTGCAGGCCTCGGCGATCTTTTGCCGCTGGAAGTCATACAGCGGTTCGGCGTTGCTGATCACCACCTGGAGCGCCGGCAATTCCAGCCCCTGGGCTTCCGCCAGATCCGCCAGGGCGTGCAGGGAAGATGAGTATCCCCAAAGATAGCGCACGCCGTAATGGGCAATGGCCTGGACATAGTGGTGTACAGTGGCCGGCGCCAGATGATATGCCGAAAGGTAGAGCTGATTCAGGCCGGCGTTCCAGACCCAGAAGGGCGGCTCCTGCCGCCGGACATCCGCCACGAGCTGGCCGCCGATGATGGCCCAGCGGTCGCGGCGGGAGACCCCGTACCAGCGCCGGCAGCGCGCTTCGAACAGCGCGTACCAATACTGCAGGGGCCGGCGGCGGATCCAAAGGCTCAACGGCGTGCCGGTGGTGCCGCTGGTGTGCAGATGAAACATCCAGCGGGGATGACAATCCTCGGCCAGGAAGGCGCGCGGCCGGGCGCGCACCGCTTCCTTCCGCAGTATGGGCCAGTTCTCCAGGTATTGCCACGCGCCCCGCTCGCCGTGCCGCTCCCGCTCATCCCAATAGGCGCGGTGGTACGGTACGTTATGCCGCGCCCGATGGAGGAGGCGCGCCAGCCGCTCCTCCTGCCAGTTTTTCCATTGGGGGGAGGTCCAGGACTCGCGCTCCAACGCTTCCTCCGCCAGGCGTTCGGTCTCGGGGCCGTAGCGCCACCAGCGCAGGTAGTACCCTTTGGCGCTGGCCGCCGCCACGCGAAGGGGATAGGGGAGATGGTGGTAGATGGTTATCTTAACCATTATCACTCTATTATACCTACGAGGCGTAATAGTTCTCGAAAATGTTCGGCAAATTCTCTGCCAAATTCTGGTGAAAGTACTCTCCTGAATTGTTTCTGGCCCTCTTGTGCGATTTGTTCATATTCACTAATATGAGAAAGGATGTCCTCAATTTTGTCGCCAATATCGCTGAAATCCCATTTAAATGGCACATATGTAACATAGGGTTGATATAAATTGGGCCATGTCTGTAAATGTCCCATATTAGGCTTCAAGAGGACGGCACCTGCGGCAAAACATTCAAAGTCGCGGAAACATATCTCTCCCCATCCGAACGGCGATACTACAATTCGCGAATCTTGCATTTCGCGCTGGAACTGACCAAATGCGACCTGTCCTGAGGTAATTGCGGTGAGATGTAACTTGTTACATATCTTTTCAACCTCGGTGCGTATTGAATTCCTATGGAAGGCGACAATTGGATGTGTATCTCTGTGATCTCTGCCTCTCCACACCAAGTCATAACGCCGGAGTTTCAAAGGTTTTGTACTGAAGGGCATGACATAATTTGGCGTTGGAAAGTACACGCGCAAGCCACGAATGATTCTTCCTCTCCCGTGAAATTGCCAGTCAATTAAAGAGAGGTTCCAACCTACCTGGATTCGGTCTAATAGATTGGGACAAATTGTGGTTCCTGGAGCTATACCCGGTTCTTCAATCCCATATTTTCGATGATAAAATTCTTTGAACAAAACGTCACCATATAATGGCTTTTGGTATAGGCACTTTCGTAACCAAAGTTGTTTTTTTAAATACAGATCAACATACTCAAGTACCCATCGAAATGCAATGTTGGCACTATCATGAGAGTCGATCCAGACGAGATAACCAAAGCGATTTCGTAAATGTTCCAAATGGGGCACAAGGAAATGGGAGGGCACCGGATTTGAATATCCAAACACCCTCCACACTTGGTATCCAGAGAGAATAGCCCCATCAAAAATCTTGGAGCAGACCTCTTTAATAGTGTGATGAAATTCAACTTCTATTCCACATTCACGGAGGGATTGTCGAAAGACCCGTAATGGAAAGGCGTCATAATGAGCATAATACCTTGGAGCGTAAAACACTATGAACCGCTTCATACTCCTACTCTCCATCCCACTCCGTACACTTGGGGAGGCCAGTTCCGAACTCTTGGACCTAATCGTTCCAGTAGTTCCTTATCATCTTGGTTGACTGCGACAAAGTTAGCATATCGAAAATTCTCTAAGGAGGGATGGTATTCAGGAAGTTCCCACAGTCCAGCAGGAAGTATTTTGAAGAGCCGATATTGGGGAGACAATATTGTATAAGCATCTCGTAAAAATGCTCTTGAAGCAATCCATTTGTAGCTGTATTCGAACTGTATCGCCACAATTCTACATTCTCGGATCAAAGTCCGCGCTCCTAACAGCACTTTAATCTCCGCCCCCTCAACATCGATCTTTAGCAAATGGATTTGGTCAATGTTTTTCTGAATACAATATTCATCTAATGTTATAACTGGTACTGCTATTTTTCCCTTGCAAATTTGTTGCTCATTCACAATTAACGAATGTTCCAGATTGTTGTATAATAATAAATCAACCGAGCCATTTATATCTCCCACTGCTACACAGTTCGTTGTAGCGGGGGTGGATGAAAAACTCTGTGAGAGCAGTTCAAATGAGGGAGGAAATGGTTCAAAGAGATGCAATATTGCATGCGGGCATTCTTTGAGCACCATCTTTGCCCATTGACCAATATTTGCACCGACATCGAAAATGGTGGGGGTACCCATGCCCCTTACAACCTGACGAAGGAACTTGTATTCGCCATCCCACTGGAAATTGTACCAGTTGTAGTAGCCCTCACATAGAGCGATATACCGTGCTGCTAGATCATACAACGTCTTAATCTGAGGCAATCGATATAACCAGGGCCGCAAATACAATTTTATGTATTTCAACCATGTTTCCATAGCAGCTACCTCGCGTGAGCTCTTTTCCTACCAATGCAAGTGAAAATGAGCATAGAATCCTGTTATTGAGAACATTTCCTGCCATAACTGCCGGCATTGCTGTTGAAGGTGTGAAAAAACATCGGATGTTAAAGAAGAATGGAATGCTTTCAATGCACTGCCAATTTCAAGAATCTTCTCCTTTGTGATCCATATCGTCATGGTTCGATAATCCAGCACATGATCATAAGGTAACATGCAGTCTGTATCCACGAATACAGGAATTCTCCCTAGGCTAAGGGTTTCATAGAAGCGCACCGAAAAATTGCCGCCGCCGCGCATGCAGACGATGTAGTCGGAATCCAGCATATTCTGCACATATTCTAATCGCGTAGGATGGAAGGGGTCCTTTTTCGGAGCTCTGTAGCCGGCGCGATATCTGTCACGCAAAATAAATTTGCACTCAATGTCTGGACACGCTTCCAATAAGGCCAGGACCCGGCGTCGAAAGATGGTTGGTTCAAAGGGGGGTGGCTCCCAGGGATTGAAACCTAGGCGGAATGCCGCACGATGCGCTTGTAATTTCATCCAGCGGTAGGCAAGCTGGTACCATTTCCCGCCGGCCAAACCGCAAAATCCCACCACCGGTCGGGGCCCCTTCTGTCGCAGTGGCAGTTGCCCCCCGCAATATAACTGGACAAAGTCCGGGATGAACGCCGGCATGGCGAACACCCGATTGCCGTTTTCAAATCTACGTGAACGATAGGCGCAGGGTTGGAAGATGGTCAGGCCGGAAAAGGGAACCTTGGCAGTATAATCACCTGTGCTAAACAAGACGATGGGTTTTCCCCATCGTTTCCCCTGCTCCACTGCTTCCCCCACCATCTGCACCCTGGACGATCCCACATACCAGTTCCACGTCAATGGGAGCAGATGGATATCCGCTTCTTGTGGATCATCGACCAAACGAAAGCAGGTTGCCAGGCTTCCGAGGTCAGCAGCGCGAGCCGGCTCACGACGTAACTCCAACTGCGCCCGAGCGATATCATTGAAATGCTTTGGTTCCAGGCCATGGAGATCCGAGACTGAATGCGACAGGAAGACAGCAAGCACTTTCTCGTCTGTCATCGTTGGCGGCTCACCTGGATGAATACGTCAATCCATCGCGGCAAGATCGCATCCCAGTCAAACCCCTCGGCCTTGGCGCGGGCGCTGCGGGAGAGGCGCTCCGCCAGGCCCGGTTCCGTGAGCAGACGCTGGATCGCGCCGGCCATGGCCTCAGGGTCGGCCGGCGGGACCAGCAGGGCATCCCGCTCATGCTCCAGCAAATAGGGTATGCCCCCCACATCCGTGCTCACAATGCACAGCCCACAGGCCATGGCCTCCATGACGCTCACCGGCGTGTTGTCCACATTCGTGGTATTGATGAAGATATCCCCCTGATCGAGCCACAGCGGAACATCCTGTTTGGGCACACCGCCCGGAAACTCCACGCGCTCCCCCAACCCCAGCGCCTGTACGAGCTGACGTGTGCGCTGGAAACTGCCATCCCCTTTGTCCGGCCCTACCATCGTCAATCGGACATCCGGGAACGGATGGCGCAGTAGGTCCACGACCCGGGGGGCCAGGGCAGGGTTGTATATCTCGTGGAACGCCCGCAGCCAGATCAGCCGCGGCGCCGGCCGGGCGCGCAGGTGGAAGCGGTAGCGTTCCAGCTCCAAGGGATTGGGCAAGACGTGCAGGTCCGCACGGAATCCACGCATATGCTCGTACAAATAGGGCGAGGGCGTGGTGACCGCCGCGGCCGATCCGAGCAGGTGGCGCACGCGCCCTGGCCAGCGCCGGGCGAAGGCCGGCAGATTGCCCCCATGTAGCGTCAGCACATAGGGCTTGCGCGCCCGGCGGAGGACCCGACAGACCGCCTCCGCCCAGAGGAACGCCGGCCCGCTGTAGACGTCCACCTGGGCGACGTCGTACTCATGCCGGCGGGTCCAGGCGGTGTGCACCATGTCCAGGAGGCGGGGGATGCGGGCCGGCTGATGAGAGGTGGTGATGACCTGCCAGCCGGCGGCGCGCAGGCGTTCGGCCAGGTCTTCGCACACGCCGCGGTTGCGGCCGGCGGTGGAGAGGAAATTGCCGACTATGAGAACGCGCCCGTTCATGGCACTATAACCCTTTCGACGGGCAGTTCGATCCCCCAAGCATCGCGAAACATATCCCGCACTGCCTGAAGGTAGGCCGAATAGGTGAAGCGTTCCGCGGCCTTCAGGCCGGCACGGCTGGCAGACCACCAATGGTCAGGATGATTGACAAAATCGAGCACTGCGCGGACATATGCCTGCACATCGTGTGGCGGTAGGGCTATGCCGGCGCCGGCATCGGCCAGGATTTGTGGGATGCTGGACACATTACTGGCGATCGGCACCACTCCATAGGCCATGGCCTCGCTCAACACCTTCGG
>Ga0080004_1059653_pt1 | contig 17563 bp, 20 predicted proteins | sample WasSprMetagenome_FD_69207 | JGI IMG/M metagenome (GOLD analysis project Ga0080004, IMG submission 69207) | Sulfidic aquatic microbial communities from Washburn Spring, Yellowstone National Park, USA - WS (SPADES assembly) (version 2) | ecosystem: Environmental > Aquatic > Thermal springs > Hot...
TATAGAGAGGCCCGAGGCCCTCGTGAGCTTCCTGAGGGACATGTTCAAGGCAGGGGCCCAGGTCTTGGAGAGAAGGGTCTTCGAGAAGCTGTGCGTTGCATTCGAGGTGAACCCGGGGGAGGTCGAAGGAGCCGACCTCGTCGCCCTTATAAAGAGGATCCTGTCTAAGAAGTGACATCGACATCTCTTGGACCATCGCGGGAGAGCAAGCTGGCTCATATCTCACTTCTTTTTTACAAACTCTTCCCGGCCTCTTTTCGCTCGTCCGTAAGGCGCTATAAGAAGGCTCGCTTGGATAAATAGCCCTAAGGCCTTGGGCCTTGTTAGAAGAAGGGAATTAATGGTTTTGTGAAGTGTCTCGCCAAACTGATTTTAAGAAGTTCTTAGCATGGTGGTGAGAATGCGGCTCTTAAGCGCCGTGTTCTAAAGGAAGGCCTTAACCATGTTCCTGTTAACTTGTGCGGCGTTGAGCACAGCATGAACAACGCAATCGCCCAAGTCAACAGAGCCCTTAACAAAAACTCCATACCTATCAAGACAGTTCTTCATATATAGATTCCCTGGGACCAACATCATGAAAGAGTATTACGCATGGCTCTTTATCATTGTAGACCAACCTGAACTTGCCTACCCCTGATGACTTTAAACTCCTTATAAGGTCCCTTTAAGGGCTTTCCGACGGTGTGGCCCTTTAAAAGCTCATCAATTTTCTCGTGCAATCGCTCTTTTGTCTCTGAGCTGAGGGCCTTTAGTGCCTTCTTGAAACGCCTCGTGAATTCGCCTACGTGCTTGTAACCGCTACTCAACTTCTAGGACCTCTTTGAGCTCCTTAGGGGTCCTCGCGGTCGCCACGACCTCAGTTCCTCCTCTTTTCTCCTCTAACATCAACATGAACGTGAGCGCGTAGGCTTCAAGCTCCTCGGCGAGCTTGTCCAGCTCCTCGCCAAGGGCTTTGAGCTCCTCGTACGTCTTTGCCTCGCTTGAAGCCAGTAAGAGCAAGGATATCGAGAAGTAAATTACGGCGTAGTCGTACGCCTCTTCTGGGTAATTCGTGGAGAAGGTATAGAACATCATCATGTACTCATCGAAGTTTCGCTTAATTTGTCTGAGCTTCCAGACCTCGTGCTCTAAGATAACGTCAAGGACCTCTTCAACATCGATGTTCGCGGTTCCGAACCTGCCATGGAGGAATTTAAAGACCTCTATTACGTCTTCCTCCTCGAGTTCGAGCACCGCTTTTTGAATTGCGTGAAGAAGTAAGATCAAAGCCTTCTCATCCCTCAACAGTTCCTCGGCGATGGCACTTGCCCTCTTGGGTCCTTCTAAAACTCTGTTAACGTAGGGCTTTAGGTAGGCCAAGAGAGTCGAATAAAGCTCAGATTCGCGAATTGTAGCGCGAAGCGCTTGGACTCCCGGCGAAAGTACAGTTGTTTGAGAGGGTGGGATGGCTGAGAGGATAGCTCGAAGACGAGCGCTCATATCTATGGCACACCCTGAAAAATAACCTCGTTCTTGGGCTTATAGGGTCTACTTCTGATGAACCTCCCACCTCTCTGGATTATGCGTAAGAACCCAACTTGAGAGAGATGCGATGGTAAAGGCAGTCGAGCCACCGGGAAATAAAAGAGATGATCTGACTAGAGCAAGCTCAACGGTCATGTGTTCTGCAAGTGAGAAGCCTTAGACCTGATGTTGGTGACTCTGTTCCTCTTCAATTCCTTCAACGCTTCGCCCGACACCTCCTTCCCGCTCACAATGAGCTCATACACGTCCTCCTCTAAGTCTAGTTCAGTGTACACGCCTCTCTCGTTTAGCCTCCTTCTGGCCACCTCTATGCTCGTGGTGCTCGCGATATCGGCGACCAAGGGGTTTAGCTGGGCGACCGCCTCGGATCTCAGGAAAAACGTTATCGTGTTCAGCGGGGTCACGAAGACGGTTCTCGAGCCCCTCCTTATCCCGATGAGGCCGTAAGCGCCCTTGGCCGCCAGCAACGTCGCCCTGCTGGCCTCGCTCTCCACGTGTTCCAGTACCCTCTCTAAGCACTCGACGTCCTCCGGCGTGACCCCTCTAGCCCCCAAGTAACCTCCGCGCTCCGCGACTAGCGCTATCCTCCTGAGCACGTACTCCTGTCGTAGCTCGCCGTCGCTTCCCGGCGAGTGCACTGCTAGAACACCTTTGAGCTCCTTGAGAGCGGCCAAGCCTATGAAGTCCGCCAAGGGGCTCCAGAGCTCTTCCTCGAAGCCCGTCGCCAGCACGTCTCCGCCAACGTCGACTCCCACGATCGCGTCGCAACCCAGCTTTACCGACAGCTCCTCCAACCCCCTCCTAACGCCTAGGGGGCCCGAGGCCACGTCCAAGACCCAAACCGGCTCCCCCAAGGCCTTCGAGGCGTTGGCCGCTTGGAAGGCTATGGTCCTGCCCCCTCTAACAGCCCTTGACTCCTCCGTGACCATGAGGATCCACTCCCCGACCCTCTTGGCGTTCACGACCTCGCTGAACCTCACCGGACCGGGCACGGGGTCTATGGGGAGCCTTTCCCAGACCACGCTCGCGACGTGGGACCTTAGGCCCAGCCTTCGAGCTGCCAATGCTAGCATAGCAGCCGAGGCCACGTCTCCTCCTCCGCCGAGGGCCGCGAAGAGCACGTGCTTGGCCTTCCCGATGAGCGGCTCCATTCTCCATCCTCCAAGCCCTTTAATCGCGCTTCAGCTGTTGGGACGCTCCGCGCAAGCTTAACGTAGGGGACGTCGTATTAAAACACTATCGTACGAAAGACGAGCTATGAGACTCGATGAGATCTAAGGGAAACGCTTAATGGGCGGCCAGCCGACTGTTACATTCATGTCCTCGTCCTCGAGGCGCTTAGTGCTTCTGGTGTCGGCCCTCTCGGCCTTCCTAACGTCATCTTCGCTGTCGACGGTGAGCGTGGCCGTTCCAGCCATCGCGAAGGAGCTCTCGATGGACGCGCCTACTTCCGGCTGGGTCATCACGTCATTCCTCTTGGCGTGCACAGCGTTCCTGGTGCCGCTGGGCAGGGTCGCCGACGTGAAGGGGAGGAAGAGGGTCTTCGTCTTGGGGAATGCCCTCTTCGTGGCTTTCTCCATGTTCTGCGGCCTTTCCACGTCCGCCGAGGCAATGCTAGGGCTGAGGTTCCTCCAAGGGATAGGAGGGGCAATGATATACGCAACTGGCGTGGCCTTGATATCGTCGGCGTTCCCTCCGCAGGAGAGGGGTAGGGCCCTCGGGCTCTACACGTCCTCGGTCTACGTTGGCCTGACGACGGGCCCGCTCATAGGGGGAGCGCTCACGGGCCTCCTCGGCTGGAGGTACATCTTCTTCTTCAACGTGCCCTTGGGGGGCTTGGTCGTAGCCCTGACGATTTCTCGATTAAGGGGCGAGTGGGTCGAGGCCAAGGGGGAGAGGCTTGACCTACTGGGGTCCGCCATGTACGGCCTCGCCACGGCCTCTCTGATAGTCGGCCTCTCCCTGAAGAGTCTCGCGGGCGTGGTGCTGGGAGCGGCCTTGCTGGTAGCGTTCGCACTATGGGAGCTGAGGGAGAGGTGGCCCGTCTTGGAGGTGAGGCTGTTCAAGAACATCACGTTTGCCTTCTCGAACTTGGCGGCCCTGATGAACTACGCTGCAACCTATGCAGTGTCGTACGCTCTGAGCCTCTACCTCCAGCACGTTAAGGGAATGCCGCCCCACTACGCCGGATTTGTGCTGACAGCGCAGCCAGCGGTTCAAGCACTGGTCTCGCCTCTTGCTGGCTACACAGCCGACAGGGTAGAGCCCAGGGTCGTGGCGTCCATAGGCATGGCCATGACAGCCGTTGGCCTCTGGTCGCTCTCCGGCATAGGGATGGGGACTGGCGTGGAGTCAATAGTCATGGGCTTGATGTTCGTGGGGGTCGGCATTGGCCTCTTCGTATCGCCAAACACGAAGGCCATAATGAACTCCGTCCCGAGCAAGTTCTACGGCGTGGCATCGGCCATGACCGCGACCATGAGGAACATGGGCCAAGCGATGAGCATGGCCATAATCACGCTCCTGATGACCTCATTCCTCGGCGTAGGCACGCGGATAGAGCCCTCGGTCTATCCAGTATTCGTCGATTGCTTGAGGACGACTTTTCAAATATTCTCGGCAATGTGCGTCGCGGGGATCGCGGCGTCGCTCGCTAGGGGGAGGCTGGAGCCCCTGATTCAGGCTTAAGACGTCGTCGAGCGGGGCTCGTCAGCGGACCTTTAACTTGAAGACAACGACGACGCTCCTCGGCAAGTCCTCGAAGACCTCCTCTATCTCGGCCGCAATCCCCAGGTCCCTAAGCTCCATCGCGAAGTCGTCGAAATAGTCGTAGAACCCACACGTGTAGCAGAAGGACCCTCCGAACTCGACCGTCAGCTTCTCGCCGTCAAATCGAAGTACCCTCGCTTCGACCTCGGGCGCTCTGTACCTATTGTACTCCTCCACGGCCCTCTTTATGAGGTCCTCCACGGCCTCACCCAGGCAATGAAAGATCGAGGAGAGAAAAAGGAGGAAGTTCTAGGAGCTCTTCCAAAGGCCGTGTTTGTTGCAGTAGGCCCTAGCTGCGACCTTCTCGGCCTTGACGTTGAACACTGCTTCAGGCCTCTCGCCCGGCCTCAAGTGGCTCCTGTAGACCCCCCTCTCCGTCAGCAACTCTATCCACTCTATGTAGTGGTCTTCGTCCATTGGGTGGGGGACCGCGCCGACCTTTACCTTGACCGTGCCGTCTGAGACCTCTATCACCGGGACGTGCTTCTCCTTCCCCACGTCTACCACCTTCTCCTCGAGGAGCTGCATCGGCTGGCCGCAGCAGAAGAGCTGTCCCCTGCCCTCGTGTAGCACCTCAACTATGTTGCCGCACACGTTGCACTTGTACACGGCCCTGAAGAGGGCCATCGAGGCCACCCCCTAGAGGCTCCTGTAGCAGAACCACCAGTCGAAGCACTCGTACTTCTTGACCCTCTCTCTAGCCGAATCTATGTCCGTCGGCGGTGGCACTATGACCTTGTCGCCTATGAGCTCGTTGTTCGGCCAGTTGGCTGGTAGGGCCACCTTCTCTCTGTCGGCCGTCTGCAGTGCCTTGACGGCCCTCAATATCTCGTCCATGTTCCTACCGACCTCCTGCGGGTAGTACAATATTAGCCTTATGATGCCCTCCGGGTCTATTATGAAGACGGCCCTGACGGTGTTGGTCCCCTTGCCTGGGTGTATCATGCCGTACATCTGGGCTATGCAACCAAGGTCGTCAGCTATTATGGGGAACTGGATCTCGACTCCGAGCTTCTCCTTTATCCACTCGACCCACTTTATGTGGCTGAAGACCTGGTCAATACTTAGGCCCACGAGCTCACAGCCCAGCTTCTTGAACTCCTCGTACCTCTTCTGGAATGTGACGAACTCAGTCGTGCATACTGGCGTGAAGTCGGCTGGATGGGAAAACAGGACGACCCACTTCCCCTTATAATCGTCTGGGAACCTTATGACGCCCTTTGTGCTCTTCGCCACGAAGCTTGGAGCCTTGTCCCCTATGAGCGGAAACCTCACCGCCGTCTGTCCCGAGCTCATGGGGTTAATTATGAGCTCGAGGTCTATTAAGTGTAATTCGAGTTTTCGAGCGCTGGGAACGACCGCGACCGTAAACGTTATATTTCAAGGGGCATCGATCTAGAGGTTGGGATAGGTCTATGAACCGAGACAAGGTGATTGGCGGAGGCCTCTTAGCGCTCTCGATCGTGGTAATAGCGGTCTACCTGTGGCTGGTCTTCTTCCCGCCTCTTGAGCACGTGGACATATTCATGCTCAAGCTCACCGGCGCCGTGGCAGTTGTGGCAGTCTTCGCGATAGTCGGCTGGATAGGGTACACCCTAGCGACGACGCCTCCACCAAAGCCCATTGAGGAGATAGAGAAAGAGATAGAGGCGGAGCTGAAGAAGCTCGAAGAGACTAAGGGAGAGGCGGAGAAGCTCTCTGGAGAAGGCTCCTCGAAGCAAAGCTAAGCCCCTAAACGCTCGATATTTGCTTTTTTATCACATGGCCTTTTCTTGATGCTAGGTCACAGCCTCGTCTCAGCAAAAGCTCGGTTGCATCTATGGGCTGATGATAGGTCTCTCTGAGGCAAGCTTTAACTGCTCGGCCTAGGAGCTATAACCTCGTGACTTGAAGTGGCCCTTGACTTCATAGCTACGGTAGTTGTCGTGTCCGCTTCGGGGGCCCTCAGCCCCGGCCCTCTAACGGCCGCCACCGCCACCCTCGGTGCCAAGAAGGGCTGGAGGACTGGCCTCCTGGCGGCCCTGGGCCACGCAATCGTGGAGTTGCCGCTCGTGACCCTGATAGGGCTAGGCGTCCTCGTGGTGCTTGAGAGCGCTAATACCACGGGCGTGCTGGCCCTGGCCGGGGGGTGCTTCCTACTGTTCTTCGGGTACCTCACCTTGAGGGACGCGATAAGGCTGGAGCCCCTAAACAAGGCCGAGGCGAGGGGCCTTCACGAGAACCCCGTGCTCGTAGGCCTCGCGCTCTCGGCCCTGAACCCCTTCTTCATAGTATGGTGGCTTGGCGTCGGCGCCCCTCTCATCTCTGAGGCCCTAGCGCTCTGGGGCCTGTGGGGGATAGCGCTTATGTACGCCAGCCACGTGTGGCTCGACTTTGCCTGGTTGCCCGTGGTGGCGTACCTCGCATCGCTGGGGAGGCTCGATATGAAGTTCCTTAGGGCGTTGCTCCTCGCCTTGGCGCTAGCCGTCATCTTCTTCGGAATTTCGTTCTTGGAGAGGGGCATAAGCTCCCTCGCGGCCATGGGTTAGCTTAAAGTCCTGTGCTCCTAGCACCCCTAGGGGGAGGGGCCGTGCCCCTCATCCCTTGGCGCAAGGTCGAGAACTGGCTCTGCGTGGCCTGCGGGGACTGTTGTAGGGAGTTCAGGGTGCCCCTGAGAGCCTACGAGGCCGCGAAGCTCGCGAATCTGTTCGGATACGGCTGTCTGGAGCTCGGACTAGGCGAGTACAGGCTGAGGAAGAGGCCCGACGGGCGTTGCGTCTTCCAAGTCTACACAGGAGGCAAGTGGATCTGCGGCGTGCAGTGCATCAAGCCCTTGGCCTGCAAGCTGTGGCCCTTCTTCATCTCCGACAAGCCGCGGGACTCCAAGGACGAGGCTGAGTATGAGTTCAAGGACTACAGGTTCTACGTGTACGTGAACTCGTTCTGTAGAGGGGTTATCTACGGCAAGCCAAGTAACATATTCGCGAAGAGGGTCATACCAGAGGTCATAGAGCTCAGCCTAGGGCTTAGGAGGGAGCAGTGCCTCTCGACGTCGCCTCTCGTGAGCTCCAGCTTGGATCCCCTCTCGGGGCTTCGGCCAGACGTGAAGGCGTCAATAGCGATGCTCATGAACCAGCCGCTTGAGTCGAGGGTCCTCCGAACGACCTTAAGAGCTAGGAGTAGTTTAATAAGTGCTGCCCTTGCGCCTTACAAATAGGAGGTCGGACCATGACGTATGTGGAGAGGGTCTTAAGCAGGTGCTCTCTCTGCGGCGTTCTCTTCGCTAAGGTCAGTTGCAAGAGGTGCAAGAGCGGCCTCTTAAGGGGGTCTACAGGTCTTCGACAAGCTTAGGGCGACCATGTAGTCTCCGGGGCCCCCTACTACTATGCGTTGATAGAGCTTCCCTCTAAACTGCACTTCCTCGAGTGACCCCCTGACCTCGACGACTTCGCCCTTAAAGGCCTGTTCCGCAAACCTCCCCCTAAAGGACGCCACCTCTCTCAGCGCTCGAGGGTCGACCTCGCCCTCCAGCACCTCCAAGCACTCAACCTCGTAGTTGCAGGGCGTGAACAGGGACTCGGAGTCGTCGACGACGAGTGCCCTGACCTTGGCCACCCCCAGTCTCCTGCATCTCCTCTCGCCGTAGGCCTCGCCGATTTCGTCCAAGTCCTTTAGGAAGCGGATGAAATAGACATAGCCCTTGTACAGGCCTTGGATCACCTTCCTCCTCTCCTGCTCCACGAAGGCCTCGTAGTCCATGGGCGTTTCCGTCGACCTGAAGTCGAATAGACCTCTCATGCGCTCCTCGTCGAACCTCTTGAAGCTCTCGCCTTCGTCTAAGAGCCTCCTCAAGGCATCCCTCGCCCTTACGCTGTTCTCAACTCCGTAGACCGCGAAGTCTATGTCCGAGGAGCTCGTGTGAAGCGAGAGAAGGAGCGATCCGGAGATCCCCATGTCGTCCAGGTCGACGCTGGACGCCGAGCTAAGCTCTTCTGCGAAGCTCTTGGCAGCTCGAGCTAGGGGGTCATCGACGTTCGAGTTCATTAAACGTCTCAAGCCCTCGCTCGGATCGTATGCTCTCCAGATCCTATGGCGTGGTACTGACTGGAGCTCGACGTCCCAGGCCTCGTCGTAGTGCAGATACTGCGGGTAGCGAGACCTCACTATCGCGAGTTGTTCTTCGAAGCCGTAGACCCTCCTGTACCTGACGCCTTCTCGGACTCTATCGCCAGCTGGGTCAGCCACGTACCTCAAGTAGGCTACAATTCTATCTGGCGGGTGGACGAGACCCTTGACAGCAAATATCAACCGCTCGGGGGTCTCGACGTAGCCTCCCTCAAGCTCCCATCTTCCTCCTGAGCTCTTCGAGTGTTTGCTCAACCCTACCAAGCCTCCTCTCAATCCTCTTCAACCTGTCCTCAAGCTCTTTATAGGCTAAGACCCTCTTCGCTTGGAGCTTGAGCTTCTCGAAGCTCCAGGACCCCTTGATTATGCCCCTGGACCTCAGACCGTTGACTCGGCGCCAGACCTCTTGGATCGTAAGCTTGAGCTTGGAGGCCGCCTCCTCCACGCTGTTCGAGGATATCACGACCTTCAAGAGCTTGAGGTCTTCTCTTGTGAGCTTCTCGCCATACGGGAGGGGTATCGGGGGCCCGAGCTCATCCGAGCTCTCCTGAAGGGCCGACCTCACCGCGAGCTCCAGCTCTTCGACCTCAAGTAACATGTAGTACTCCGGTATGGCTAGGACCTTTACGTCGAGCTCCTTGGCCACAGTCTCGGCGGCTGCGTCGGCAAAGCCCTTGCAGATCATGAGCGGCTTCATCCCTAGGAGGAGGGCGCTCGTGTACGCTTGCCTCACGTCGCTGACGCTGGCCTTGCCAGCCTTGACCTCGACGGCGTAGAACTCTCCCTCGGGGCTCGAGGCTATTATGTCCACCTCCCCCACCTCGACCCCGTCCTTCACTATCTTCTTCCTGGTGTCGAGGACCTTGAAGCCCATCCTCTCCAAGATCCCTACAGCGACCCTCTCGCTACTAAGCCCCCTCTTCAAGATCCATCGACCTAGAAGAGCATCCTCGCTACCTTCAGCGCGAGGACTGGGTGCTTCATGAGCTTTACGGCCACCCTCAAGACGTCCCACCCGTTGGCCAGATCAACCACGTCCTCCCCAGAGAGGACGTCGGCCAACATGTTCAGCTCCTCGTCCTTGAGCTTCTCTATGGCCCTCAGAGCTTTGAGGCTCCTCCTTATCCGAGAGCCCCAGGGGTTCTCGTACCTCGTCGGGTACTCGAGCAACGCCTTGAGCGAGACGTCGCTGCTAAGCACAGCCTTGCCAGCGACCTCGCCCCCTATCTTCCCAGCCGCTATCGACGAGTGTATCCCGCCTCCTGTCAGCGGTATCACCTGGCCCGCCGAGTCGCCACACAGCATCAGACGGTCTGCCACGAAGCTCTTTAACATCCCCCCGATCGGGACAGCGGCCGCGCCAACCTCCACGACCTCGGCCCCCTGGAAGAGGTTCGGATGCCTCTTCACGAAGGCCCTCAAGTACTCCATGGCTGGCCCTCCCCACCTGACCCCGAGGCCAACGTTGGCCATCTTGTCCCCCCTTGGGAAGACCCAGGCGTAGCCGCCCGGCGCTACGTTGTTGCCCACGTAGAAGAGGAGAACGTCGTTGTGGGGGAGCTCAACGTTCTTCATCCTGAACTGGACGCACGGTATCAGCTCGTAGCCGCTCCTGTCGAAGAACTTCCTGGCGACGACTGAGGTGTAGCCCTCGCAGCCGATGGCGAGCTTCGCCCCGATCCTAAGCTCACTAGCGCCGCTACGCGCCCTCGCCACGACCCCATCGTCCGTCAGCTGCACGTCCTCCACCCTAGTCCTCATCATAATTCTTGCCCCACGGTCTTGGGCCAGCTGGGCCATTTTCTTCAGGAAGGCCCTCTTGTCTATTATGTAGCCTTGGACTTCGCCCTCGCTGACCAGCCTGACACTCTTGGACTCATCGGGCGCGTGCACCACGAACCCCCTTATCTTTTCGATGACCACGTCGCTCGAGGGGGATAGCTCCGCTGTCTCGAAGCAGTGAGACGAGACCCCCTCGCCGCAGGGCTTGAGGCCGAAGGCCTCCTTGGCCTCGACGAGCAGGACGTCCGCACCGAGCCTAGAAGCGCATCGAGCAGCCATGAGCCCAGCGGGCCCGCCGCCTATTACCAAGACGTCGCACTGGAGCTCTCCATTCATACGTCTCAGAGAATACTGCGCTCGACGGGCATTAATTACTTATCATTAAGCGATGGCGAATCGACCTCTATCTCAATCGTAATGCCAAGTCTGCGGCTCTAACGTCGTCGCACACGCTTATATCGCTTCGTCACCTATTCTACTCAGCGAGCTCTAAAAACCCAGAGCTGTTGGTGTAAAGTCGATGTCCAAGATATTCGTCGATAGAGACAAGCTCTCTCCATCGTACATACCCGACAAGCTACCCCACAGGGAAGCCCAGCTGAAGACGCTGTTGAGCCTCGTCGAAGTGGATGACTTGAGGAGGGCCGTCTATCCGAAGTGCATTCAAGTGGTGGGCCCCACGGGCTCTGGAAAGACGTCGTCGTGCATCAAGCTCGGGAAGATCCTGGAGCAAAGAGCGTCTGAGAGGGGCTTCAACTTGAAGACCGTGTACGTAAACTTGAGGCTCGAGGGATCCTCTAGGTTCATGGTCTTCAAGTCCATGGTCGAGAAGGTGGCCTTCGAGGCCGCATCTCGAAGCCTGAGCCCGGACGAGGTCTTGAAGCAGTTCGTTGAGACATTAAGGGCGAGGAGGCTCGTTGCGCTGTTGGTGTTGGACGAGGTCGACTTCCACGTTAGGAGGAGCAAGGAGACGATAGTCTACGACCTCACTAGGCTCAGCGAGCTCACCGCGGGCGAGAGCCCCAACGTCTTAGCCGTCATATTCATAGCTAGGGACCCCGATTGGACGAAGCTCCTAGACCCGGCCGAGAGGTCGAGTTTGGGGAACATAAAGGTGGCCTTCCCGCCTTACTCCAAAGCCCAGGTCCTCGACATACTCGAGTACAGGGCCTCTGAGGCGCTACGCCCTGGAGCAGCCCCTCGCGAGGTCTTGGAGTTTATATCGGATTTGGCTGTCCAGCCGCCGAGGAGCGGCGACGTCAGGTTCGCCTTGGACATGCTCCTGTATAGCGGAGCGCTGGCAGAGGAGCAGGGCTTCAGCCACATAACGGTGGACCACGTGAGGAGCATCTACGGCAAGTCAATAGACGCCGTGCCCCTGAGCGACTTCGAGGAGCTGTCGCTGGAGGAGAAGCTGGTCCTGTTGTCTCTCGCGAGGGCCCTGTCGAGTACGACGGCCCCCTACGTGGGGCTCGACGTCGTGGAGGAGCAGCTCGCCATAACGTTGGACGAGCTCAGCGTCAAGGTCAAGGTGCAGACGGACAAGGCGATCAAGAGGTTGTCTGAGAAGGGCCTCATCGAGGTGAGCGGCAAGAAGGTTGGCGTATTGATGGGCCCTCTGAGCAAGCTGATAAGTTTGTTGGAGGACATGATCTCGAGGGCGGTCCGAGGTGGACGAGCACCCGCTCGAGGCGGCCTTGGGCAGTAGCGGCAGGCTCAGGATATTGAAGTGCCTCATCTCGTCCCCGAGGCCGCTGACCAAGTACGCCATCCAGAAGGCCACGGGCTTAAAGTCGATAGATGTGAAGCGCGATCTTGAAAAGCTGGTTTCGGTAGGCTGGGTCAAGGTTGTCAAGAGCCCTAGGGCCCCGGACAAGTACGCGATAGACCGAGACCTAGAGGAGGTAAAGGCCCTCGAGGCGCTGTTCAGGGCGGCGGGCTACGTGTGAGAGCGTCATCGAGCCCCTCCCCCCTCCCTCCGGTACTCCACGGCTTATAAAGCCAGCCCGTCAATCCTAAGAACGGGGGTCGAAATGGCTTACGACTACGACTTGACGGACGTGAAGGGAATAGGCCCCGCCACTGCTGAGAAGCTGAGGAGCGCTGGCATAACGAGCGTCGAGATGCTGGCCATAACGCCGGTTAGGACTCTGGTCGAGGTCGCTGGCCTCAGCGAGGACAAGGCCCTCGAGCTCGTCAAGGCCGCTAGGGAGCTTGTCCAGATAAAGTTCATGAAGGCCTCTGAGTACCTTGAGAAGCGCAAGCAAGTGGGCTTCTTGACAACCGGTTGCAAGGCATTAGACGACCTGTTCATGGGAGGAATAGAGACTCAGGCCATAACAGAGCTCGTCGGGGAGTACGGAGTCGGCAAGACGCAGCTGTGCCACCAGCTCTGCGTGACCGTGCAGCTGCCCAAGGACAAGGGGGGCCTTGCCGGGTCTGCTCTCTACGTGGACACAGAGGGTACCTTCAGGCCCGAGAGGATACTCCAGATAGCTGAGAGGTTTCGCTTGGATGGGAAGAAGGTCTTGGACAACGTCATCTACGCGAGGGCGTACAACAGCGACCACCAGATGCTGATAATAGAGGAGGCCTCCGACATAATCAAGGAGAGCAACGTGAAGCTCATAGTCGTGGACTCGCTGATCAGCCACTTCAGGGGCGAGTACTTGGGCAGGGAGACTCTGGCCCTCAGGCAGCAGAGGCTGAACAAGCACATACACCAGCTCCTGAGGCTCGCCGACATTTACAACCTAGCAGTTGTCGTGACCAACCAGGTTTTGGCGAACCCCGAGGCCTTCTTCGGGAACCCGCAGAAGCCCGCTGGAGGCAACATACTGGCGCACGGGTCGACCTACAGGATATGGCTGAGGAAGGGGAAGGAGAACAAGAGGATAGCGAGGATATTTGACTCGCCGAAGCATCCCGAGGCCGAGGCCGTCTTCACCATAACGGACAAGGGGGTCATCGACGTAGAGGAATAGCGAGGCCGTCGGGCCGAGCCCAGACCTTTTTCCTCAAATTTCTCGAAATACCATGCGATCTCCGCGCCATTGCGAGCGATAACCGTCGAGCTTAATAGGCCGCTTCGCGCGGGCGACCCAAGGCTCGAGAGCCCTTGCTCCATGACAGGCTCGCGCTCTCCGCCGATGTACAAGTGCGGGTTTGCGGCTCGTACGTAGAAGGCGAGGAGCAACGCTTGTCGAGGGTGAGGCCGTTGCTCGACCAAAAGGCCCGAGCCAGATTGAACAAGCCCTTAACTGCCGTGCTGAGGCACGTCCTTAACTCAATAAGCCTGACGTTGAGCCGCGAGGATTGGGCGAGCGTGAGCGAGTCCGTGACGAGCATGGGCGAAGTGGGATCAATGTGTACGAAGTGGGCGAGAGGGCCTACGTCGTCGCCCGCGCCCCGTGACGATAAGAGACTATCGAGTTTACGCTTTTTAACGAAGGCTTAACGACGGCATAACGTTATTATATGGCGATTGGATAGTGGGCTAGAGGGGTAGTTGCTCTAATGCCGCTACTTGAGATCATCGACCTGTACGTGGAGGTCGGCGGGAAGGAGATACTCAGGGGCGTAAACCTCAGCGTAAACGCCGGAGAGGTCCACGTGTTGTTCGGGCCCAACGGCTCCGGCAAGAGCACTCTCATAAACGCGGTAATAGGGAGCCCCGCGGTCAAGGTCGTTAAGGGGAGGATACTGTTCAAGGGCGTGGACGTAACGAACTTGCCGACGCACGAGAGGGTTAAGATGGGCATGGGAGTGGCCTTTCAATACCCACCCAAGATTAGGGGTGTGAGGCTCGGTGAGCTCTTGGAGAAGATGGCGAACAAGCTGGGGAGTAAGGTTGACGTAGAGAAGGTCGCCGACTTGGTCAAGATGAGAGGACACCTAGACCGAGAGGTCAACGTAGGCTTCTCGGGCGGCGAGCTCAAGAGGTCCGAAATACTTCAGTTGCTCGTACAATCGCCTGAACTGCTGTTGCTCGACGAGCCGGACTCAGGGGTCGACGTGGAGAACTTGAGCGTCGTGGCGAACGCCATAAACGAGCTATGCGAGCTGAACTTGAAACCGAGCATGAGGACCAAGGCCGCGCTGTTAGTGACCCACCTAGGGTACATATTGAACTACGTGAAGGCCGACAGGGCCCACGTCCTCCTCAACGGGAGGATAGCTTGCTCCGGGAAGCCCAATGAAATACTCAAGCAGATAATGGAGCACGGGTTCGAGAGGTGCGCAGAATGTCTTCAGGAGCGAGAGCTAAGATAGAACAGTTGAAGAAGAAGGCCGAGGAGGCCTTGGCCAAGCCTCCGGCCTTCGGCCCAGACCTAGACCTGTCCAAGTACAAGTACGAGGCCGAGAAGCCCAAGGACTGGCTCACGAAGGACCTAGCGGAGAGGGCCGAGCTCGTGGGCATCGACCTCGGCGAGAGGCAGAGGGCTGGCACCTACCTGCAACTCGACCACTTCTCGATCATCGAGAAGGCCACGGCTGGCGGGGTGGAGGTCATGAGCATAAGCAAGGCCCTCGAGAGCTACGAGTGGCTCGCCGACTACTATTGGAGGGCCCTAAGCGTGGACGCCGACAAGTTCACGGCATTGGCCGAGGTCAAGAGGACCGAGGGCTACTTCATAAGGGCCAAGAAGGGCGTCAAGGTGGACTTCCCGATACAGGCGTGTCTGTTCCTGAGGACTCCGAGGGTCGCCCAAAACGTCCACAACATAATAGTGGTCGAGGAGGGGGCCGAGCTCCACGTGATAACTGGCTGCGCGACCCCGAGGGTTGCCGAGGGGCTCCACGTGGGCGTGTCCGAGTTCTACGTCAAGAGGGGCGGCAAGCTCTCCTTCACTATGATCCACGGCTGGGCCGAGGGCGTCGACGTGAGGCCTAGGACTGGCGTGATACTGGAGGAAGACGCCTCCTTCACATCGATCTATGTTAACTTGAACCCCGTGAAGACGCTTCAAATGATGCCTAAGGTTTACTTGGAGGGGAGGAACGCCAAGTGTTACCTAGCGTCGATAATAGCCGCCTCGGGGAAGTCCCACTTCGACGTCGGCGGGGCCACTTACTTGAGGGCCGAGGGCACCAAGGCGGAGATAGTCTCGAGGACCGTGGCCAAGGACGAGGCCTTCGTCGCGGCGAGGGGGCTGATGGTAGGCGAGAGCGAAGGTGTCAAGGGCCACTTGGAGTGCAGGGGGATAATGCTTTCCCCCATGTCAGTTGTGGTGGCCATACCAGAACTGGAGGCTAAGGCGAAGAACGTGGAGCTCTCGCACGAGGCCGCCGTGGGGAAGATAGCCGAGGAGGAGGTGTACTACTTGATGACGAGGGGCTTCAGCGAGGAGGAAGCGACATCGATAATAATAAGGGGCTTCATGGACGTGGACGTGAAGGGCTTGCCGCCGGTGCTGATCCAGCAGATAAGGAGGGCCCTCGACGTTACTGCTAAAAGCCTCTAGCCTTGGCCTTCTTCTTCTCCAGTTCTGTTTGGGTTAGTAGGGCGGAGAGCATCTTCGTAGCTCTCTCGGGCATGTAGCAGTGCGGCACCTCTCCCTCGCTCAGGATCCGTATCGCCTCCTCGAACTCCCTCATCTTGACGCCGAAGGGTAGCGCCCACACCACGACTATGGGCTTTCCGTACTGCCTAGCCGCGTCGACCACGGCCCTCGAGATGTTTATGAGCGAGGGGGCGTGCATTATGGGGGGCATCGTGATGATCATGTCTATGTTGGGATCCTGGCAGACAACTTCGAGCGCATCTCTGAACATGTTTATGTTCTCCATAACCGAGCCAGTCGTGTCCACAGGATTCGTGACGGAGGCTATCGGGGGCAGTATCTGCCTTAACCTCTTCACACTTTCCTCCGTCAACTTAGGGACCCTGAGCCCTTGCCTCTCGCAAGCGTCCGAAGCTATCACCGCTGGCCCGCCCAAGACGGAGACTATGGCGACTCTATTGCCGTGGGGCCTCAGCGGGCTCGCCAAGGCCATGGAGAGCTCGTAGAGCTCCTCGAAGCTCTCGGCTTGGATTATGCCCGCCTGCTTGCAGACCGCGTTCCAGACCTCGACTGACCCGGCTATGGCGGCTGTGTGCGACCTCGCAGCAGATTTCCCGGCCTCGAACTTCCCGGCCTTGAGCGCCACGAGGGGCTTGGTCGTGGACCTGCAGAGCTCTATGAACTTCCTCCCGTTCCTGACGGCCTCTATGTACATCGCTATCACCTTGGTGTCGGGGTCCTCCACGAAGTACTCCAAGACCTCAGTCAAGGTGACCACGACCTCATTGCCCGAGCTGACTATCTTGCCGGGGTGGAAGCCCCTCACGAGCGACAGGAGCAGGAAGCTTACCGAGAGCGTCCCGCTCTGAGCTATGAGCGAGATCTTGCCGGGTTCCAACGACCTCGCATCGAGGTTCAGATTTCCGAGGTTGAGGGCGAAGGTGCATAAGTTGGCGTAGAGGTTCGTCACCCCGATGCAGTTGGGGCCCAAGATCACCATTCCCGTCTCTTTTGCTATGGCTTGGATTTCGTCTTCCAGCTTTCTGCCCTCGTCGCCTACTTCAGAAAAGCCCCCTGCGAATATTATGGCCGCCTTGACTCCCTTCTTGCCGCAATCCCTCAGAACGCTCAGGGCCGTGCGCGCGCTGACGTCCATATAGGCGAGGTCGACCTCGTCGGGTATATCTAAGACGCTCCCGTAGCACTTCAGCCCCAAGACCTCCTTCCCCGCCAGCCTCGGATTGACGGGGTACACGGCGCCCTTGTAGCCGAAGTCCAAGAGGCACTTCAGGCGAGCGTATCCGAACCTGGTGGGATTGTCGGAGGCCCCCACTATCGCTACCGACTTCGGATAGAAGAGCGGTCTCATTCTCTCGACTACTTCCTTCACTATGTCCACCGCCCACGCCAAGGCTGGATACCGAGAGCGTTGGGCGCACGATATAAGTATTGCTCTTGAGCCTCGAGGCTCGAAAAGCGAAAACTTGATATAAAGCCCTGCCGCCAAAGCCCTCGATCCGCCTTGAACCCGATAATAAGCAGGGCATTAAGCGAGGGCAGGACGGCGCTCCTCGAGACGGAGGCCAAGGAGCTCTGCTCCCAGTACGGAATCCCGGTGCCCAGGTCGAGGCTCGCTAAGAGCTTGGACGAGGCTATGAAAGCCGCCCAAGGGATAGGCTTCCCCGTCGTGGTCAAGATAGTTTCGGAGGACATACTGCACAAGAGCGACGCGGGCTGCGTAGTCGTGGGCGTGAGCGACGCGGAGGAGCTTAAGGCGGCCTACGAGAGGGTCGTGGGCAACGCCTTGAAGTTCAACCCGAGGGCGTCGATAAGGGGCGTGCTCATCGAGGAGATGGTTCCCAAAGGCGTCGAGGTGGCCG
>Ga0080004_1130364_pt1 | contig 17554 bp, 12 predicted proteins | sample WasSprMetagenome_FD_69207 | JGI IMG/M metagenome (GOLD analysis project Ga0080004, IMG submission 69207) | Sulfidic aquatic microbial communities from Washburn Spring, Yellowstone National Park, USA - WS (SPADES assembly) (version 2) | ecosystem: Environmental > Aquatic > Thermal springs > Hot...
ATAGAGAGCATGCCTTTCTTGGAGGCGGCTAGGCAGCTCAGGCTCGAGGAGGGAAACGAGAACGTTGTTTTCATCCACGTCACCTTAGTCCCAGCGCTGAAGGTGGTTGGAGAGCAAAAGACCAAGCCAACCCAGCACAGCGTTAAAGAGCTCAGGGAGCTGGGCATACTTCCTGACATAATCGTATGCAGGGCTGAGAGACCCATAGGTGAGGGGGCAAAGCGAAAGATATCACTTTTCTGCAACGTCCCTGAGGGGGCCGTGATAAGCGCCCACGACGTGGAAAATATATATGAGATCCCCCTGCTCCTCGAAAGCGAGGGGTTGGGCGACATCTTAGTTAGGAGACTAGGGATAAACCCGAGAAAAGAGGACCTCTCCGACTGGGAAAGGATAGTCAGGAAAATGAGGGAGGCGAGCAAACTCGTGAAAATAGCAATGGTCGGGAAATACGTGAGAATAGCCGATACATATCTGAGCATAAATGAATCCTTAAAGCATGCCGCAGGGGAGCTGGAGTGCAAGGCGATTATAGATTGGATAGAGGCGGAAACCTTTGAGGACGACCCCGGGAAATTGAAAATGCTCTCGAACTACAGCGGAATAGTCGTCCCAGGCGGTTTTGGGGTCAGGGGGTCGGAGGGCAAAATTGCGGCAATAAATTTCGCCCGCGTGAATGGAATTCCATATTTAGGTCTGTGTTTCGGATTTCAGCTCGCCGTGGTCGAGTTCGCCAGAAATGAGGCGGGTTTGGAGCTTGCGAACAGCACTGAGCTTGACCCTGTTACCCCGCATCCTGTGATAGACCTTTTGCCAGAACAGAGGGGCGTTGAGGAACTTGGGGGGACAATGAGGCTTGGTGGTCACGACATACAAATTCTTAGAGGCACGAAGGCGTTTGAGATATACAGTTCAGAAAAAATACGCGAGAGGCACAGGCACCGCTATGAGGTCAATCCAAATTATCTTGAAACTTTGGAGGAAGCGGGGTTGATCTTTTCTGGCAAGTCTATGGACGGTAGAAGAATGGAAATTCTGGAGATAAAAGATAGGCCCTTTTTGGCGACACAGTTCCATCCTGAGTTTAAATCCAGGCCGGGAAAACCCGCCCCCGTGTTCAAGTGGTTCATCTCAGAGGCTTTAAAGAGGAGCGGGCAGTTTTGAGGGTCAGATAGCCTGCTGTAACCAAAATCAGAAGAAATTTCCTAATCTTTTTTTAAATGATAACTCCTCATTTTTGTTTTTCAACTGTGTTTCAGAAAGGTGCGGAAGATGTGCTCTGTCCGAAAGGGTAGCGGCGGAATTCTCTGGAGCTCCATGCTCTGAGCTGCTCAAGCAGGGATATGCTGCGCTGGCGAACGCTGAACGATCGCCATCCGCAGAGCCTCGGAGCTTGCTAAAAAGGGCAAGATTTCTGCGCTTCACTTTGTCATGGAAACGCCACGAAAGAATGATGCGTCACTTGGCCTTGTGCTTCTAGGAGAGGCTAAAAAGGTCAAATCAGGGTTAAAGGCCATGTAGCGTCTCGGCGGTCCTTTTTTACTCCAGCCCCCATCGTTTGGCCATTTTCACTATGATGAAGATCACCAAAGCAACTATTAGGAATGTTATGAGGGCGCCGAAGAAGTGTCCGATCCTAAAGGGACCTACTTCTATGGCTTCCCACATTGTCCCAGGAACCGCAAATTGGATTATCGGCATAATCAGGTCGTTCACCGAGGCCTGTACCAGAGCGCCTAGATAGAGGCCGATGATGAAAGCCACGGCCATTCCTAAAACCTTGTACTTGGTGATGAAATCCATGAACTCGGCGATGAAGCCCTTCTTGGCCGGAGGCGGTGTCGGTTTTGGCTCCAGGAGCTTCCGAATCTGGCGCAACTCTTCCAGTATCTCTTCATCTTTCGTCAAGTTGTCACCATTCCCCACAAAAGGATTAGTTTTCATTTTTTAACACGAAGTCTCTTCTTTAAAAAAGCTTTTCATTGTTTTTTTCGAAATCCTTAAATAACCAGAGATTTTCCTGTTTTTACGAAATTTTTGAGCTTTTTGGGGGAAGAGCATGCCGAAGTGCTGTCCCAAGTGCCACATGTATTATGAATGTGAGACCAGAAACGAATGCTGCCCGGAATGCGATTTCTATTCGGAATATGAATGCCTATACGAAGATGAGGAGATCTACGACGAGGACATAGAGGATTGAATTCCCAACATGCATAATGGGCAATCGGGCTGGAGGTTCATTATCACCGGAGGAATCAGTTAGTAAATATCCCAAAATTATAAGCAGAACCAAAACAAACTAAATATGGTGTTAAAAATGGCATACGACCCATTCGATTTTTTTGAGATAATGAGGAAAATGTTCAAGGAATTTGATAGGGAATTTGAAAGCATGCTTAGGGAATTCGAGAAGGTGCCAGAGAAGCCAAGCACTCGAGATTTTGGGCGTTTACCTATGGCCGGATTCAAGATTGAGATCAGAGACGATGGGTTAGGCAGGCCCGAGGTTAAAGTTACTAGATTTGGCAGGGGAGCTGGGGGGATCCATCCAATCGTTGAGAAGACGCCAGCCGCGCCAAAGGTAAAACCTTATGTCGAGACGAAAAAGCGTGAGGAAAAAACTGAGGAAAAACCCATAAAGCAAATGCTGGAGACCAACGCCGGTAAGATCGAGAAAGTGAATGAGGTCATCCTGACCATGCAGGCACCCGATGTAAGCAAAGAAGACGTTGATATCAGGCGGGTTGGAAATTCAGTTGAGGTGATCGCAAGAAGGAAAAGCGGCGAGGCATTTTTCGCGGCCTATGAGGTCCCACCAGATATCGTGGTGGAAAACTGCAGCGTAGAGGTAAAAAACAACATGGTCATAATCTCGATCCCCCGCAGGAGAAGACACCCAAAAGTGAGATTTTGAACGGAACTTCTTCAAAAACCGAAAAGTCCCACACGCCCCTAACAGGTGAAAAAAATGCTCGTCAGAGTTGAGATGGAGCTTGAGGACGTCCCTGGGCAATTGGTCAAGGCTTTAGACCCCATCTCACGCTTCGGTGGCAATATTCAAAATGTGGTGCACGAGAGGGACAAAAAGACCCCATTGGGAAGAGTACCCGTTACCGTGGTCTTCGATGTGGACGAGAGGGCAAGATTTGACAAAATAATGTCAGCCCTAAGGGAGATGGGGGTCAGAGTCACGAGGGTCGGCGAAATGGGGGCAGGCTTAAAAAGCACCGTACTGATGGTAGGCCACATCATTCATACAGACATTCGCGACACGATAGATAGACTGAACTCCTTAGAGGGAGTCAGAGTGCTTGACTTAAGCTTGGCTATGGGGGCTGTGGGGGAGGAGTCAACCGCGAGAATGGTGATCGTCACTGAGGACGAAGACAGAGCCCGCGCCGCCCTTTCCCTCCTTACGGAGATAGCCTCGCAGAAAAAATTATTGTTGATAAAGTCGCTGGAGGAGACCCGATGAGATTAATTCTCATAGGCTTCGGAAATCTGGGCAGGGGACTGGCTAGGGCTCTTATCGAAAAAGGAAATTTCATAAGAGAAAAATACAGTTTGGCCCCGAGCGTGGTCGCGGTCGCTGACGAGCACGGTGCGGCGATTGACGTGAGAGGGTTAAGCCTAGAAAAGCTTCTGGAGGTCTCTGAAAAAAAGGGGTCCGTGGCTTACTACCCATCCTTCGGGTCAGAGGGCAAATCCTCACTTGAGGTAATTGAGGAGGTGGACGCTGATGTGGTCTTTGAGCTCACCCCCACAAACATCGTCTCGGGGGAGCCGGGGCTGAGCCATATAAAAAAGGCAATAACTTCGGGTAAGCACGTCGTCACCTCCAACAAAGGCCCGCTTGTGGTAGCATTCAGGGAACTCGATAACATGGCAAAAAAAAGAGGTGTTCAATTTCGCTACTCGGCCTCGGTGGGCGGCTCTGTGCCCGTGATCGGCTTGGCCCAGAGGCTTCTCGCGGGAAACACTATCTACTCCATAAGGGGCGTTCTTAATGGCACGACAAACTACATTCTCACAAGGATGGAAAAGGAGGCGGCCCCATTCGACGTAGTCCTGCGCGAAGCCCAAGAGATGGGGATCGCCGAGAAGGACCCAACTCTTGACGTTGACGGAATTGATACGGCATGCAAAACGGTCATTCTCGCAAACGCAATTCTTGGCGTCGACAAAAAGCTAAGCGATGTCTCGCCGGTCGGCATAAGGCAGATAAGGCCAGAGGCAATTCGTTTGGCAAGGGAGGCGGGTTATACTATAAAGTTGATAGGTGTGGCTAAGCGGGACTCGCTTGAAGTCGGGCCAAGGCTGGTGCCGATAGGCCACCCGCTTGCGGTGTGGGGGACGTTAAACGCAGTCACGTTTGAAATGGACCTAGCTAGGGAGATCACGATCACCGGTTTCGGCGCGGGGCCGAGGGAAACCTCGAGCGCGCTCCTCAGCGATTTGATAGACATTCACAGGTCAGTTGGGGAATAAAAATGAGGTATGAGTGCATACAGTGCGCGAGTGGCTTTGACATCAATGAAAAACTTTATACATGCCCAAAGTGCGGGGGCCTGCTTGAAATAGAATTCGACACCGACGAGCTCATTGAAAAAATTGACTTCAACAGGCTCAGAGCTGACCCGATAAAAGTTTGGAAATACAGGGCCTTCATGCCAGTTTTGGATGATTCAAAGATAGTCAGCCTTGGGGAGGGAGGAACCCCATTATTCAGGTGCGATAGGCTAGCGGGGGAGATGGGCGTAAGTGAACTTTACATAAAATACGAGGGACTAAACCCAACCGGCTCATTTAAAGATAGGGGGATGACAGTGGGAGTTACAAAGGCGCTCGAATTCGGAGCCAAAGTCGTCGCATGCGCTTCCACAGGCAACACCTCAGCTTCGCTTGCGGCTTATGCAGCGAGGGCTGGGCTAAAGTGCATCGTGATCCTACCTTCTGGAAAAGTCGCATTGGGCAAGCTAGCACAGGCCATTATGCACGGCGCAAAGGTTGTTAGCATTAAGGGGAATTTTGACCAAGCGCTCACCATTGTTATGAGGCTATGTCAAGACGAAAACATCTATCTGTTAAACTCGGTTAACCCATTTAGGCTACAAGGTCAGAAGTCCATAGCGTTTGAAATAGCCGACCAGCTCGGCTGGCAGGTCCCGGATAGGGTCGTCGTTCCAATGGGGAATTGCGCCAACATTTGGGCCATATACAAGGGCTTTCTGGAGTTTGATAGGACAGGCTTGACTGACGGCATCCCCCAGATGGTTGGGGTTCAGGCGGAGGGGGCAAAACCTATTGTTGACGCGATAAAGCGAGGCATGGAGACCTTCGTACCGGTTGAAAGTCCAGAAACGGTGGCGACCGCGATAAGAATAGGCAATCCGGTGAACGGAATCAGGGCCATCCGCGCGATTAGGCTTTCGGGAGGCACGGCTGAAAGCGTCAGCGACGATGAGATCATAGAGTTTCAAAGACTTGCGGCGAGGTTGGAAGGAATAGGGGTTGAGCCGGCCAGCGCTTCGGCCATAGCAGGATTAAATAAGCTTGTCAAAGGAGGAGTTGTGGATAAAGACGAGAGGGTGGTATGCGTGGCGACGGGGCATATTTTAAAGGATCCAGAGGAAGTTATAAACGTGTCGGAACCTCCAGTCGAGGTGCAAGCTAAATATGATGAAGTTGTTAAGATTTTAAGGTGATATGATGTCCGAAGCGAGAGAGATGTTTAATAAGGTTCTCGAGCTGTTGAGGCAACACCACGAATGGATGAAGACCACCGTGAATTTAATAGCCAGCGAGAACGTGCCAAGCCCAGCTGTTAGGGAGGCACTTATCACAGATTTCGGGAACAGATATGCGGAGGGTTGGCCTGGTGAGAGGGTCTACGCAGGCTGCATTTACATAGACCAGGTTGAGCTGCTCGCCATGGAGCTTGCTAAAAAACTCTTTAACGCCGAGCATGCGAACGTTCAGCCAGTTTCGGGGCTCACGGCAAATCTAGCGATGTACACAGCTTTAAGCGAGCCCGGGGATAAGCTGATATGCCTCTCCATTCCATGCGGTGGGCACATAAGCTCAGGGAAGAAAAAACTCGGGGGCACAGCTGGGGCCGTTCACGGGTTGGAAGTCGAGTACTTCCCGTTCGACGAGAAAAAGATGAACATAGATGTGGACGAGGCAGCGAAGAAGATAAGGGAAATAAAGCCAAAAATTGTCCTCTTTGGCGGGAGCGTGTTTTTGTTCCCCCATCCTGTAAAGGAGCTTTCAGAGGTCGCTAGAGAGGTTGGGGCCCACGTCGCATATGATGCCGCCCACGTTATAGGTTTGATAGGAGGCGGCCAATTCCAGGATCCGTTGAGGGAAGGGGCAGAGGTGGTTACGTGCAGCACGCACAAAACACTGCCTGGCCCCCAGCACGGCATGATCTTATGCAGAAAGGAGTATGCGGATGCCATAAATAAGGCAGTATTCCCTGGCGTGGTTAGCAATCATCACTTGCACTGCGTTGCGGCGCTTGCGGTCGCGCTGGCCGAGATGATGGAGTTTGGCAAGGAATATATGGCCCAGATAGTCAGGAACGCAAGGGCGCTCGGACAGGCACTTTATGAGCGGGGGATAGAGGTTTTGTGCCCAGATCAAAACTTCACCAACTCCCATATAATAGTTGCAGACATCACAAAGTTCGGGGACGGCGGCACTCTTGAGCGGAAATTGGAAAAGGCGAACATCGTTTTAAACCGCAATCTCCTGCCATGGGACATCAGGGAAGGCAGAAATTACAAACAACCTGGCGGCATAAGGATGGGGACGTCAGAGGTCACGAGGCTTGGCATGAAGGAGAGCGAGATGGACGAGATTGCAGAGTTCATAAAACGAGTCGTGGTCGATGGCGAGCCTCCAGAAGCCGTTGCAAAGGATGTCGCGGAATTCAGGCGAGATTACCAGCGCGTTCACTATGCGTTTGAGTCAGCCGTTGAGGCTTACGAGTACATAAGAATACACTAACCTTTTAAAAGTTGCACCCGGTTTTAACCGCGCTTAAAGCTGTGGACTTTTTTCAAGAGGGGTAGACAGCTAGCTTGCTCGATCTATCCTTTTTAGCCAAGCGCAGGCGTTTGTCTTTACTTATAAAGAAGTGTTAATCCGGAAAAGGCGTAAACGGCTCAGAGTTTAGGCGTCAATTTTGCTAAAGTTGGGGGTTTATTTAAAATCGGACTTTAGCCGCGTGCTTAAAGCTTTCCAACGCTAAATTTCCACTGATTTCCACTGTTTCCACTGGAAACCCCTATAATGCCCTTCTTTCTCCTAAAAATTTATTATCCAGGCCATTTTTTAAAATAAAAAAAATCTTGCTTTTTTTCTCCAAATTGGATTACTTTCGGGCATCTCTCTCTCCTTTATCCAATTAAAAGCGAGAATTCAGTTTTTAATTTGGAATAAGGTCGATTTCGATGGCGTGCTGGCTATTAAAGTCTTTAACTTCCTGGCGCCTCCTTACTTATGCAGGTCTAAATTTTTCACGCGTGATAAAATTTCATGTCTTAAAAAATTACCAAGTTAAAAAGAATCTCATCAAAAATTTCACCGTCAATCCTTTATGCGGCTTTCACAACTCCCTACCTGATTGGGGGGCTGGAGATGGACCGGGGATTTAAAGAGAAGTTAGAGGAATTCCTAAACCAGAAATGGGTGATCAAAGAACTCCACAGAATAACAGCAAGCGGCCAGAAATCACTCGTAATAGAGTTTGGTAGGCTGATAGATTTCGACATGGAGCTTGCTAATTCGCTCCTCGGGTTCCCAAATGAGTTCATTGAAGAAGCCGACAAGATTTTGGAGCAAATAACGAGCTTGGAGGGCATGCGTTTACGGGTCAAGAATCTAGATAGGTCAACCCCCATCCGAGACATTCGCGCGAGCGACATAGGCAAGTTCATACAGGTCGAGGGGATTTTGACTCGTATGAGTGACGTGAAGCCAGAAATCAGGGAGGCGGTTTTCAAGTGCGTCGCTTGCGGGGAGGAGCAATCCGTCCCTCAGACTGACGAAGTATATAGAGAGCCAATCTACTGCGGGAACCCCGAATGTACAAGGAAGCGCGGTCCATTCAAGCTGGTCGTAGAAAATTCCAAATTCATAGACTGGCAGAGCATGCGGGTTCAGGAGAGACCAGAGCAGCTCCGGGGCGGGAGGATGCCTAGGCAGCTTGACGGAATAGTTAGGGAGGACTACGTAGATAGAGCGGTTCCAGGGAACCATGTGGTCATAACTGGCGTCCTGAGGGTGTTCCAAGAGGGATTCGGCCGTCAGCGTAAGACGACGTTCAGAAAAATCCTCTTTGTAAATCATCTGGAAGTTGTTCAAAAGGGGGTCGAGGAGTATGAACTCAGCGCTGAGGACGAGGCGAAGATAAAAGAGCTGGCTAAGGACCCCTGGTTAAGGAATTCGATTATTCAGTCCATAGCCCCCAGCATTTACGGCTATGAACCAATAAAGGAGGCCATCGCACTTCAAATTTTTGGATGTCCGGCCATAGAACTCCCCGACGGATCTAGAAAGCGAGGCGACATTCACATTTTGCTCACAGGTGACCCAGGGGTGGCAAAGAGCGAGCTGCTCAAGTGGGTTTCCCAGGTCGCCCCGAGGGGACTTTACACCTCAGGCAAGAAAGCCACAGGCGTAGGTCTCACGGCGGCAGCGGTGAGGGACGAGATAGGCGGGGGGTGGACGCTAGAGGCCGGTGCACTTGTGATAGGTGACGGCGGAATTGTGGCAATAGATGAATTCGAAAAGATGAGCGATGAGGACAGGAGTGCCATTCTGGAGTCGCTTGAGCAGCAGACAATCAGCGTAGCGAAGGCGGGCATAATAGCCACATTGAACACTAGGACGGCGGTTTTGGCTGCAGCAAATCCAAAGGGAGGGAGGTTCGACCGCCATAGGTCTATAGTGGAGCAGGTTGACCTGCCTCCGGTCATACTCAGCAGGTTTGACCTTATCTTCATAATGCGCGATGAGCCTCAGGCCGAAAGGGACAGGACAATAGCCCATCACATGTTGGAGCTTCACAGGGAGCCAACAGCAGTTATTAGGCCACCGATAGACGTAGATACCCTTCAGAAGCTTGTGATCTATGCGAGAAAGAACATAGATCCAAAATTTGATGACACAGAGGCGATGAAGGCACTTGAGGACTTCTATGTAAAGTGGAGGAGCGTTGCAGAAAAGGGGGAGGCGCCTCTTCCAATTACTCCAAGGCAGCTTGAGGCCATGATCAGGCTTTCCAAGGCAAACGCTAGGATGCGCTTAAGCAACAGGGTTACCGTTGAGGATGTGAACAGGGCGATCAAACTCATTTCATTCTATCTCCACGAAGCAGGGATAGACACCGAAACCGGGAAGGTTGATATCGACATCCTGATGACGGGCAGGAGCAGATCGCAGCGAGAGAAGCTTCAGAAAATCTGGGACATAATTAAGGAACTCGAGAGCCAGCACGGTGGGTCAGCGCCAGTTGAGGAGATAAAGCGCATGGCAGAGATTGAGGGGATAAGTTCGGCTTTCGTGAAAAACGTGATCGAGGAGGAGATGAGGAGGGGCTACCTCTACGAACCCAAGCCCGATCACGTAAGTCGCGTGGTGAAGACATGAAAGTCCAGGTCAGGGCGGTAAAGGACATCCCTAAGATTGAGCTGGTCGGGAGGGATTTGGGTCCGTTTGTGCAGGGGCAAGAGCTTGAGCTTGAGCCTTGGCAATCGGAGGTCTTAGGCCTGCATGGCTTGGTTGAGCCAATTCAAAAACTAACGCTCAGCGAGATGAAAAAATTTTTGTTCGCTGAGGGGCGCACGGCAAGCTTGGGTCAGCTCCCCCCAAATTTCTACTCCATGCTCCGCGAAAAGGCAGTTTCCCTTATTGCGCTCAAAAAATTCGATGAGCTGGATGAGTTCAGAAGAGTGGCCGAGTCTTTAGTTGAAGCCAGGTTGCCCAAGCTTTTAAAATTACTGCCTATCAGGGAAAGTCTTGATATCCCGCCTGAGGAGAAGTACCTGCTAAATCGTTTGGCCAAGACACTGAATGGCTGGACAGAGTGGCTTGGCAGCTTTTTTAAAGTTGAGGAGGAGGTGAATAGAGATGATTTCGGGGGGACTGTTTAGCTCCCTGCTTGGAACTAGACAAATATTCAAGAACAGGGAGTTTTTACGCCCGAGCTATACCCCAGAAGATCTCCCGCACAGGGAGGATCAGATCAGGCAGCTGGCCCAGATATTGGCCGCGCCTCTGAGGGGCGAAACACCTTCAAACGTTTTTATTTACGGAAAAACCGGAACCGGAAAAACAGCAACGGTGAATTTTGTCGCAAAAGAGCTAAAAAAGGTGAGCGATCGGGCGCCGTGCAGGGTTGAGGTCGTGTACATAAATTGCGATTTGGTCTGCACAAATTACAGGGTTATGGCAACGCTTGCGAACTATTTTATTGACAGGGCGATAGAGAAATTCGGGAAGGAAAAGGTTGAATCCGAGGGGCTCTATGAGCGAATCCCGATGACGGGATGGCCGACCGATGAGGTTTTTCGCCACTTTTTTAAGGCCATAGATCAGGACAGGCAACTTGCCGTAATAGTTCTCGACGAGATAGACAAACTCGTCCTTAAAAGCGGGGACGACGTGCTGTACAACCTCACCAGAATGAACTCGGACCTCTCTATGGCCAGGGTAAGTTTGGTGGGCATCTCCAACGATCTAAACTTTCTTGAGTATCTAGACCCAAGGGTTAGGAGCAGTTTGGGCGAGGAGGAAATAGTTTTCCCCCCATATAATGCCGTTCAGCTCAAGGACATCTTGGAGAGGAGGGCGGAGATGAGCTTTGCGGATGGCGTTCTTGCGGATGGGGTGGTGTCGTTATGCGCGGCCCACGCAGCGAGGGAGCACGGAGATGCGAGGCGGGCCCTCGATTTGCTTAGGGTGGCCGGAGAGCTAGCCGAGCGGGAGGGCTCCGAAAGGATCACAGTCGATCACGTCAGGCGGGCGTTCGAAAAAATTGAGCAGGACAAGATGATCGAGGTCATAAGAACCCTTCCGGCCCAGTCAAAGCTCGTCCTGTACAGCATCGTGCTCTTGCACGAGAGGGGGGGCAGAAAAATAGTCACAGGAGACGTTTACAACGTTTACCGCGCGCTGTGCAGGCAGATGGGTCTTGATATTCTGACTCAGCGCAGGGTGAGCGACCTAATCTCAGAGCTCGACATGATGGGCATAATAAATGCCCACATCATAAGCAAGGGCAGATACGGAAGGACAAAAGAAATTTCAATCAATCTCCAGCCGGTTCAGGCTAGGGCCGCCCTTCAGGAGGATTACTCCCTAAGCTCAATCGAGGTCCTGCCCCTGCCACGCCAACTCACACTCGCATGAGGGATCGGATGGATGAGGGTTCAATAGTTCGAAAATTTCTTGATGCAGACTTTCATCTCACACCTGATGCTCTTGAGGTCCTGCAGAGACAAGCGGATGGCGATCTGGTCGCCGACCGCATACTCCTTGATCTGCGGAGGATGGACGAAAAACCGATTGTGGTAAATGCGGAGATAATCGAACAAATCCTGAAAAAGATCTCGATTGACAAGGCGGGCTTGTCGGAGGAGGGGATTAAGGCGGAGATTCCACCACCCGCGAAAACAGTCCCGGAGCTAACGCATCTGAAATTCAAGCCTTTTGCGAGGGAGGTGGAGGCCAGGGTCGAGGTGCTGATGGACGTGACCGGACACAGTTACGGTGAGGGGGAGATTGAGGACTTTTTGGAATTATTCAAAGATCGTTACGAGAGGATAAGCAAAATTTTGAGAAACAGGTCGGATTTTCGAGATGTGGTTCAAATTAGAAATTTGAGGAGACAAGAGAGCGGAGATGTGGTCAAAGTCATAGGCATGGTCTCGGACAAGCGTGAAACCTCTGGGGGGCATCTGGTGATGGAACTGGAGGATTTGAGCGGTAAGGCGTCCGTCTGGATTTTCAAGAAAAACAAGGACATGATAAACAAAGCGGCAAAAGTAGTTCTTGATGAAGTCATAGGTGTGGAAATCAAGATACTTGGGGGGGATAGGGGGCCTCGGCTTATGGTCAGCGACATTTTCTGGCCCGATCTGCCTTTCCCCCGAGAACCTGCCAGGGCGGACGAGGACGTGTGCGCGGTGCTGTTGTCAGACCTACATGTGGGAAGCGAGATGTTTCTCGAGGACGCGTTTTTAAAGTTTTTGAGATGGCTCAAGGGAGAGATAGGAAATTCCGATCAAAGGGATCTCGCTGGGAGGGTGAAATACCTTGTGATAGCAGGGGACCTAGTTGACGGCGTTGGCATCTACCCTAGACAGGATGAGGAGCTGCTAATTCAAGATATTTTTAAACAGTACGATGTTGTGGCCGAGCTTTTGGCCGAGGTCCCCGATTACATAAAGATAATAGCTGCCCCAGGAAATCATGACGCAGTTAGGCCCTCCGAGCCTCAGCCCGCCATACCAAGGGATGTTGCTCCGGGCCTTTTCGATTTGGGGGCGGTCATGGTCGGTAATCCGGTTTGGGTTAAACTTCATGGGGTTAAGTTTCTCATATACCACGGCAGGAGCTTCGACGACCTGGTTTCCGCCATCCCTGGTCTCGGCAGGGATAATTCCACCCCCGTGATGATCCATCTATTGCAAAAACGCCATCTTGCGCCAATATATGGAGAGAGGGTGGCGATCGCTCCCGAGGAAAGGGACTACCTTATAATTGACGACGTACCAGACGTTTTTCACTGCGGCCACATGCACGTCTACGGTTGTGACAAGTACAGGGATGTCATCGTAGTAAACTCCGGAACGTTTCAGGAGAAGACTATTTACATGAAGAGCATGGGGGTTGAGCCGACCCCGGGGATAGTCCCAATAGTTGATTTAAAGGCAAACCAGGCGAGGGCGGTGCGATTTGTCTGAGCTTTCTTCAGTTATTAAGAAAATCACATCTTTCATAATAGACATGGATGGTGTTCTCTACCTTGGGGACTCCCCGTTGGAGGGAGCGGCAAAGGCGGTAAATCAACTGCGTGAGATGGGGAAAAAATTGACGTTTTCCACCAACAACTCAACCCTCTCCCGAAAAATGTACGTCAGAAAGCTTGCTGGGATGGGGATAAACTCCCGCGAGTCTGAAATAGTCACTTCAGCGTACGCAACAGCGGTCTATTTTAAAGAGAAGCACCCCAATGCGAAGATTTACGCTGTGGGGGAGGAAGGGTTAAAGGAGGAGTTAAGGCTTGCCGGCTTTAAACTTCTTTCGGATCGGGAGTCAGGCTCCGCAACTCACGTGGTGGTTGGCTTGGACAGAAAAATAAACTACAGAAAGCTGACAGCCGCGCTCCGCGCCCTGCTCTCTGGTGCAGAGCTGGTCGCAACAAACCCGGATGACAGATACCCGACCGAGAATGGTTTGGCGCCGGGCGCAGGGGCGATGATAGGGGCTTTAACGCGATCTTCTGGGAAAAAGGTAAGGGTTGTGATAGGCAAACCCTCCCCCTACATGGTAAGGCTTTCTCTAAAATTGATGGGTTCGACCGCTGACCAAACGGCAATTGTAGGGGACAGGCTTGACACAGATGTAAGGGTTGGCAATAGGCTCGGGCTCACCACAATTCTTGTGCTTACCGGAGTCGCCTCCGAAGATGACCTTAAGAGAGTGAGAGGAACTGACATGGAGCCAGATTTTGTGATAAGGAGTTTAATGGATTTGGTGGTTGGGCATGGTTGAAGCGAGCGAAGCAATGCGTAAGTACTTCGAGGACATTCAGAGAAATGTGGACGAGCAGTATGAGCTCGCGAGGAAAGCTCGATCTCTGGGCTTTGACCCTGCGCTTGAGCCCGAAATACCGCAGGCCGAGGACCTCGCAGCCCGGGTGGAAAAACTAGTTGGGCCTCAGGGGGTTGCGGAGGTCATTCGCAGGCTTGAAAATGAGCTCCCGAGGGAGGAGCTAGCTCTGAAGATCGCAGAGATGATCGTTGACGGGAAGTTTGGAGGCTTTGAGGAGCAGGAAGCGGCAGAGCGCGCCGTCAGGACCGCCCTTGCGATAATAACCGAAGGCATAGCAGCTGCAGCGCCCCTTGAGGGAATAACAAAGGTGGACATAAGGAAGAACTTTGATGGGTCATCCTATCTTGCCCTATATTTTGCAGGACCTATAAGATCGGCGGGAGGAACAGCTGCTGCGCTGGCCGTCCTTGTAGGAGACTTCGTAAGGCGCAAGCTATACCTGGGACCTTACAAGCCTACGGATGACGAGATAGAGAGATTTGTTGAGGAGGTCGACCTTTATGGCAGTGATGTGGCCCACTTACAATACACCCCCACATCTCCTGAGCACATACGCATGGCCATTAGGAACATTCCTGTTGAGATCACAGGGGAGCCCACTGAAAGAGATGTCATGGTCACTGGTTACAGAAATTTGGAGCGGATCGGACACAACTTCGTCAGAGGTGGAGCCGTCCTAGCACTTGTGGAGGGCGTCCTACAGAAGGCACCTAAAATTCTGAAATACGTGAAAAAGTTAAACATAGATGGCTGGGATTGGCTTTCGGGGGTCGTTTCTAAAGCCCCATCAGAGGATAACAAGGTTGCCTACCCAAAGGGGGGAAAATATCTCGATGAGGTCATAGCCGGGCGGCCAGTGTTCTCATACCCAGGTAGAGAGGGAGGGTTTAGACTTAGGTACGGTAGGTCGCGCAACACTGGCATAGCTGCGGCGGGGATTCATCCCGCGACCATGAGAATTCTAGAAGATTTCTTGGCGGTTGGCACGCAGATAAAAATAGAGAGGCCAGGTAAGGGCTCCGCAGTCGTGCCCGTAGATTCCATTGAGGGGCCGATTGTGAAACTTGAGGACGGTTCGGTGGTACAGGTGAATTCGGTGGAGCAGGCGATGGAGATCAAGGGGAAAGTGAGCGAAATACTGTTTCTGGGGGACATCCTCCTTGGATTTGGCGAGTTTCTCGAAAACAATCATCCGCTTATGCCATCAGGCTACTGTGAGGAGTGGTGGTCGCAAGAGGTGGAAAGGGCATTGAATGAAAAGAGAATTGACTTTGATCTCGCCCCCTACATTAATCCCCCATACGAGAGACCGTCTCCCGCGCTTGCGATTGAAATATCGGAGAGGTTAGGCGTCCCCTTACATCCAGCTTACACTTACCATTTTCACGACATAAGTATAGAGGAGCTCAAGGAGCTATGCAGCTGGCTAGCCAAGGGTGAGCCAAAGTTTGAGGGTAATGAACTCGTTGAGCTAGAGATGAAGTTGGAGCAAAGGCCAAAGAGGGTGCTTGAGGTATTGGGGGTCCCGCACGAGGTGCATGGAGATAGGGTAAAAATAGGCGAGCATGCTCTTCCTCTTTGCAAGTGTTTGGGTCTGATTGACGGTGGAAGGCTCACAAGCGGAAGGCTTGAGTCGGCAATTATGGCAAACCTCCAAAAGGACCCTTTGGAAATTGTCCAGATCCTCTCAGGCCTTACAATAAGAAAGAAGGCCCCGACCAGAATAGGTTGCAGGATGGGAAGGCCCGAAAAAGCAAACCCTCGCCTGATGTCACCTCCAGTTCATGTGCTCTTTCCGGTGGGGCTAAAAGGGGGAGCAACGAGGAGCGTGCTGAAGGCGGCGGAGGAGGGTGAAGTATTTGTCGAAGTCGCTAGGCTGCAGTGCCCCAAATGCGATTCTCCATCCCTCTCGATAAAATGCCCTAATTGCGGGTCAAAAACGGAATATGTTAGAGTTTGCACAAGCTGCGGGCGTCCGTCAAAGGAGGAAAGGTGTCTCGCATGCAACGCGCGCACCGCCCTCTTTAACCAGAGGAGAATTGACCTGAGGTCGCTGCTCGAAAAAGCGCTCGCGAGACTTGGCGAGGCTCCGCCCTCCGAGGTTAAGGGCGTGAAAGGCTTGACAAGCTCGTTTAAAGTTCCAGAGCCCTTGGAGAAGGGAATACTCCGAGCCAAGCATGGAGTCTATGTGTTCAAAGACGGCACGGTTAGGTTCGACGCCACAGATGTGCCCCTTACCCATTTCAAGCCACGAGAGATAGGGGTTCCGGTTTCAAAATTGCAGGAGCTTGGCTATTTAAACGATTTTGAGGGAAACCCTTTAAAGGATGAGGATCAGCTCGTTGAGCTCAAGGTTCAGGATATCATAATCTCAAAGGCATGCGCTGATTATTTACTTAAGGCGACGAAATTCGTGGACGACTTGCTGCAGAAATTCTACGGGCTGCCTTCTTATTACAGGTGTTCAAAGCGAGAAGATCTCGTTGGACACCTTGTCATCGGGCTCTCCCCGCACACGTCAGTTGGGATAGTTGGGCGCATCTTGGGCTTTACCGACGCTAACGTATGTTACGCGCACCCCTACTTTCACGCAGCCAAGAGGAGGGACTGTGACGGTGACGAGGACACGGTGATGCTTTTGCTCGACGCCCTGCTTAACTTCAGCAGGTACTTCTTACCAGCGACCAGGGGTGGGACGATGGATGCCCCCCTAATTCTCAGCGTTCGGCTCAACCCCGCTGAGATAGATGAGGAGGCGCACAACATGGACGTTATGGCTAGGTATCCATTGGAGTTCTATGAAGCGACTTTCCGCTATGCCCACCCATCAGAACTTTTGTCTAAGATGCAGGTGGTGAGGCAGAGAATTGGGAAGGAGGAGCAATACGAGGGGCTAAAATTCACCCACGGCACTTCAGATATTTCAGCTGGCGTCATAAACAGCAGATACAAAACTCTGGAGACGATGGAGGAGAAGGCGAAGTCCCAGCTTTCCTTGGCCAAGAAGATAAGGGCCGTTGACGAAAGGGACGTTGCTGAACGTGTAATAGAGCATCACTTCATCCCTGACCTAAAGGGTAATTTGAGGGCATTTTCCAGCCAGAAGTTCAGGTGCGTCGCTTGCAATTCAAAGTACAGGCGCGTGCCGCTCACAGGCGCTTGCTATAAATGCGGCGGGAAACTCGTGCTCACAGTGTCTCGCGGGGGCGTTGAGAAGTACTTGCAAGTAGCGATGGAGATCGCTCAGGAGTACGGGATAAGTGAATACAGCAAGCAGCGCCTGAGGTTGGCACAGCGGGATATAAAGTCGCTTTTTGAGAGCGATTCCCACAGGCAGATGAGCTTGGCGGATTTCTTGTAAGGCGCAATCCTAGCGAATTCTCGGGGTGCGTGTTATAAAAGTTCATTTGAGGGAAAGCTGGATTTTGTGAGGTGCGGCCGCGGGTTGCGGAATTACGCATTTAAGGTTGTGAGTATATCTCATTATTGCCGGGGTAAGGAGAGCCGGGGTTCTCTTCTGAGCCCGAAGGCGGAACCAGGCAACGCGCTAGACTCGAGATCTAGTTGCCCTTGCGGGCAGTCAGGGTTCAAATCCCTGCCCCGGCGCTAACTTTTCAAAAAGGCAGGTTGGTCGGGCCGACTTTAGAGGCGTTTTTTCGGTAGCCCTGATGATTAGCAAGCAGCTTCTGATAAGAGTTAACGAGCGGTA
>Ga0080004_1078355_pt1 | contig 17550 bp, 21 predicted proteins | sample WasSprMetagenome_FD_69207 | JGI IMG/M metagenome (GOLD analysis project Ga0080004, IMG submission 69207) | Sulfidic aquatic microbial communities from Washburn Spring, Yellowstone National Park, USA - WS (SPADES assembly) (version 2) | ecosystem: Environmental > Aquatic > Thermal springs > Hot...
TGGGCGTAGAGGTATTTAAACACTACTCTAAAAGCCAAGTATCTACAAGTATTCACAGATATTTAAACTCACCATCAGCTCTGCAACAGCCTCCAAATGGTCGCCAACCCTCTTTCAAAAGCTCTTCGTGAGGTGTAAGCGAAAACGCGTCAACAACCCCGGGTTTTTCTAGTAGACTGAAAGCTCGAGATAAGAGCTCACTTCTCATACGTAGAAGCGTCTATGCGATCCTGTGAAGTAGATGTGTAGAGAAGAGTGTCGAGACGGGCTCCTCGCTTGCGAAGACTTATAGGTGCTGACACTATTTAGATTCATACGGCCTCCTAGATGAGGGCCGGTCCGATCAGCTGAGCCGGTGATGACGAGGCCTCGCACCGATATGAACAGCCGTAGGATTGAGCTATCAAATAGTGACTATAATGAGCTGTTGCAAAGCTATCGGTGAACACTAGAGCTTACCACAGCGCGTTAATGCGAGTTTCTAACGTGATAGAGATCGAGAGCGACGAAGGCGTTCTACGACAAGGGCATATTACACCTATAGCACCTCCTCGTTTTTGGTGGCGTGTAGTGGGCTACGTCTGGGTGGATGTCACTGTCAAGAACCCTGCTACCAACAAGAGCGCGTTGTTAAAAGCACTCGTTGACACTGAAGCCACATACACCGTTATACCCCGGAAGGTCTTTGAAGAGCTTCAGCTACCTCTCAGAGGTAAGAGGAAAGTGAGGACAGCAAGGGGGATCATCGAGCTTGATGTGTGCGAAGGCGTTGTCGAGATTATGGGTAAAAGCACACCCACATCGATGCTGGTGTCAGACGACCTAGACTTCGCGTTAATAGGCATCACAACCCTAGAGCTCCTAGGGTTCGAAGTAGATCCCGTAACGAGAGAGCTCAGAGAGTCCATAGCACTCCTCCTCTAGCAGGTGGTGCTTAGTGCCCTTTACTACGTATCACCTCGCGTCTGGGCTACTAGTAGGCTTGTTTCTCAAGAAGTGGGTTAACTGGCTAGCTCTGCTTATTATTACTACTATCCTTGTAGACGTCGAGCCAATACTAGTTGTTACCGGCGTGTGGAGGCAGTGGGGTCCTCACGGGGTTCTACACACGTTTATAGCGTCTATACCTATGGGGCTTGCCTCTGGAGCTCTACTATACATCACTAGGGGCACCTTGAGATCACTGCGCGTTAAGCTATACCTAGAGAGCGATGATAATTTAAAGAGCTATCTAGTCGCTGGTGTTATAGGCTGGTTAATGCACGTCTTACTAGATGCCCCGCTATACTACGATATTAGACCTCTCTATCCCCTCGAAGTGAACCCCCTACGAAGCAGTCTAAGCATCGAGAGTCTCTGGGTCATGTATGATGCACTATTGGTAGGTGGCTTCGTAGCCTAATTTATTCACTTCTACAAGCAGTGTACTGGCGAAGGCGTGTGTGGCTTATTGAGAGCAGGAGCCATCGTGATCCTACTCGGCCTCGTGACGAGTCTACATGGGTTTGATGTCGGGCTTAGAGAGCTTAAGTGGTGGCTTTTACCAGCCAGCTACGCGATGACCCTAGCTGGGGTCTACTTTACGCTTAAGTGCCTACTGTGGATCAACGCTATATCTGGGCGTAGAGCTACAATAGCGGGTGCTTCATCAACTCTGGCAATAACACTACTCTACGTGGCTCACCAAGGTATATTAACAATTCTATTAATCTCGCTTCTCCTATTGATCACAGCGCTTGCATTGAGAGGGGGGCTGAACTATTTTAGACTAAGATGGGTCAGAGTAGGGCTTGGAGACGCTCTACTCCTAAGCGTAGTGACGCTTCCAGTACTCGTTGGTGGCGCGATCTTAATAGCTCTACTCGTGATGGTGGTGGCTGGGTTTTACACTTACAACGATCAGCTAGCAAAAAGCCTTCGATCACAGGCAGCCTTTAACAATATTAGAGAGGTGATCGCCCAGCTAGTTATTCCAACAACTCCTAGCCCTAAGAGGAGCTCTCCCTGGTCTAGTGGTAGTCTAGATGTAAACATCGTAACCCCTCATAGCGCGTTGACCTCGCCATGCAACGAACTAGCTGGGAGCACGCTCTGAGATCTCTTGGTCACAAGTAGGTGGGGGTACGTAGACGTAACTGTTAGCAGTGTGAATGGGAAGATACCAAGCACTCTATTGTAAATGTAGTTGTGGCCAACTAGAAGTATGGCTGATGCGTGCCAAAAACCCCCAGCAAGCTCCAATGGTGATGATGTTCTTAAGGCTTGTCAAGCTACCCAGTAGCTTGAAGAGGCGGCCTCCAACCGATCTCCTCGCCGAGAGCGAAATCCTCCTGGTCAGTAGTGTTGCGACTGCTTTGTCGTAGATCAATCGATCATGAGTCATCTCAAGAAAATGTTTGTATTCGTAGTTTTTGTCAACTTAGCCGTTGAACCCACTCCAGCTATCGAGAATATATGAATATATCCTCAATCAGGATTTGATGTTAACCCTGCGAGTAGCTAAACAGAGAAAGGCCACCATTCCTCCTTAAAACTATATATTTTCGTTCATAGGTCGAAGAGCCTAGAGTAGGCGATGTTGAGTTGAGTCTACTTAGAAGGCTCTAATAGGCTCTCTGCGTATTTGAACCCAGAGTAGTAGGCTTTGATCGAGGCTTCGACAGCTCTTGGCGGGAGCGCTCTCTTGATCGCCTCTTCGACGACGCTATGTTTAAATAGCTTTGAGGCGGCGTTTAGAGCTCCAAGCATTACCATGTTCAGCGCCCTAGCGCTTCCAGCCTCGACTGCGAGCCTCCTAGCTGGAACTACGAGTAGCCTCGAGGTGCTCGACTTCAAGGCATCGAGGATCTCCGCTCTCGTAGACTGCGGCCTCTCAGAGCTCATCGTGAACGGTGGTCTATACTCATCTGCAACCAGGGCTACCCCGCTCTCTTTGAGGTAGTGTATGTTTCTAAGAGCCTCCACGAGCTCTAAACCAACCAGGTAGTCCGCCTCGCCGGGGAGGAACTTGGGAGTGTAGACCTCAGTGCCCACTTGCACGTAGCTTACAACACTGCCATATCGTTGAGCCATACCTAGCGTCTCGCCAGTCCTAGCTGAAAGCCCAGAGACCACGGCGGCTTCCGCTATAGTCCTCGCGAGCGTTAAACCTCCCTGCCCGCCGACAGACGCTATGAGGATCCTCACGATCACCACTATCACCCAGCTACGACGATAGCCTTCTGCGGGCAGAACCTAGCACAAAGCCCACAGCCGTTACAGTCCTCTAGGATGATATGCGCCTTGCCCCCCTCCATGTATATCGCTGGGCAGCCAGTAGCTAGTAAGCATGCTCGACAACCAGTGCACTTCTCCTCTTCGACCTTAAACCTGACCTTAACGCCCTTCAACCTAGCCTCTAGTAGTGCGCATGGATGTCTCGATACGACCACCTTGACGCCGGGCTTATCTAGTAGCTCGGTGAACGCTCTCTCCAGCTCGTCTAGGTTGTAGGAGTCTACCACGCGTAGCTCGCTCGGCCCAATGGCTTTGACGAGCTCGTCTAGGCTCACAGGCTTCAGCTCTCTCCCCGTCTCGCTAGTCCTCCACGCTGGAGTCGACTGGTGCCCGGTCATGGCGACGACCTCGTTGTCCATGATCACCACTAGAACATCAACGCGCTTGTTCACAGCCTCGATGAGCGACTGTAGCCCAGCGTGGTAGAAAGTCGAGTCCCCTATTACAGCCACCACGGGCTTATCGAAGCCGGCGAGCTTGAGCCCCATAGCCATCGATATGCTTGCACCCATGCTGTGCTCAGTCCACAACATGTCTATTGGTTGGTAGACCCCGAGCGCGTAGCAGCCAATGTCCCCTATGACCGGCACCTCGCTCAGCTTATACCCCCTCCTAGAGATCGCCCTTTTGAGGGCTAAGAAGGTGAACCTGTGTGGACAACCCGGGCATAGTGGTGGAGGTCTTCGTGGGACAGAGTGAGCTTTGAGCGATTGTGGTGGAGGCTCGAGACCTAGAGCTCTGAGAGCAACTCCCTTATCAAGCTCGCCTTCTAGTGGTACGTGGCCTGTAGACTTCCCCAACACCTCGACGTGTAACCCAGCATCGTATAGTATGGTCTTTAAGCCCTCCTCGATGTATGGGTCTAGCTCCTCGAAGACTAAGACTCTCTTACACCCCTTCAAGTTCTCTAGTAGGAAGCGCCTTGGTAGTGGGTAGAGAAGCCCCAACTTAACGAGCTTAGCTCCCAGGCCTCTCTCAACCACAGCCTCGTAGATGTAGTTGAAAGCTGCACCCTCAGAGACTATGCATAGCTCGCCTTCACCGTAAACCCTGTTCAACCCGTACCTCTCGGCGACCTCCTCGACCCTAGCTAGCTGGGCGTTAAGCCACTTATGCCTAGCGAGGTTCCAGTCCATTCCAGCTCTCACAAAGCGTTCAGGGGCCTTCTTGAAGACCCCGCCCTTCTTAGGTCTTTGTATCCCCCCAAACACCACATCTCCTACAGCGTGGCTAACCCTCGTAGTGGTTCTGAGTATGACTGGCAGTTGGAGAGCCTCGCTGAGCTCGACAGCTACCTTGACGTAGTCTTTAGCCTCTTGAGGCGTGCTGGGCGATATCATTGGGAGCTTTGCTAGCTTAGCGTACCAGCGGCTATCCTGCTCAGTCTGAGTGGTGTGGGGTCCTGGATCGTCTGCTACGTAGACCACGAGGCCTCCATCCACCCCAGAGTAGGCGGCTGATAGAAGGGGGTCTGAGGCCACGTTAAGCCCTGGAGCCTTCATAGTCGCCATAGCCCTAGCCCCGCTGATCGCGGCCCCTATGGCCACCTCGAGAGCCACCCTCTCGTTCACAGCCCACTCGACGTACATGTCGAGCTCTCTAGCGTACTCCTGGAGGGTCATGATCACCTCGCTGGAGGGGGTCCCAGGGTAGCCGGTGACAACGTAGATCCCAGCCTCTAAGACGCCTCTAGCGATCGCCTCGTTTCCAAGTAGTGGAAGCTTCGTACCGGGAGGCCCCAGTAGGCTCAAAAACACACCACCACGTAGACAGCATTCGTGGAGGCGATAATAAGCTGTAGCGGGGCTAGTGTGGGCTGCAAATCGCGATCGATCGAGACGGGGCGTTGCAGAGGCAACGCAGTCGAAGGTTCACGCACGCGATCCTCTCTCGTGGACAACCCTCTGTAAGGCGAGTATGACAGCTTTGATCCGACTGCTTAGATCCCCCTTGACACCTAGAAGCTCGCGTAGAACCTCTAGAACATCACTAAGACGCGCTCTACAGGTATCGGTAAGGTGTTCTTCTAGCCCGGGGCAACTTACTACTACACATGGAGTTAGCAACTTAGCGAGCTCTAGTAGGCTGGCCACGTCTCTACACTCTATAGTCTTCAACGAGCTCTTGAAGTGCTCGAAGTACGCCTCTACATGCATCGATAACCCCCTGTCCACGAGGTACTTGTGCACCTCCAGGTCCTTAACCACCACGCTTGCCAAGTATGCGAGGACTAGCGGGTCTACACCTAAAGCGAGCGCGGAGTCCAGGTCTATGTTGACCACGTAGCTCGCGAGAGATCCGTGGAGTACGCTGTGAGCAGCCTCGTGGAGTAGCAAGGCCTTAATGACCCTCGGCTCGAGAGCTCTGAGAGAGCTTTGAACAACATGTATTCTAGGCCAGCCCTCCCAAGCCTCGTGTGAGACGTCGTAGAGACCTAGAGCGACCACTCCAAGCCATGCGGCGCGCTCTCTAATGCACCTATCTCTCAGCTCGCTAGACTCGTACACGTAGACCTCAACTAGGCTCGGAGCGCCTCCCAAAGCCCTATAGGCGTCCACTAGCGACTCGATAACGAGCTCCGCGAACTCCTCGTCGATATTGCCCAGCAAGTTGATGTAGATCGTCGAGCCGTCTAGCTCTAGTCGCTTAATCCTCAAAAAGCCCCGCCTCTAGGAGCGATCAGACCCGCTTGATCTTGCAGTAGGTCTTCACGCCGCCTTTCAAACTGTATGCTCTGTAGCCGCTATCTCTAAGGGCCTTGGCTATCACGCTACTCAGGTTTCCAACATCGCAGATGACAACTATGGGCCTATCTCTTGGTAGCCTCTCGAAGTCTACCTTGTCTATCGGTATAGCACCCACTAGGGGCTCTTCAACCCTCTTGCTACCCTCCCTAGCGTCTATCACTAGCGCGTCGTCTGGGAGGAAGTCTACTTCGAGGTCGCTCTCCGGGATCGCGTCTTCGGGTCTACTGGAGAGCAGGTCTAGCGTAGTCCTAGACTTGACGGCCTTCTCTACAACACTGAAATCTACCTTGCTAAGCTCTCTCTCAACCTCCTCAGGCCTCGCAGCTATGACCACGCGGGTAGGAGCTATAGCACACGCCTCAGCGACCTTCGACGAGAGCTCGTATAGTCCAAGCCTCCTATTGTACTCTACTATCTCCTCTTTATCTAGCCCGAGCAGGGGCCTCAAGATGGGTCTAGTGGGCTTCACGACAGCCTCTATCGACGAGATGTTCTTGAGGGTCTGGCTAGACGCCTGCCCAATAGACTCTCCCGTGACGATCGCGTCGTAGCCCTCCTCCTCCGCGATCTTCAGAGCGGCCGCGTACATGAGGCCTCTCAAGACGACCTGCCTATAGCTCCAATCCACCTTCTGCGTAACCTCGAAGACCACGTCTCTGAAGTCGACGACTACGTAGCGCGGTCTATACCCGTATAGCCACCTCTCAGCGAGGCTCTTGGCGACCTTGAAGGCCATGTACGAGGGCTCTACAGAGCCTAGTATGAAGTGTAAGAAGTCGACCATAACCCCTCTCTTAGCTGTAAACCAGGCTGCAACAGGGGAGTCGAAGCCTCCGGAAAACAGCACTAGCCCTCTCCCCTCAACACCTACTGGTAGCCCTCCAGGCCCTCTCTTCGAGTCTAGGTATAGAAGCGCCTTGTCCCCTCTAACCTCGAGCTCGATCGTCACTTCCGGGTTCTCCAGGTCTACGCCTGCGGAGTGTGGCTTGAGTAGAGCTCCCACCTCTCTAGCGACATCTAGCGATGTAAACTCGTGGACTCCACTCCTCTTAACTCTAACTGCGAACTTCCTCCCCTTAACAGACTCCACTGCTCTCTCAGCAACCCAGGCGGCGAGGTCTTGTAGCCCTTTAAACCTGTACTCGACTACTTTGCCAACTCTGTACACTCCAAACACGCGAGCTAAGACGTCTTCTACATCTAGATCTGTCTCGATGAGCACCTTAGCCTCGAGAAGCTCAGACCGGATAATCCTGCCTCCTGCGCGGGCAACGGCGTCTTCGATATTTTCAAGTAGCCTCCTGTAGAACCTAGGCCTCGTCCTACTGGACCTTAGTGGCAACTCGCCAGAGACCGTGATGAGGTATAGTGGCAACGCACGCTCCCAGCTTATAGATGCTCTAAGCGAGGTATTAACTCCACTAGGCGGGACAGAGCTCTCGAGGAATAGGTCTTTAAAACCCAGAAACTACGTATAGAAAGATGGGCATTTGCTCGTAGTCGCGCTAGACCCACCCTTCGGGCACGCAGGTGGTCTCGACCACAGGGATGTTGTCAAGGTTACCTCTCCATACGCAGCTGCATTCAAGATCGGTCTTCCATTCCTCCTCGAGTATGGCGTTGATGGCATTAGAGCTCTAAGGGAGAAGGTTGAAAAACCATTAATAGCGGATTTCAAGCTTGCAGACATAGCGGACGTCATGATCTCCACACTGCGGAAGCTAGCTAGTTTGAAGGTTACAGCGGTCATCGCGCACGGCTTTGTTGGCGCGGAAGGGGCTTTGAGAGAGCTGGTTCAAGAGGCTAGTAGAGTAGGTGTCGAGGTCATCGTTGTGGCTGCTATGACTCATAGAGGCTCAGTGGTCTTTATGGATAAACACTTCGACGAGGTGGTCAACATGTCATTGGAGCTAGGCGCTAGCGGCGTAGTGATCCCAGCTACGCGGCCTTGGCTAGTGAAGAGAGCTAGAGAGCTCGCTGGTGGGAGGCTCAAGATCTACTCACCGGGCATAGGCCCTCAGGGCGCTGAGCCAGGTACAGCGATATGTATGGGTGCAGACTACGAGATTGTTGGTAGAGCCATTACGAGAGCAGAGGATCCTGGCGACGCGGCTAAGAGCATATACCTAAAGCTCTTAGAGGTGAGTAGGAAGTGTCGTGGCTCTCAGTAGAGCTTTACAAGCTGGGAATGATAAAGATCGGAGAGTTCACACTATCATCTGGGTTAAAGAGCCCGTTCTACATAGACTTGAGGAGGCTATACAACTACCCAACGCTCGCTAGGAGAATAGCACAGGAGCTTCTAGGCAAGATCCCGGAGGACCTCTACGACGTGATAGCTGGCGTCGAGACAGCTGGAATACCACTAGCTACATACATGTCCTGTCTATCCAACAAGCCCCTAGCGTATGTTAGGAAAGAGAGGAAAGAGCATGGAACAAAGTCAGCGGTCGAGGGCGATGTTAGAGGTAGGCGAGTTCTAGTCGTAGACGACGTTGCAACGACTGGTAGCTCTCTACATAAGGCTATACTGAGCATTAAAGAGGCTGGTGGAATCCCAGTACTAGCGGTTGTAGTGGTCGATAGAGAGCAGGGTGCAAGAGAGCTCCTCAAGATACATGGTGTAGAGCTAGTATCGCTCATAACGGCTACTGAGATGTTTAGAGAGCTCTACTTAAAAGGCTACATAAATGTCGAGACTTACCTCAACATCGTGAACTACATAAGGGAGTTCAAGAGGATATAGCTATGTACATGTCAGCGCAGAAAGTCTCAACGGTGAAGCTTAGCTCTACCTACTACAAGGTAGACTTTAGGCTTCTCGATAAGCCGAGAGCTAAGCCGAAGCCTCTGCAGTTTGTAAACGTCTGGATCCCGCTTGTTGATGAAGTGCCGATGTCTATCTCTGACTACGAGGACTGCGAGGACAAGTTGTCAATCATAGTTAAAGTGGTTGGCGAAGGGACTAGAGCGCTAGTTGAAGGCTCTGGATACTATGGAGTTAAGGGGTTTTATGGCAATGGTATCAACGTGGAGGACTATGACAGCGTGCTCTTTGTAGCTGGAGGTGTGGGCATAGCTCCGCTACCGTTGCTAGTTAAGAGATGTCTTGAGGCGAATTGTAAGGTCGACGTTGTATGGGGGGTTAGAAGCGGAGATATGCTATTCAATGTGAAGAGCATAGCGCCAGGGGTGAACGAGGTCTATGTTGCTACAGAGGACTGCTCAATTGGCTACTGTGGATTGGCCTCTGAGCTCGCGTCTAGCCTTATACAGAAGTATCCAGGTAGATGGAGTGCAATAGTGGCTGTCGGGCCTAAGCCTATGCTTAGAGCGCTATGCGAGAACCTAGGTGATAGAGACGTCTATGTCTCATTAGAGGCTATAGTTAAGTGTGGTCTAGGCGCCTGTGGTAGTTGCACACTGAAACCCTACCCAAAACTACTCTGCAGAGATGGCCCCGTATTCAAGTGTGGTGAGATCATTGATCACCTCAAACCCCCTTGAAGTCGTTGTAGGGGGTCTGAGACTAGAACACCCGGTGTTAAACGCTAGTGGAGTGCTAGGCTTCGAGCCAGAGCATGTGGAGATCCTGGCTAGAGCCGGGTTTTCAGGCATCGTGACGAAGACGTTTACAAAAGACCGGAGAGAGGGCCACCCACCACCTATAATAGTCGAGCTCGACAATGGAGGCCTTATCAACGCCGTAGGCCTCTCCAACCCGGGGATAGGCGGGATCTGCCCTGTCGTGAAGGCGGCCAAGTCCCTCGGCAAGCCAGTAGTGGTTAGTGTTGAAGGCAGCTCCTCAGAGGAGCTAGTAGAGCTAGTAGCTAGAGCGGAGGAGTGTGGAGCAGACGCTATAGAACTAAATCTTAGTTGTCCGAATGTGAGATATGGTGGCATAGAGATCGGGTCGAACCCCTCGCTCGTCTACAGCTTTGTGAGAGACGTTACCTCTACGACTAAGTTGCCAGTTTTCGCTAAGCTGGGCCTATGTGACAAGGCGGTGGAGGTGGCAAGTAAGGCTATAGAGGCTGGTGCTTCTGGTTTAACACTCATAAACACCATCAAGGCCATGGTGATAGATGTCTACGCGGCGAAGCCCATACTCTCAAATAGGTATGGAGGCCTCTCTGGGCCGCCTATAAAGCCCATAGCTCTTCGCGTAGTCTACGAAGTGTACGAGGAGCTCTCTGTTGACATCATCGGCTGTGGTGGAATTAGCACTTGGAGAGATGCAGCCGAGTTCATACTAGCTGGGGCTAAGGCCCTTCAAGTAGGCACAGCATTTATCAAGAACAAAGCTGTAGTCAACGAGATCCTTAGCGGGCTCAAAAAGTGGATCGAGCTGATAGGTGCTAGTAGAGTGCTCGACCTCGTAGGGCTAGCACACAGAAGGTGAGCATTTAAGGTCCCCTAGGGGTGGAGTATCCGCACCGATCGGCATTGGAGTCTCCGGTCATCCCCAAGCACTAAGCTGTAAGAGGGTGTAAAATCTCTTGTTACGCCACGATCTTGAGTCGCGAGTACATGCCACAAGTCGAGTTGTAGGGGAGTAAAAAAAGTGTAAAAGTGTGTAAACCCGAAGCGTGTTGATGTTAACTTGACTTAGAAGCACCACTACGGGAATGTAGAGTGGTCGACTAATACACCACGAGGCCAGCTTTCTTTAGCTCTTCTAAGACTATCAAGAGGGGCTCGATCACCATGTTTATGTCTACGTCTGCACCTTCAGAGATCTGGTGCGCGATCTCTTCTACAGTTAGATCTCCACTACAAAGCGCCCAGACATAGTATGCTAGAGGGCTTAGTTCGTATACCTCCTCTTCGCTTAGAGCTACATAAAACTTATCTCTCTCAAAGCCTATGAGGTCGCCTCTACGCTCAGGCATTACGTCTTTAATAGCATTATACCTCTCTAAAACCTCTCTAGCAACCTCAACTCGTTTCTCTCTACGGCTTTCTCCACCTTCACCCTCCATAGGTACCACCCCTCCTACCTCTCTTTTGAAAGCCTCTTCTCTGAGGTCTGAAGGACCTCTGAGCTCCGGTTGCTCTTGGCTCGTTCTCGGGTATCTCCTCGGGTACGCTGTCGCTTGGCGCCTTCTCTACTACAGTGCTCTTCCCAATATTTAATTGAACTTTACCCTTGTACTCTGTGACCCAGGCCCCTCTTATGTCTACAACGTCGTTTTCATGTAGTGCTGTCACTCGTTCACCCCATAAGACAGCTTCTACTCTACCAGTGGCGTCTCCCACGATCGCGTTGCTTATAGTCCTAGTCCCCTTCTTCGTCTCGATCGTCTTGGGGGGCGTTACGCTTATTACTCTAACTCGCACAGAGACGTTCTCCATGCCTGGTTTTAGATCAATTATGTTTATAGGAGTTGAGGTGGCTCCACTTGTTTTCCTACTTGAATCCATCTGAACCAACTCGTAGACGTTACATACACGGCTAACTACCAGTTTCTGGTTAATAAACCTTACCGATCCAGCTGGGGATCGGCGCTCTCACAGTAGTTCAACAGTCTACTAAATAACTCCTCTACATCTACAACTAGTCTCGATTTCCTAGCCCTCTTAGCCAACTTCGAGAGCTCTCGGCAATGCTCCAATATGAGCTCTAAGGCCTTGTTTAAGAGCTTCATGCCCTCGCTCGTTAAGACATCGCCGCTAACATTTAGTTCAGGGTCTTTGAATATCGCTTTAAGGTAGTTCATCGCCTCACAACACTTGTTGCGCTCTCTCACCATGAGCGATCAGCTGGGTCTTCGATTAACGCGTACACCACCTCCAAGGCGCAGTCAGCCTCCTCTAGAACTTTAGCGGCCTTCTCGAGGCATAGAGTTAGCTCTAGTTCACAGTAGAACAAGTGTGAAGGGTCTTGCGACTTATCTGTAGAGCCAAACCCCTCTAGGTAGGGGAAGTGTGAGGCTAGAAGATGAGCGAGAGTAGACTCACAATCGACCTCTCTCTTCGACCTTACGAGGTAAGCACCAACGACCTCAACTAGTGGGCTCTCAGTCAAGTGATCAATATGCCACTTAACCCTCTTCCCTCTAGATACATGTCTAGCTAACCTCGCAATAGCCCCTCCAGCGCCTCTCGCAGAGCCAACGTATAGGTACACACCTCGCTGAACGGTGAACGCTCTTCTCGCTGTAACCACGTGGACTAGGTCTTTGGCAAGCAACACTAGCACGTATGTGTCCCACTCGCTCAAAACTGAACACCGCTATTATTATGGGTCTAAAAAGTATATTACCAGTGGAGAGTTGGCTGGTGATGACACCTGGTTTCATCTGATCTATGACGAGGAGTTGCCTCGCTGAGGTGTGATCGTGTCCGCTCAGGTGGACAAGTACGTCAAGCTGATCAACACCTTCAAAGCCGAGCTCGAGAGGCCGTTTGTTGGTAGAGAGGAAGAGGCGTTGGTAATCACGCTAGCTCTCATGACGGCCGAACACGCGATCCTCGTTGGAGAGCCGGGGACCGCTAAGTCCGCTCTCGCGAGGAGAGCTGCAGACCTCTTGAAAGCCAGGTTCTTCAAGTACTTACTGACGAAGTTCACCGAGCCTGACGAGCTACTGGGGCCTCTCGACATACAGGCTTTCAAGGAGGGCAGGTACGCTAGGATCATGAAGAACAAGCTACCAGACGCTGAGATAGCGTTCCTAGATGAGATATTCAACGCCAGCTCAGCGATCCTGAACACCCTGTTGACGCTGCTCAACGAGAGAGTCGTGTATGACGGGTTTAATGAGATAAAAGTCCCCGTGTGGAGCGTCATTGCTGCTTCAAACAGCGTCCCCGAAGACCCAGAGTACCAGGCGCTATACGATAGGTTCCTCCTCAGGCACTTCGTGAAGCCGGTGAGCGAAGACAAGTGGGAGAGGCTCCTAGACGCGGCTTGGAGGATCGAGGTCGAGGGCTATAGAGCCTCTCAACCCGTCTTAACGATGAGCGACCTCGCAGAGATCCACTCGCTGGTTTTAAAAGTGGACGTGTCGAGGATTAAGCAGGTCTTAGTGAAGATATACGCCGAGCTCGAGGATCAAGGGATTCACCTAACAGATAGGAGGAAGGGCAAGGCGCTCAAGGTCATAGCTGCACACTCCCTGCTCTCGGGGAGGATGGTCTCCACGGAGGAAGACCTCTTCGTGCTCAAGTATGTCGCTCCACATTCAAGAGAAGATGTTGACAAGGTCTACGCAGTGCTCCTAGAGGAGATCGGTGGCATTGAAAGAGCTCTCAGAGAGCTCGACGAAATAGCCATGAACCTGCGAGCCGTGAAGTTCTACGTGGAGAGAGCTGAGAGGTTCGAGCCTCGGATGATCGAGTATGTTAGGGGGCTTGAGAAGGCGCGTGACAGGGTGAAGAGGATCGCCTCTACAGCTCACGATGAGAGAGTGGCGCGTAGAGCTAGAGAGGTCCTGATCGAGATCGAGGATGTTCTCGAGAGGATCAAAGAGATGATCGTGAGTTGAAGCTTCACCAGGGCGCGTTGAGAGGGGTAGACTATAGCCACCCTCTCACGAGGTATAGGGGTAGTAGAGTTCTCAGAGTCTTGAGGTCTCTAGTTGGAGACAACGCGATGTCGATTGATGAGATCACAGCTATAGATGTCTACTATGCGCTATACCTACCTGCGCCTATCCTAGAGGGTGGAGTCAAGAGCCCCGGCGCGCTACTAGTAAACGCCGTGTTAAACACTCTTAGTGGAGCAAGGCTGAGAGCGATGACGCTCTTAGACAGCTTCATGAGCACTATTGCATCTGCGGTTGTCTTATCGAAGTTCCTCGAGATCGCCTCTCCAACGATCGCTAGTGGCGTGGAGGGCGATCTCGAGAGTGCAGAGCTGGCCAAGCACGCCGTGAGCGAGGCGTACGAAGATGTCGTTCGAGCGCTAGACTTGAAGAGAGCTCTTGAAGGGCAAAGCCCCGGTTCTCTCAGCGTCGAGTCCATAGAGGAGGTTGCCCCCGAGCTCTTAAGGTTAGCTAGAGATATCGATGTGAGAGAGCTCCTCGAGGTTGTCAAGTCTATAGAGTCGCTCGGCTTCTCGCAGACAAGGCGTGAGCATAGGAGTAAACGTGGAGTTAGGAGGGGCTACGAGCTGGGGCTAGACTTGGAGAGAGTGGTTCCTCGAGATGTCCTCATAGATAGCGATCTCTTCTTGTACAAGCTTGTTCAAGGCAAGCTGCTGCTATATGAGAAGTACGTTGAGGAGTCAAGCGGCCCGGTTTACATGTTAGTCGATAAGAGCGGGAGTATGGAGGGCGAGAAGATCAAGTGGGCCAAGGCCCTGGCGCTCGCAGTGTACACTAAGTGTGTGAGATCCAAGAGAGCGTTCTACATCAGGTTTTTCAATAGTCAACCCCACCAACTACGCGGTGTTAGCGAGAGGCCGAGCTATCTAGACGCCATTAAGCTGTTTGAGTACATCGCGAAGATGAGAAGCGCAGGCGGCACAGACATAACGAGGGCCCTCATGACCGCGTTAAGAGACCTAGAGCGGTTGAAGCGGAGCCCAACATTGGTTTTGGTGACAGACGGTATAGATAGGGTTGCTGAGAGGCCGCTAGAAGAAGCACTAGCTAGGACTGGTGTAGAGCTCCTAGTCGTGATGATCAAGGGTGACAACGAGAGTTTAAAAGCTCTTGCAAACCACTACTTTAAAGTCGTTAAGCTAGAGGATAGAGAGATCCTTAGAGTTGTAAGGCTAGTGTAAATCAAGGCTTTATAAGCCACGCTCCATAAGCTTAACATTTAATGGTGATGCTCTGTGGTCACTGCTAGGCAGAGGTATTTGATTAGAAAGTACGAGAAGGCTCATGGGGCATTGGGTAGAGTGGCTGGTAGATACATAGCTGCAGGGTACTCTGTTGAATTAAACCACCCAACTAGGTTTGGGGCGATAAACGTTATCGCTAGGAAGGAGGGGCAGATCCTGGCGATAGACGTGATTACTGAGAAGTCGAAGCTAAACGTAGACTCTGCTAAGGCTCTAATAGAGAAGGCCAAGTTGATCAAGGCCAAGCCGATCCTCTTCGCTTACGGGTTTAGCTGGGTTGAGATACCAGAGGACCTGAGAAAGTTCTGTGAAGAGAACAACGTGAAGCTACGAGTCGTTAAGGAGCTGAGGGACACTTACTAGGGTCAAGCGCATAGACGGGCTCTCTCAATAAGCTCTAGAATAGCTCTGTGAACCCGGTTCTCTGGTTTGAGGTACATGTAGCTCCTTGGCGGGTTCTTAAGCCCTGCCCGTCTCAGCTCGTCTAGCGGGATCGAACTGCAATACCTCACAGGGTTCAACACCTCTATCGCCGCTGGGGTTTTCTTCCTGTCTCGGATGTAATTGAAGTCTTCATCGCTAAGCCCGTGGTTGGGCATCGCGGTGACAGCTTTAACTACGTCCTCGTAGCTGCCAACAAGCACTCTTCCAGCTGTGAACTCGCCTACAATGGCCTTCACAGGGCTTGACGCGTATAGGACGATCCTAGCTCCAGGCGGGATGCCCGGGGAAGCTCTGAGTTCAAATCGCTTGGTCCCTGCAAGTATCTCCTCTGCGAACCTGGGCTTTATAGAGAGCAACACGGTAGTCATGCTCGACAAGGCCAGCACCAGGCACGCTGACGCGTTTCAGAGATCAGCAATGCGGGAAACACATCACAACTCGGCGCGCGAACTTGTCATCACCTCTATATTCAATAAGAGCTCTCCCTAATATGTAGTGACGTACTAGGGTAAGCCCGGTTGATAGCGAGCTACATTCCCGCGGAGGGTAGGTCGAGTCGGCTAGGTTTATCATGAGGCGTCGAACCACAGTGGTAGAGCTTCGCTCCGCGTGCTCGGTTACGTTTAATAATAATGTCTTCAACTTATAGGTAAGGGGCTGTTAGGGGTCGCTGGTTTGTCGTTTAACATCGTGATTACACATGAACAAGGCCTCGACAACTACAGGTTTATAATGAGTAGGCTGAGGAGGATCGGGCTAGACTACGTTGTGGTCGATAAAGGGCCGTCGGTGATATTGCTTAGAGTTGAAGACCCGTACAAGACGATCGAGGCGCTTAGAGAGCCCGTGAGAGAGATACCAGTGATCTACAGGGTGATACCGGTCGATGCCGTTGTAGACCCATACGTCGAGGTCGTCGCGAGAAAAGCACGCGAGCTCGCAGAGCTGAAGATCCCACCAGATAAGACCTTCAGGGTATCTCTACACGGCAGATTGTACTGGGCTGAGACGAGGCTACCAGCACACACAATGGACGCTGTGAAGGTCATAGCGGCTGAGATTAATAGGCCGGTCTCGTTGACAAACCCAGATTACGTCATCTACATTAGGAGCATCAAGCTATACCATAGAAGAAGGTATGCAACGGTAACAGTGACAGCGCCAAGCATGATCCTGGCGCCAAAAGCCACAAAACCCTGGTAGGTTGTCATGATATCAATGAGCTTCAGGTACATCACCACGTTGAGCTAGCTTGGTGAGGGGGTTAAGGCTTGTTGAACGTTCAATAAGAGTCTTCCTGGACGCGAGTACGGTAACTTCTCGTAGAGCTATGGAGAAGGGCCTACACGAGATCTACAAACGCCCACTAGCGCTATAGTAGCGCCAAGCCCACTTTCTTCAATCTACCCGTCACTAGGTCTGGTACTAGGCCGGCAGACTCGAGCGTTGTCACACTGAGGATTATCGTCGGGTCGGCGCCGAGACCTCTGAGAAGTCTTTTAACATCGTCGTTAAAGCTTAAGACTAAGACCCTCTCATAGTCTAGAGCTTCACCCTCAACGACGAGCTCTCTAACAATAGCGACCTTCCCTACGAGCTTTTGACCGGAAGCTGTGATCAGCGCTCTCTCCTTGCCAGTAAACTCGACACCAAGCTCATCAGCTAGAGAGGAGTCAATAAGGGTCGTAGAGGCGCCAGTATCAACGAGCGCCACAAGCTCTCTGGACGCCCTTGAACCCCTTAAAACGACCTTGGCCTTAACGTGCACGAGACAAGCACCCTAGTAAGAGATCTCTCTAGACCCTTAAAGAAACCCCAAATAGCGTTGTCGAGATCGAGGGTCCGTTTGGTAGCTAATCACTATAACCTCCATTCCCTTTCCATGGGGCTTCTCCTGATAATCCTTTGGCGGGATATATCAGGTGTCTACCTTTGACATAGCTTGATAACGGTGGCCTCAAGAGCGACATAGATAATCGTGGTCAGATCAATCCGCATCAAGCCCCGTTAGCTCTTTAAACAGTTTTGAGACGACGTCGTAGACATATAAGGCCCAGCTAAGTGCTTCTTCAGCATCCTCAAAGCTGTATAGCTCGTCTGGTGGTATTCCAGAAGTTCTAGGAAAGTTAAAGCTTCTATGGGTTAGGAGTGGCGATAGGAGGCACGAGAACTACAACTACAGAGTCTCAGTCTTCAGGAGCTCTGTCATCGAGATGATAGCGTTGAAAGCACCACTATACGGCATAGAAGTCAAATACGTAGACCCGAGGGGGACAACGAGCTCCCGAGAGC
>Ga0080004_1095154_pt1 | contig 17550 bp, 15 predicted proteins | sample WasSprMetagenome_FD_69207 | JGI IMG/M metagenome (GOLD analysis project Ga0080004, IMG submission 69207) | Sulfidic aquatic microbial communities from Washburn Spring, Yellowstone National Park, USA - WS (SPADES assembly) (version 2) | ecosystem: Environmental > Aquatic > Thermal springs > Hot...
AGGAGCCCATTCCTCTCCCGCCAAGTACCCCCACGATAAGCTATATTAGGGGAGGCAAGGGACATATAAGGTGAAGGGGCCCTCTGAAGGCACCCCTATATAAGCTTTCGGAATCTCATGAGGAGAGAATTGAAAGCGCTTTTCTTTTTGATGAACTCTTCAATCGTTTTTTGTCCTTGAATCTCATGAGGAGAGAATTGAAAGCCAAAGGTCACGGAGGCCATGGCCAAGGAGGCGATAAGGAGAATCTCATGAGGAGAGAATTGAAAGCTCATGTGCATTAGAGCATCATAAGCAGTCTTGAGAATTGTGAATCTCATGAGGAGAGAATTGAAAGCTCTGGAGTAGTACTCCTCGTCGAGCAAAACGCGAGGCCTGAATCTCATGAGGAGAGAATTGAAAGAGGCCTGACCCTTCGCACGTAGAAGCCCTTCTCTTTGAGGAATCTCATGAGGAGAGAATTGAAAGCTTGGACAAGGTACTTTGACGGTAGTCTCATGCTCAAGAGGAATCTCATGAGGAGAGAATTGAAAGTTTTTACCAAGTTGCAATTCATGAGAGAGTGCAAGGAAGAGAGAATCTCATGAGGAGAGAATTGAAAGCCTCTATCCTCTTCCTGACGTAGGAGTCGAACTTCTTGTGAATCTCATGAGGAGAGAATTGAAAGACTGCCTCGTCCCATGTGTAGCGCTTCCACAAAGTTATACGAATCTCATGAGGAGAGAATTGAAAGACGCATAATTAAGGGCGAAGCAATGAGGTGGGATACACGAATCTCATGAGGAGAGAATTGAAAGCGAAAAGTCTTTGTTTCATGGAAAGAGGCAGTCGAATTTGCGAATCTCATGAGGAGAGAATTGAAAGACAGAAGACACATAGAGACGACCGAGATAGCACACAGGTACGAATCTCATGAGGAGAGAATTGAAAGTCGATGAGGGCGACGATCACGTGCTCGTGGCTCCTGTCAACGAATCTCATGAGGAGAGAATTGAAAGATCATCGGTGACCTCTTGGACCTCCTCACGCCCACAAACCTCGAATCTCATGAGGAGAGAATTGAAAGCGCCATGGGCTAGCTTCTCCCACGCTCTCCAATCATAGAGCTGGAATCTCATGAGGAGAGAATTGAAAGTCCCTGAACACGTGCACCCTCACGCTCGTCGGCGCCAAGGAATCTCATGAGGAGAGAATTGAAAGGCTCTTTCATGGTGTTGAGCGCCGCCTCCTCCCCGAGAAGAATCTCATGAGGAGAGAATTGAAAGACGACAGACATGTCTGGAATCACTTCCACGGGAAGTGGTGCCGAGTCATCGGAATCTCATGAGGAGAGAATTGAAAGTCTTGCGCTTCGTGAAGTCGCTCACGACGCACTCCCGAATCTCATGAGGAGAGAATTGAAAGCTTCTCGCACTTCTCGCACTCCTCACAACCTAGATGCTGAATCTCATGAGGAGAGAATTGAAAGCCCCACGTCGATCGGGGTTTGACTATGGAGGTAGTGGAGGAATCTCATGAGGAGAGAATTGAAAGTACCATCCTTCGAGCTCTACGTGCCCCCCGCCTACTACAAGAATCTCATGAGGAGAGAATTGAAAGTTGCATAAGCCGAACGTTGTACTTCGATTTGAGGTACTCTTGAATCTCATGAGGAGAGAATTGAAAGGTGCTGCAGTTCTTGAAGAGCGACTGGGTGATAAGAGACCCAGAATCTCATGAGGAGAGAATTGAAAGGCGATCGCCACCAGGATGATCACCAGCAAAATGTTGTCGAAGAATCTCATGAGGAGAGAATTGAAAGGAGAGCGCTCTGAGCGATAGTGTTGAGCGATGGTGTTTCTGAATCTCATGAGGAGAGAATTGAAAGTACGTCTGAGACGATACTTAACGCTCTTTCATATGACACTGAATCTCATGAGGAGAGAATTGAAAGAGGAAGCCTTGCGCTGCCCCGAGTGCGGGAGCACGAATCTCATGAGGAGAGAATTGAAAGTATGACAGTATTAGTCCCTACGTCCATTTACTCCCCCTCCCGAATCTCATGAGGAGAGAATTGAAAGGACCGCCGATAGACTGGTAGACTGAAGAGGGGAGCTCCAGGAATCTCATGAGGAGAGAATTGAAAGTCATTGTTTCCAGACCTGATCACGTATGGGACGTAGTTGCCGGAATCTCATGAGGAGAGAATTGAAAGGTAAAGAGCGTTTGGATCTGGGTCTATTGCTAATGAGAATCTGGAATCTCATGAGGAGAGAATTGAAAGTGGGATTCAACAGCCTCGGGCCCCTCCCGAGTTCATCGGGCCGAATCTCATGAGGAGAGAATTGAAAGTCTCGTAGCGCTTCACGTAGAGGCGGTTCATGGTCAAGTAGGAATCTCATGAGGAGAGAATTGAAAGTACAAGGTGGGGTACGTAATAGCCGGGACGCTCAACGGGAATCTCATGAGGAGAGAATTGAAAGAGCCCGAGCTCGCGTAGCTCGCGCATGATCTCCGCTCCTGGAATCTCATGAGGAGAGAATTGAAAGACTACTCGGAGGTCCTCTATGTCGAGGAAAGTGGAGACTTCGAATCTCATGAGGAGAGAATTGAAAGAGTATGCTATGACTGTCAGGTGTGCGTCTCGTGTGAAAAGGAATCTCATGAGGAGAGAATTGAAAGTGCGGTGGTAGGCGTCTGCCCTGAGGACCTTGCCGTACCTCATGAATCTCATGAGGAGAGAATTGAAAGCTCTTTAAGCTTTCCATTTTCAATATTCTCCAAGACTCGTGAATCTCATGAGGAGAGAATTGAAAGCGACCCTCCCTGCCTCCTCCAAGTCCTTCACGACAGCCACGAATCTCATGAGGAGAGAATTGAAAGTTTATTTCTCTCATTGTCGAACAAGAATATGAGTTTTTGAATCTCATGAGGAGAGAATTGAAAGTACATCGGATCATAAATTACACGCTCTTGAAGGAGGGAGAGAATCTCATGAGGAGAGAATTGAAAGTGGGAGCTACATCATCGGAAAGGAAGAGCGACATCATGAATCTCATGAGGAGAGAATTGAAAGTACATATTAATTACAACATTACTCGGAGTCATATCATTAATGAATCTCATGAGGAGAGAATTGAAAGTCGGCGTCCCCGTCATATACCCGGACTGCGCGCCCATCGAATCTCATGAGGAGAGAATTGAAAGCCCATTTTGCCGAAGCCTTCGCTCGTCAAAATTTACTTAGAATCTCATGAGGAGAGAATTGAAAGATTATGGGCCTGCCCCGGTCGCTTACCTTTTCTCTACACGGAATCTCATGAGGAGAGAATTGAAAGCTAGGATCGCCCGTTGCCCTCGATGAGGTGCCTGTGCGCCTGAATCTCATGAGGAGAGAATTGAAAGATTAATTGACCCAAAGTGGGCATGTGTTTCACCCCGAATCTCATGAGGAGAGAATTGAAAGTCCGACCACGACTTCAACATAATCGCCTTCCTTCAGCTCTAGGAATCTCATGAGGAGAGAATTGAAAGTTTAAACTCCCATTGCTTTTTCCAAGTCTGTATCACAAGCTGAATCTCATGAGGAGAGAATTGAAAGCTCTAGATCCTCCGCGGACTCGACCTCGACCTTGAGGAGGAATCTCATGAGGAGAGAATTGAAAGAGGCCGAGAAGGGTGGAGCCAAGCCTAAGAAGTCTGGGGCTGAATCTCATGAGGAGAGAATTGAAAGTCAATCGACTTGTCTGCAAAGTGCTGCAGTGCTCTGAAGAGAATCTCATGAGGAGAGAATTGAAAGGAGCTGTAAGTATCGCCCTTATGTATCCACCTATGTCTTCCGAATCTCATGAGGAGAGAATTGAAAGCGAATTCTTCTTTCTCTCCAAGCACCACCACGATGCTTCAGAATCTCATGAGGAGAGAATTGAAAGCACTTGGATACTTCGAGTTCTTGAGAAGATCTTCAACTATCGGAATCTCATGAGGAGAGAATTGAAAGACTTTTCCTCCTTCATGATTCTAATCTCTCCGTTTATTGAGAATCTCATGAGGAGAGAATTGAAAGCCACTCCCTGAGCCAGCAACCCGTCGATGTCCTTAGAATCTCATGAGGAGAGAATTGAAAGATATCTCTCCAGCCTCCTCAGAGGGCTCAGGCTCTAGCTCTTCGAATCTCATGAGGAGAGAATTGAAAGGCTTCTTCCCCGCCATGTTCAACAGCTTCCCCCGAGCCACGAATCTCATGAGGAGAGAATTGAAAGTCGCCGCATTGTGGTACCTCGAGCAGACGTAGTAACGCCTGAATCTCATGAGGAGAGAATTGAAAGCGGTAGACGTAACGCTCGGCATCGTAGTGGCTGGCGACCTCGACTGGAATCTCATGAGGAGAGAATTGAAAGACTGCTTCATGCTCGGCAAGGTCGTCGGCTACCTGGTGCTCGAATCTCATGAGGAGAGAATTGAAAGCGCTATAGATCTTCCTAAATATCCGGCGGTCCAACGGACGAATCTCATGAGGAGAGAATTGAAAGTGTTTTCGGTGTGGGTGTGGGAAGGCAAGTATGCTGTCTCTGGAATCTCATGAGGAGAGAATTGAAAAGTATCTTTGATTTGAGTAGCGTTTTCTGTATTCATCGAAAGCTTTTTTACTCTTGAACGCATACCGCTATGGTGATGTTGAGGAGCTTTTGGGCGAGGAATTTCCTAAGCTTGCGCGATGTACGGGTAGAGCTGGGGAAGCTCAACGTCTTCGTGGGGCCGAACGCAAGTGGCAAGAGCAACATCGTTAAGGCCTTCGCGTTGCTCAGCGCTCACGCTCAAGAGGGCCCCTTTCTCAAGGGCTTAGAGAAAGCTCACTTCCTGTTATTTGGCTTCGACAGGACGAGCAAGGCAGAGGTGGGAGTTGAAGCAGAGGTTGCGGGGGGCAAGCGCGCTGACTTCGTCGTGAGGCTCGGCGCCAAGGGCTATGAAGAGGAGGCTCGGCTTGAGGGCAAGCGGCTACTCTATCACGAGGGCTCTAACTCTTCCTTTGATTACTTAGATGCTAGTGGGATCGTAAGACAGGACTTCGTTCACGAAGAACGCCCTTACTACGATGCGGGATACGTGTACAGGAGTGCTCTCTCTGTTCTCCCTCCAGACTCACATCCCGCGCTCGCTGAGCTTGTAGGCCTGCTTAGGGACGTGGTAGTGCTTTCGCCATCTCCTAGCAGGATAAGGGGGCTAGTGCCACTAAGTGCCAAGGGGCTAGGATACGAGGGAGAGGGGCTAGCTGGACGACTTCTGCAGATGTACCTCGAGGACTTAGAGACCTTCAAGCTCGTCGAAGGAGTAATAAAAAACCTCCTGCCGCGTGCCCAAAGGCTTGTCACCAGAATAGAGCTCGTGAGCGGCGAGTACTGCGCTAAGCTGGTAGTAGAGGAAGAAGGGCTGGGTCCCATGCCCCTTAGCAATGTGTCCGACGGAACTCTCAGAGTCATTGCACTTGCCATGGCGCTATACAGCGGCACCCGCGTCGTTGTAGTGGAAGAGCCAGAGAACTGTATACATCCGAGGCTCCTCGAGGCACTCGTGGATATTATGAGGAATGCACCGCCTCAAGTGATCATCACGACCCACTCCCCTTACCTGCTCGACCACGTCGAGCCGGAGGAAGTTTACGCGGTAAAAAGGGTTGGTCTCGAAACTAAGGTGAGGAAGCTCTCTGAGACGAGAGAAGTTGAAGCCGTCAAGAGATTTTTAAGAGAAGGGGGAACGTTGGGCGAAGCATGGTACGCAGGCATGTTCGGTGAAGAGACGTGAGCCTGCTCGTAGTAGTGGAGGGGGATAGCGATGCTGGCTTCGTAAAGGGGATCGCTGAAAGGGTTTGTGTTGCAGTAAAAGTGCGCAAAGTTCGTGGTAACCGTCCAGAGAAGGTGAAGCGCCTTGTTGAAGCGCATCACGTTGAGAAGGTCGTTGTGTTGAAAGACGAACACCGAAATCCGGAGATAGTAGAGCGCGTAGAGCGTGAGTTAAGAGGACTCGCGAAGGTAATACGTGTCAAGTGCTCGCTGGAGTCGTGGATCCTAATAGGGTTAGGTGCTGAGCGCTCTGAAATGTGCGACGATCCAGAGAAGAAATTGAGGGAGTTCTTGGCAAGGAAAGAGCACGTAATTGAGAGTAGAGGAGTTCTGATTAAGAGCGATGAATTCTATAGAAGGCTAACGAAGGAAGTGGACATCAATAAGCTTAAGGAATACTCGAAGGCATTTCATGAGTTCTTAAAAGCTCTGGCATCGTGCTAAAACTCATCGCCTTGGCGCGAGGCGACCATAGCCTAACGAGGTCTTGGCACCAACACCTCTTGAGAGCGCTTGACCGATCAATGCTTTGAGCTCCTCAAGACTAGGCTCCCCCTTATATGAGGCGAGCCACCGCCTCGTAGCGCAAGCCACCACCCTGAACGCGACGCCCTTTGAGATGACAAGAAAGCATAATGGCGCGGGCCTACTCTCCGCCTCGCTTATTTTCCCCTCGACTTCGCGGTAGTGAGGGTTGATGATGTCAACGCCTAGCAACCCATTGCCATATACGTCCACAGGGTACGCATCTAAAAAGACTATAGGGGAGGCTCGCTTAGGAGATGCCTGCTCCTTACTACCTTGCTCCTCCTTGCTACTAAGCAACTCGTACCACTTGCTTCTCTTTAAGAATGCCAGCGAGGCAACAGCTCCTTTCAGCGACGAGCCGGGCATGAAGGGCAAGTTCATGTAGGGATCCCAAGAGACTGAGATTTCCAAGGGTTCGGTGTACGGATTTCGCAGGCCGATGGCAAGCGGAGTTAAGGTAACGTAGTTCTCGTTTACCACGATATTGTAGCCCAGCTCTGTGAGGGCCTTCGCGACCTCGTCGACGTGTCTTCTCACAAGACTTAGAAGGCTTGCGATCTTGTCGCGCGAGTAGAGGTCGGCTATTTCCTTGGCAATGTCGTGCCTAAATCTGTTCAGCTCCCTGCTAAGCTCTTCAGCGTGCAAGCTCTTCTGTGATTTTAGCCCTTCCACTACTTTCTCGATGAACTTGCATTTGAGGAAACTAGAGACGTTCATATCCATAACTGGGAGGGCTTCTCTAAGATGGCAGGTCATGGCCATATGAAATTCACCTTAAATCCGCATTTTTCTGCGTAATCAACGAACTCCTCGAGGGCTGTTGCTAAAGCCGTTGCCACATCTCTCTCACTGATCGTGATTTGCCTCGTTATTTCTCCCCTCCAAATAAGTTGTGCTGGCCAGTCCGCAGAAACAAATACAGAAAGGTACGCGATCCCCTCGCGAGCGATTTCGTGGACCGCCAACAACAACGGCGAGGCTCTTCTGTCCACATCCCTCGCAAGGATCTTGTAACCTGTCCCCCGTTGCTCCCTAGGCAAGCCAAGAGCCCACGCAATGAATTGCCGTCGCAAGATGTCCGGCGTCTTATGATTACCAAGTAATTTTTTCGCCCTTACACCTCTCAAAAAGAAGTTATGTAATCCCTCGAGAAGTCGGTTTGCATTGCTTCCCTTTATTTCCACCACCTGAAAGGGCCTTAAGTCACGTTCCTTTATCGTGTAATTGCCAGCAAGCTTCCTCGCGCTAATGCTTGGAAGCGGTGGGAGCTCTCCCTCTTCGCTCTCGATCGCCTTGACATTAGTCAATCTCCTAACCACACTGATGGCGTGTCGCACCTTTTCCACCGGGGTAATTCTTGTGTCAAATAGAGTTGCGTAGGTACCTCGGGGCGGTCTAACGACTCGGAAGCAACCCAGCCCCCTTCTGCCACCCTTACCAAAACCCTCAAAGGTTAGGGCTAGAGACAACGCTAAGAGGGCGGTTTCGATGGCCTCACGGTTCGCTGATGATTGTTCTTCTATCTTCAATCGAAAGCGCGCGCCGGGGGCTAAATACTCGATGTGCTTACGGTCAGCCTCTTTACCAAGAGTGAGCAGGGTTGCCCTTTGTAGGCTTACCTGCTCACCTCGGATGGCAATTGGTCCACCTCGATAAGTCCTCTTAAACCTCTCCACATCGATGGGTTCCACTATTAGCGAATAATTTGATGCTTTACTGAGCCTACCTCGAGGATCGGCGTAGCCAAGCCCAATGTCAATACCGACGATCTTCGATATCCTATCCGCTTCTGCTGGTGTCGGGGCCTTTAATATGCCGCGCTTGCCAATTCCTTTGAGTTGTCCAGAATCATATAGAGCCCCAGCGACTAGAGCCCTCGTCCACCACCTCCACACGCCCTTGACCTCGCTCGGCCTCAGGATCCACAGCTCATCTAGTTTTTGGGGCTCGTGCCCTCCAGCAAAGAGAGGCGTCTCTAATTCGAGTTCTAGCTCTACGAGGCTCATGCCTGCTCGGCCTCGAACACGCTCTCAGCGAGCCTCTTTAACCATTCAGCAAATTTCAGTACTCTCTCCTCAGCAATTACAGCAGTCGCCGACGTATTGACGTTCTTTAACACGTCTAAAATAGTGTTTGCATTGACAACCTCCGAGACCCCCATCTGTCTCAGCAAGGCTAAGAGGAAGGCGCCATAGAGCGCGTAGGAGGCCTCTTCGGACCCCTCTACTTTCTCCTTTACATGCCTCACGATGGCCTCGGGCCTAGGATCCTTGAGCACTTGCTCGAACACGGCACCGCCAGCCTTAGACGCCACGTACGCTAGCGTATAGGTAAGACCTGAGTAGTAGATCGACTCAATCAAGTGCCTACATCTTGTCCTGAACTTTCTCTGTACATCACGCTCTTTCTCGTCCTTGCCGTATTCGTCGCGTACAGCGACCACACACTTCAAGGCGAAATCAAGCGCGGGATCTGCGATATGTGCGCTCATCCCTATCACCTAGGCATACCAGAGTAACTTGGCGATGCCCTTGCCAACGGTCTCTTTACCACCGAGAACTGTGAAGTCTTGCTTAGAGAGCCTGTCCATAATCCCAGAAGCGTCAAGGTTGCCGAGCAACTTCATGGCCTTTTCTTTGAGCTCATTCGATTTGGTTTCGTCCTTAGCTTTCTCTCGTGCAACATTTTGAACTAACTTCTCGAGTCTTTGCTTTGGTTGTTTCGCCACAATAAGAGAAACCATTAATGTGCGTTGTGGTAGGTACTCTTCATCCCATAAACCGCCTTGAGCCACGGTCTTCCTCTCGTAATCTAGTCTGACGCGTGGTTGGATTACTAAGCTCTTCTTAACGAGCTTCCTAGCCACGTCGTCTGTTACGACAACTAAACTCCTCTGCTCAACGTCTGTCGGAAGTAAGTCCCAGATTTTGGCTATCTCTTTCACCACCTCGGCCGTGAACTCCTCCTCATTGAGGACGAGTACACGTCTTTCGTCAGTCTTGATCACGCATCGCTCGTCGCTCACAAGCGCTGCCCGGTTGGCCTCTACTCCCTTTTTCTCCAACGCGCTTTTAATTACCTTGATAAGTTCACCGAGCTCCTTGAGGCGTCCCTCTAGTTTAGGGTCATACTTAGAAGCTATCTCGAGGTAGGTCTTGTAGTAGCTGAGTAGGTGTGGCGAGGTCAGGTAAGCCCACACTCCTACTAAGGAGCGGGCTGGTATCATGAGCAACCTAGCGTCTAGGACGGAGATGGCCGAAGAGTACTCAGAGACCTCTAGACTCGCCGGCTCTGGTCCGAAGACTGCTCTAACAAAAGCCTTTTCAGCTACTTGCTCCTCTTCACTCTGAAGGTTCTTCGCTTTTAACTCAAAGCTCGACCTTAGAACACCTTTTAGGCTTGAGGACCAAAGGGTGGGGAAACCAAATTCGTCGCGTTGAATCGGAAGGTCTACAGGGCCGCCACCAACGACAACTCTTCCCGCACCTGGATGTAATGGGGTAAGCGCGTAAATGAATAATAATCTAGCTACACTACTCATACCCTAATTATAGGAGTAAATCATTAATATATGCTTTGCTATACTCTTTAGATGTGGATGTGAAAGTCGAAGGCCTCGAAGAGGGGAAAAAGTTCTTCTGCGCAAAGGCATGGGCTCTTCTCCATGACCCACCTCATAAGATGTGGGTTCTCGGCAGAACTCTAAGTCTTACTGGAAAGGGTCATAAAGAAGAAGCACTAGAAGTATGGAAGCGACTAGGGCTTGAGAAAGCCTTCGGTGACCCAAGTGAGAGCGAAGATATCGTGCAACAAGCCGACGACATGGCCTCTACATCGGATAGGTGGATCACAAACTTCGTCTTCGCTGAAGCACGGAACTTCTTTGAGTATAACAGGCTCCATAACATTTTCAATCCAAGACTTTCAATAGAGATTAGACGATTAGAGCGAGGAGAGCTCGAGAACTTCCTTAATGGTCTAGCCGAAAAGCTAAAGCCATTTACTGCTGATCCGCGTCGCGTCTACCACGCTCTCTATACCCTATACGAGGTAGAATGGGCCCGACAAGGGCTACCAACTAGTCTAGCTGACACGAGAGCTCCCACCCACACATTGTTTGACCATGCTTACGCTACTGCGTTAGCGCTGAACTTACTGTGGCCTGACCGTAAGGTCGGAGGCTACGCCGTCATGATAGACATCCCGAGCATTCAGCAGATAGTCGGGGCAGCTAGGAAGACAGGCGACTTCTGGGTAGGGAGCTGGATGATCTCAGCAATTACGTGGCTGACTTTGTGGCCGTTTGTATGGGAGTTTGGCGCGGACGTGCTTTTAAAGCCATCACCTCGCTATAACCCGTATTATCATGCAACTCTCTCGGCCCAGCTAAGAGGTAGTACTCAACTTTGGGAGAGCTTTGCCGGATTATACTCCCTTTTATGTTTGCCCCTCATCGGATTACCAGCTGAAAAGCTAAAGGAGCTAAAAGAAGTGTTCAAGCCCGAGCACATGGTTAGACAACCATTAATACCAGGGACTGCATGCTTAGTCCTTCCAAAGGTCTGTCCAAATGGACAAAAGCTTGAGATAGATTTAATCGAGAAAGAAGTGAAAAGAAGCTTCGAGAAGGCCTACGAGTTCTTACTTGCATTAGCTTCAGGAGAGGAAGTAACGAGCGAGGAACCCTGCGTGGCGTTCTTCAAATTGCTTAGTGCTGAAAGACTACGAGAGCTCCAAGAAAGTGCCGTCGTAAAGTTGTTCAAAATGGTCAAAAACGAGGAACCCCAAGCCTTTGAGGGGTTGCTAAGACCCCGCATTGCCGTGGTCGACATAAGCCATCTGTACAAGGAGTGGCTCAAGGTAGTTAAGGGTGAGGCTGAGGCGACGGGAGGAGTGAGAGACATTTTGAAGGGCTTGGCGATGGCAAGAACCGAGCTCGCGAAGAGACTGAAAGAAGAGAAAATGAAAGTCGATGAAGAGAAAATAGCTGAGAGGCTTACATGGCAGGCGCTCTTCGCGCTCCTTTACGCGGAGCTAAGCTCAAAGGCGGCGAGGAGGCTTGTTACGCCGAAAGCGTGGTTTCTCCTCAAGGACCATATGTTAGAGCCCATCGCAGAGTTCGAGAGGTTTTACGATAGCGGTAAAGGCGTCGGTTATATCACATGCTCCACGTGTGGCAACGAGCCGGCCGTGCTGAGGTTGTCGAAGATCGTAGAACGCGCAACTATCATCGATTATAGCAAAAGGGCACGGAGAATGCTCGAGGACTTGAAGTTTACTGATAAAGAGATTGAGGAACTGAAAGTCAGCGTGAAGCCCGGCGAATCTTTGGGCCCGCTATGCCTGACTAAACGGGCGCTCTATTCTTCTATGAAGAGCGTGCTTGAACTTGAGCTTGAAAGTACGGAAGACGTGGCGCTAAACTTTGTCATAGAAAGGCTCCGTGGACTGGCAAAGGCGCAGGAAAAACAACTCGAGGAACTAGGAGACGAGGGAAGGAGAGTTAAGAGCTACGTTATGGAAAAGGTAAAGAGTTATGAAAAAACGCTCGATCAGAGCGCAGACAAAGCTAGAGCACTCTATGAACGCGTGTTTCGTGAGTTGGCAGAGAGAAGTCCTGAAGCAAGAAAAGATGTCGAGAATAATACAAAGTGGCTATCTAGCGCGTTTTCTCAGGTCTATCAGATTGAGGGCTTTGACGTCCTTCCCGAGAGCTTCCTGACGTCTTTCAGAAGTTACTATTGTATTCTCAGAGCCGACGCAGATTACGTAGGGAGGCTCGCTCAAGGTGAAGTCCCGGTCAGTGGTTATCTCGAATTACTTGAAGGCTTAAGGAAGAAGGCTGAGGAAAGAGGAGAAGTGGAAGTAGCCAGTGCCTTTGGTAAAGCAAAGAAGATAGTCGAAGTTCTCTTCAACAAGCCCAAGAAGGCCAACAAGAGGGAGCTTCTAATCCCAAGCCCGACTTATATGCTGGTGCTTTCGACCGCTCTCATGATGACCGCGTTGAAGAGCACGATAATCGTCGAGCACGAGCTTAAAGGGTTACCTGTCTTTAGCGGTGGCGACGATGACTTAGCGCTTTTACCGGCTGAAACTGGTTTAGCCGCAGTTGAGAAATTACGTGCCATATACCACGGGGAAGAAGGTTTTCACAGGATCGGCAATTGTGTTATACCAGCGCCGACGGTCTATGGGAAGAGCTTCTCTCTTCGGTTTGTTAGCATCCTTGACCTCATGGCTGATGAAATAGCTGAGTGCGTCAAGTTGCTTGAGGAGACAGCGAAAGAGGCCACGTGGACATGCAACGGCGATAAGCTCGAGAAGGACACGCTTGTGCTCTCAGAATCGAGAAGTAGTAGCGTGGCGCTGTTGCCGTTGAGCGACGAACTCAGGAGTCTAAAAGCTCTTAAAGTGATGTGGATCGCCCACCTCTGTGGTGTCCTATCCGCAAACCTCCCTGAGGACTACGAGCAAGTGAAGGAGATAGTCGAGACAGCCCTTAGAGCCAAGAAATGGGATTTGGCATTCAAGGTCTTGCAACACACCCTAGAGAGAAACGCATGCTATGACAAGTCGAAGAGCCCATTGTTCAAGAAGCTCTTACAATTTGTGAGTGAGCTAAAACAGCCAGCGCTTGGAGGAGCATTAATGCCGTATGAGGAGGAGTCCAAGAAAAAGACTGAACGTAGCGTCTTATCTTGGCTAATTGAGGCATTTCGAGTTATGAGGGGATATCCATGAAGATAGTTAAGTTCGAGATAATAGAGGCGTTGAGATTTGCAGCTGGCCACACAGGGGGCGTTGAGGTTTACTCGAAGGAACTTGTCCACGCTCTTCCGTTGCCCTCCACGGTGCTCGGTGCTCTAGGCGCCGCGCTAGGCGTCCAACTAGACAAGAGCGTTTGCGAGAAGCCACTTGAGGATCTCAAGTCCTTGGCCGAGAAATTGGGCTACAAGGCCGTAGACCTCTTTGCCGAGAGTAGCGAAGAGCCTCTCCTATGGGGGCCCTTGATCGAAGCAGAAGGCCGCTACTACTTCGCTAGGGGGAACGACCTAATAGATGTGAACAGGCGAGAGAACTACGTGAGCAAAGCGCTAGAGCGTGCACTGAGGAAGCACGCATCCACTAAGCTGGAAAGCGAAGATTTTGAGGCCAATCATCGTCTCAAGCCGAGCACGCGCTTCGGCCTCAAGCTTAGCGAGGGTCGAGTGGCCGAGCCGGGCTATGCATACAGGGCTAACTTCTACGGTTATGATCTTAGGCACTACCCAGCGTCCCTCCTCTACATAGCTAATATAGTCGCCAGACCTGTGGAGAAATTAGTGAGGCTAGGCGGGGAGGGCAGGGTAGCTGGCCTCTCCCTCTTAGATTCAGATTCGCCTAAGGAGCTTCTTGACTTATTTTCGGGAGGGGGCGACTACGCAATTGCCTTGTCACCAGTACTCTTTTACGCCGAAGGCGAGGCCATACCGGGTTCCGCTCAAGGCCTCCGAGAAGTAGAAGATGTCGTTGGCATCCTAACTTCAAGGGCTATCAAGCTGAGGACCGAGACCCTGGGGCTAGGCTTTAGCGAGGTTTGCAAGCAACGTAGGCCTCTATTGCAAGCACTTCCTCCAGGCACAGTACTCAAGCCCAAAAGCCCTAGCGCCAAGGCTGTGGGCCTTCTTAGTTGCCTAGGTTATGGTTCATTGCTCAGAGTAAGCACGCGCTTTTGAGGGAGGTCTTGCAAAAATGAGCGAGAAAACACTTATTATCGCGCCATGGGGCATGCCAGCCCAATGGCAAAACACAATTTACGAGTTCGAGGGCGAGCAGTATCAGTTCTGCACCACGTTACCTCTCCTCTTAAGGAAGTTCAAGGAAGCGGATGTGGTTTTAATTGTCTTAGATAGCTTAGTAGACGAGTACAAGCGAGAAAGGCGCGAGAGCCCATGCTATGAGTGCTATGACGAGTTACGCGACTTAGTCCGAAGAGCTGGGCTTTCCAAATCTTACGATGAATTAAGAGAAGGAGTAAAAGGGTTCGTAGAGGCTTATGTTACATGCCTGACGGAACGTAGTGGTGAGAAAATTCACGATCTTCATGTGGTCGTGGCCCCAGCCGTTGGTAGTCCAGGTGGTACGTGGGCTTTTGAAGGCAATGCCGCAGACTTTGAAGCCGTGGCGTTATGCGAGCTTGGTGAGTTATGCACCAGAAAGCCTTACGAGAGAGTTGTGCTTGACCTCTCACACGGCATCAACTTCATGCCGGCACTGACACTGAGGCTCGCAGAGAAGCTAGCCGGAATCCTCCTAACAGCGCACGCTGAGTTGCTCGAGAGAGGCGTGGAATTACTCGTGTACAACAGTGACCCAATTGGTTCAAGGCCCATGCGCATCAACCAAATCGCCAAGGCGAGGATCAAGTCAGTCCACGTGCCCCACGAATTACCTAGAAATCTGCTGAGGTCTAGAGAGAAGTTGGACGATGAGAGGGTGACAGAGGTGAACAGACACTACGTAGAGGCGGTGAGGCTCACTATCTCGGCGCTTCGCCATCCAATGCCCCTTGTGCTCTGCGCCTCCAAGGAGAAGGCCTTCAAAAGCCTTGAAGTACTCGCGCGAGCCCTTAAGCTCTGGCTCGAGCACACCGTGGTGGAGGAGCATAAGGTACGCAGGAGGCTTTCGCTGAGCCCCGAGGGTGCTTATGCGCTCCTCCTAAGCAACAGCGTTGCGAGGCGACTTAAGAGCTTAGACGCTAGCTACCCGACCGATGTAGAGAGGTTGAAAGAGCTAGCTAAGCTCCATCAAGCAGTTAACGAGAACTATTACTATCTAATAATGGACGAGCTGGGCAGGATAGTGGATAAACTTCAAGAGAAAGGCTATCCTAAAAAGATTAAGCTCTTTGAACTCTTAGACGAGGAACCGGGAGAAAAACGCTTGAATAAGCGGGTCATGATTGCCCACGCTGGACTGCAAAAGGAGTTTGTGATCATAGAAGAAGGGAAGCTAAGGTACATGATTGAAGATTCAAAGCTTGAAGAAGAACTCGAGAATGTCAATTTGCTTATCAACACGGTTGATTAAAAAGTGCTCAGGGCTCGATACATGGTTCTCACCAGAAGACTTGTAAGCCTCTTAAAACTTAAGAACTGCAATGTATGGGTGACCATCATACTTCTGGGGTACGCATCGTTTTCCATGTCAATCCCCTATAGCCATGGGTCTTTAGTCCGTAGTGATCCTCTCCTACATCCTTCACCAATTTCCACTTTCAAAGGCATTAGGAAGTTAGAGGACAAGGAGGGGGACGATAGCAGACTAAGCCTACGTTTGCAGACAAAAGGCTATGATAAGTAATCGGTCATAAAATTCCGCTTTTATCTTTTGCTCCTTCTTACGCGCTATTCGAGCATCTCACGATATTTTCCTCGATAACTCTTCTCAACGTCAATCTCATCGGTAAGCCTATTAGATCGGAGTCTAGCGCTTAAGAATGCGTTTAGTTAAAAAACGAGCTCGCCATGTAAGTTTCCAAATAGCACTCCTTTTGCTTCGACTTCTGACAAATATCATTAACCATAGATAAGACATTAAACATATCTAAAAACTCAGATATGGTGGCTCCTCTCCTTAACCCTTCAATTCTCTCTTCGTGAGATTCATGGTATTTTGGTAGGGCTTTCAAGGCCGAAAAGGAGGAAGCTTTCAATTCTCTCTTCGTGAGATTCGTAAAAGACCAGCACCAAGCCCAAGACGAAGACGTATCAGAGCTTTCAATTCTCTCTTCGTGAGATTCTAAAGAACAAGGGGGACGTGGACGTGCAGATAGGGATAAACTTTCAATTCTCTCTTCGTGAGATTCGCGCGGCTCCATTCGCGCAGAGGGCGTACTGTACGGCCTTCCTTTCAATTCTCTCTTCGTGAGATTCCGAAATGAAATGAAAGGAGGTGTGTGTGGATGAGTGTTTCTTTCAATTCTCTCTTCGTGAGATTCACCTCCACCTCCTCCCCGACGGGCACGAAGGGCACGGCAGCTTTCAATTCTCTCTTCGTGAGATTCTCTTTTTCTTTGCCATTCGGGGTGAAGCCCGTGTCCGAGGCTTTCAATTCTCTCTTCGTGAGATTCCCTTGTTGTACTTCAGGAAGGCCTCGGCGGAGCCCACCAAGGACTTTCAATTCTCTCTTCGTGAGATTCTACTTCGAGAGACAACGTGGAGCAACTGAGCTGATCAAGAACTTTCAATTCTCTCTTCGTGAGATTCCCGCAGAGGGGCGAGGAGTGGGAGGAGCTGGCGCGCCTCGTCTTTCAATTCTCTCTTCGTGAGATTCCTTTTCTCTCCATGACCACTTCGAAGCTAGGAAGTTCATGACTTTCAATTCTCTCTTCGTGAGATTCGTGGCCTCCATGGACGACGTCAAGACTTTAAACAGCTTTGCGCTCTTTCAATTCTCTCTTCGTGAGATTCCTCGATTAAGCTACGATCCAGCGCTTTCTCTGCTTGATCTTTCAATTCTCTCTTCGTGAGATTCGGAATGGGAAGAGGTGGCACCGACCGTGACCCCAACACCAACTTTCAATTCTCTCTTCGTGAGATTCTTAAGGCAATCGAACGTTGCGAAGATGTTGCAAGAGAACTCTTTCAATTCTCTCTTCGTGAGATTCCGGTGCCACCTCCTCCCACTCCTTCGTCTTCGGAACGACGATCTTTCAATTCTCTCTTCGTGAGATTCCGGAGGCTATATAACTTTGCGCAGCTGCCAAGGCCTCGTTCGTCTTTCAATTCTCTCTTCGTGAGATTCCTGGCGAGTCAATATCAGTCAGAATGAGGTGTTAATTGATGTCAGCTTTCAATTCTCTCTTCGTGAGATTCAAGAACCTTCATCCCATCACTGCGAATCAGGGCGTGAAGGTCTTTCAATTCTCTCTTCGTGAGATTCACGTCAGAATTCCCAAGAGCGACGTGAAGGCCGTTAACGGCACTTTCAATTCTCTCTTCGTGAGATTCAGGCCCGGTCGGCGGCAGACCGGCCGGGCAGGAGGTGGGACTTTCAATTCTCTCTTCGTGAGATTCACTTTAAATTCTCTCCTCGTCCTCCTCCCCGTCCTCGGACGCTTTCAATTCTCTCTTCGTGAGATTCGCAGGTCTACCTCCCCAAAGAGGTCAGAGAGGAGCTCGGCGCCCTTTCAATTCTCTCTTCGTGAGATTCCGAAAGCACG
>Ga0080004_1114490_pt1 | contig 17549 bp, 14 predicted proteins | sample WasSprMetagenome_FD_69207 | JGI IMG/M metagenome (GOLD analysis project Ga0080004, IMG submission 69207) | Sulfidic aquatic microbial communities from Washburn Spring, Yellowstone National Park, USA - WS (SPADES assembly) (version 2) | ecosystem: Environmental > Aquatic > Thermal springs > Hot...
TGAGTACGAAGGAAGCGTGGTAGAGCTGTATGAAGGGCGGGAACGCGTAGGGCAGCCCGGTGTCGTGCCACACGTACTGGTGGGCGTCCACCACCCCCAGGAACACCTCTCCGGGGTGAACCCCCACCCAGTTGTTGTCGACCGAGAGGTCGCGGTACCAGATCACCAGGCCGGGGTTGTAAGGGAGATTGGCACGGGCGGCCTCGCGCAGGCCCGCGTCGCTGCCGTGCCAGTTCCGCCACTCCAGCAGGTAGTAGTGACCGCTCAGGCGGTAGCCGGGCGACCAGACCCACCCCTGGTTGACCCACCTGCCCAGGCCTGACTCGGCATCGTCGCTGAACACCACCTGGCCGTCGGCCGTGACGGTGACGTCGTCCACGAAGAAGCCGGTGCCGTTGAAGGCCCAGTCGGTCATGTAGCGGAAGCGCAGGTAGAGCGGCGCACCGCAGTAGGCCGAGAGGTCGATGGTCTCGTGCAGCCAGCCCCCGCTCGAGCCGGTGTAGCCCGGCAGGTTGGCCCGGATGGCCGGGTAGCCCTCGGGATCGATGTCGTAGGTGGTGTGGGGCGTCGCCAGGGAGGTCCAGTGCTCGCCGTCGGTGGACACCTGCACGAAGCCGAAGTCCCAGTTCTCCTCGATGTCGTACCAGGTCCAGAAGTCCAGGGTGGCCGACGACCTGCCGGTGAGGTCGATCACCGTGGTGATGTGGTGGTCTATCTCGTCACCCCGTCCGCCCCAGAACTCGTAGGAACCCGAGTGAGGCACGTTCATGACCACCCGCTTGGGCGGCAGGTTCACCTGCACCGCCTGGTTGTTCCGGCCCAGCGAGGTGGCCTGGTCGAGCAGGAAGGTCAGGCCCTGCGGCGCCACCTCGGGCGCCAGGTCGTCCCACTCTACCACCGTCGGCTGCACCCAGGTGCCGCCGTGCAGCAGTCCCAGGACCATGCGGCCCCAGGGGCTGATGCTGGTGGGCCGGGCGCCCAGCGGCTTGCCCGTCCAGCTCCCCCCGCTCATGAGCGACCAGTACTCCACGGGTTCGCCGTCTCCACTGTAGATGGTGTCGTACTCGTCGGGCAGGCCCAGGTCGTGGGCGAACTCGTGGGCGAACACGCCCAGCGCCCCGTCCTCGGGCTCCATGGTGTAGTCGTACACCGCCGTGCCCGACCACAAGGGACCGCCGCCGTGGCTGGGGTCGGCCAGATACGGCCGCGGGAGGTTCCAGCTGTGGGACCAGATGGCGTCGTCCCCCTGGGCTCCACCGCCGGCCTCCTGCCCCACCCCGGCGTGGATGACCATGAGGTGGTCCACCATGCCGTCGGGCTCCATCAGATCACGGTCCCCGTCCAGGTCATAGGGGTCCTCGAGGTCGTAATCGGCGAGGTTGACGCCCGCCTGTACCGCCAGGTCGGCCACTTCCCGCACCAGGTCACGGGGGTCGGCGGGGCCACCGTTGTCCACGCCGCCCGCCGGGTCGTCACGGCCGTAGTGCCACCCGGGATTGGGCACCCGGAACCACCCGTACACGTCCCCCTCGATGAGGAGGCCGCCGTTGGACTGCTCCAGGTAGTAGCTGGTGAGGCTGTGGGACGAAACCCCCTCGGGGGTGGTGTACCCATCCGGGTTGAACAGGAGGCCGGCGTAGTGCCCGGGGCTGAAGTCGGCCGTCCAGTAGTTTTCGCGGGCGGCCAGACCCTGGGGCTGGGGGATCTGGTTGTGCAGCGGGCCCTCGCCCCCGAACTCCACCAGCAGGACCAGGACCTTCACCGTTTTGGCGGGAGCCGGCCGGGGCTGTTCCACCACCGGATCGACCGCGTTGTCCCTGACCTGTCCGAACTTCTTACCCCTGCCCGAGAGCAAGCTTTCGGTCGCCAGTCCTTCCTTCCACCGGTACCTGGTGCCGTACTGGCGGTGCCAGGCCTTCTTCTCCTCCCCACCGCCGGACGTCGCACCCATCTTCGAACGCAGGTAAGAGGCCAGCGCCTCACGCACCTGGTTATCGTCCGCGTCAGGAGGAATGGCGCCCCGCTCCATGAGCACGTCAACCAGCCGGTCCACGTTGGGCGGTGCCACCTCGTGCCCCGCGCGGGCGGGCGCCAGGTGCGCCACTGCTCCCGCCCCCACCGGATCCCCCTGCGGGGACACTCCGCGCGCAGCCGCGGCCACCGCCGCACCCGGCCCCGTCCCAACGCAACCCAGGAGCATCACCGCCGCGACCAGGATCGCCAGCACGCTGCGCCTCCTCACGTTCCCGCCCCCCCTCGGAATACCAGGGTTATCCCACCCCCTACCATACCCCGTACGGCGTGCCGGATTTTGGCGCTTGCCGCCGTCGAAGATCGGGAAGGAATTCGGGCGAAGGTGTCGAACAAAACCGACAAAGCAGATGGGCGAGGGGGGATCACTACCACAGGGTGCCCGAGCTGGGGGAACTGAAGCAGGAAATAGCCCGCATCTACAACCAGGTGAACCAGGAGGCCTTCGAGATCGGGGTCAGGCGTCTGCGGGTGGACATCATCGGCACCAAGATTGTGATCCTGGCGGATCACAAGCGCATCCGCGGCCTGGACTACCTCGACCGGGTCAACCGCGCGGCCTCGCGCATGGCCGACGTGGCTCTCCTGGACGCCTTCAAGGAGCGGATGCGGCAGGAACTCGAGCGGCAGCTTCCCTGGCTCGGGGTCAGGAGTATCCTCAAGGACTACGACCCGGAGGCCGAGATCGCGGGTACCATCATCGTGGTGGACAAGCCCCTGACGGCCGAATGAGCCGCGCCGGCTGAGGCACGGGGGGCTGGTGGGGCCCGCCGCCCGGCACAGGTGCCGCGGGCGGGCAGGTGGACCCGCGTGGGTCGAGCCGCCGGATCGCAGGGGACTGGCAGGTGTAGGGAGCTTCCCGGCGAAGAGCCTGCAAACCGCCGGTCCTGGGTGAAGCGTTTGCCCAGGCCGGCGGTTTTCGCTTGGGTGGGCCGCGCAGGCGGGCAAGGGGAGCCGAGGGCGGGAAGGAACGGGCCGGGCAGGTCCGGCCGTGAAGGAGGCAGGAGACAGCATGGACGTACCGCGGGTCAGAGACGTGCTGAGGGCCCTGGACACCATCACGGGAGGGCGGGTGGTGACGGACATAGGCCAGGTCGCCCGCACCAGCAACCGGTTCGTGGTCATCAAGTCCTCCGGGATCCCGGGCAAGGCGGTCATGGAAGTACCCGGCCTCGTGTTCGGCGATCCCGACCGGCCGGTGCGGAGGCTGGCGGTCACCATGACCCTGACCGAATCGCAGATAGAACTGGCGGGGGCCATGGAGATCGACGCCATCGTGGCCCATCACCCGGTGGCGGACGCCGCCAACTCGGGAGGGGTGCCGCTCAAGTTCTACCTGTCGCTGTACGGGATAGCGCTCTTCGAGGTGCACGAGGCATTCCACGGGCTGCACCCGGGCATCCCCTTCCTGCACGGCCACCGTCCCGTGCGGGTGGACATCGCCTACGGGGGCGTCCCGGGCAACATCATGTACGTGGGCGAACCCCTGGACGGCATCCGCACGGCGGGAGACATCCTGCACCGCCTGGAGGACTTCATGGGCTTCGCCCGAGAGCGGGATGCGCTGGACAGTGACCGTGAGCTGCGCGAGTGCCCCGATGCCATGGAGACGGTGGTGGCCACCGGACCGCAACTCCTGAACGGCACCCCGGACTCGCCGGTACGGCAGATCCTGCACATCTTCCCCCACACCGGCTTCAGCGACGCCCACCTGAGCCAGGCGCTCAGCGAGCATCCCGAGGTGAACACCATCGTGGCCAGCATCAGCAGGGTGCGGCCCTCCAGCCCGCTGGTGGAGAAGGCCAGGGAAATGGGACTGACCTTCCTGGTGGGCAACTCCCACGCCGTAGAAATCCTGGAAAATGGCATGCCGCTGGCTTACGCCCTCCACGCACTCCTGCCCACCGTGGAGGTCTGGCTTTTCCGCGAACGGGTGCTGGCCCTGCCCCTCGAGCGGGCGGGCCACGCCGCCGTGAGGCAGTACGCGCAGGACATGGCCGGACGCTTCCTCCTGCCGCGGGAGGCCGCCCGGCCCTCGGGGAGGTGATTGCAGCGCAGGCCGGTGCGATGGGGCACCAATGATTCGGGGCGAGACAATTTTCGTAAAGGGAGGCACACGAGAATGGCAACCCTGGAAAAGGAAGCCGTAACCGGGCGTACCATGACCCGCATCGAGGTCATCGGCCTGGTCATGGTCCTCCTCGCCCTGGTGGGACTGCTGGTGGGGCCGGGGACCATCGCGGGGACCTTCGACGCCATGATCAAGAAGGTCTTCGACGTCGTGGTGAAGATCTACATCACCGGTAGCCTGGGTATCACCATCATCCTGAGCGTCATCGTCGGCCGCGTGCTGGAGAGGCTGGGGTTCACGGACGCGCTGGTGCGCATCTTCGCCCCCATCGCCAGCTGGATGAGGATCAACCCCACGGTGATCATCCCCGCTGTGTACAACATCCTGGGTGACATCAACGCCGCGGGCCGCATCACCGGCCCCACCCTCAAGCAGGCCGGCGCCACCAAGGCGGAGCAGAAGATCGCCGTGGCCACCATGGTGCAATCCCAGCAGTCCTTCTCCACCTTCATGCTGGGCATGCTGGCCATGACCCGGGCCGGCATCGCCGTGTTCCCGGTGATCCTCATCGCCCTCTTCCTCCCGCTGGTGGTGGTCCCGTTCCTGCTCAGCCGTACCATCTACCGGGACACCAGGCGCGTGGAACTCAGGGAACTGCCCCGGTTCACCCCCACCAGGGGCGCCCTCGACACCATATTCGGCGCCGGTCGCGAGGGGGCAGAACTGGTCTTCCTCCTGATCATCCCCGCCGCGGTGGTGATCTTCGGGATCATCGGCGCCCTCGACTACCTGGGGATCTGGAAGCCCATCGAGAGCGGCCTCACCGCCGCCCTCACCGCCCTCAGCATCGAGCCCAAGACCGGCATCCTGTCGGTACTGGCCTCGCCCACCCTGGCCATGAACACGCTGAAGGACATTTCGACCCAGGTGGCCCCCGCGCTGGTGATCGGGTCCTTCGTGCTGGCGGCCTCCGGCTTCCCCCTGCAGGTCATCTTCGGTCAGATCCCGGCGGTGTGGGCCCGGGTTTCCGACCTGTCCGAGGCCGAGGCCATGGAGGCGGCCGTCCTGGGCACCGTGATCCGCGTCCTCACCGCCGCCCTGCTGGCGGTGGCGCTCACTCCGCTCGTGTCCTGAAGCCAGGCCGCTCAGAGCCGCGCCAGCAGAGCGCGGACCTGCTCCGACAGGTCCAGCAGGAAGAGGCCACGCCCCAGCCACTCCAGCCTTACGTCCGGCCGGCGGAGGGGAGCATCCAGGACGACCTGGCCCGCCTGGTCCACCCAGTGCGCGGCCAGTCCGGCCACCAGCTGGCCCGGATCGAGGAACATGTTGCTGCGGACTCTCACCCGCGTCCGCCGGACGTACCCGGGAAGCGGCGCCGCCACCGCCGGCGCCGCTTCCACCGTACCCAGCCCAAGCGGCAGCGAGGTCTCCCGGTAAGTGCGGTGCCGACCGCTGGCGGCGACCCGCCTCCCCGCCAGCACGGCACCGTCGAGGAGGTAGGTGTCGCTCCCGCTCCACTCCGGGAAGCCCTGGTGATCGAAAGTTACCTCCAGGATCAGGTGGAGGCCCGGAGTCACGATGACGGCGCTCTCCGCGACCAGCTCCAGCCCGGCCCGAACCGCCCCCTCACCCACCCGAGTCCCCCTAACCACATCCATATGCGGGCCGTGCGGCCGCCACGCGCCCACCGGGCAGCAACCCTGACAGCGCGACCGGCCCGGGTTGCCGGGGCCGTGCGGGCGATCGTCTGTGCGCTGCCCGGCACCGCCGGGATGGCGCCCCCGGCCATCCGCTGCTTCGCCCACCCCGACATCTGGCCGTCTAGCGGAACAGCCTGCCCAGGAGGCGACCTGCTGCCCGGCCGGCCGCCCGCCGTGCTATGCGCCTCGCCACCGCCCGCGGCCCCTTCCGCACGGCCTGCACGTCCCCCAGCAAACGGGCCAGCGCATAAAGCAAGCTCCTCGTCTGTGCCAGGGGATCCCTGCGACGCGCCATCGGGATCATCGTCCCGTCCCCGAAATGCTTCCCGTTCCAGCGTACGCCGCTCTGTCCGTCATCAGGTGACGGTGCCGGCTGCTGCTTTCGCGCAGGGCCCGGGTCGAGCCCCCATACGGTGGTTCGGTGCCTTCCGGGACGTCCGCCCATGCCTCCCCCTGCTCAACTTACTTGTGGGAGACCAGTTCGGCCATGATGGCCTCGCCCGAACTGGTGCCGAGCACGTCCGCACCCGCCTCCAGGAGGGCAAGCGCCTGCGCCAGCGTGCGGATGCCACCCGAGGCCTTGACGCCCAGCCGGCCCCCCACCGCCCGGCGCAGCAGGCGAACGTCTTCCGGCGTGGCACCGCCCGGCCCGAACCCGGTGGAGGTCTTCACGAAGTGGGCTCCTGCCTCCTCCGCCAGGCGACATGCCGCCACCTTCTCCTCGTCGGTCAAATGGCAGGCCTCGATGATGACCTTGACCACGACCCCCTCCGCCGCGCGGGCCGCGGCCCGGACCACGGCGCGGATCTCGTCGCGCACGTAGTCGAGGTCGCCGGCCTTGAGGCGGCCGATGTTGAGCACCATGTCGATGTCCCTGGCTCCGGCACGCACCGCCTCCTCTGCCTCGTACGCCTTGGCCGCAGGGGTGGTGCTCCCGAGGGGGAACCCCACCACCGTGCACACGCGCACCTGGCTCCCCTCCAGGTGACGCACCGCGAGGGGCACGTAGGCCGGGCCCACGCAGACCGCCCGGAACCGGTGCTTCCGCGCCCCTTCGCAGAGGGCCTGCACCTGGGCCGGCGTGGCGGTGGGGGCGAGGAGGGTCTGGTCTATGCGGGCAGCCAGTTCAGCCGGCGTCACCGGTGGCACCTCCCCCTCGCGGAAAGCGCGGAGGGTTCAACAGCCGAAAGTTCAGCGGGCGTCACGGGCAGCACCCCCCGCGGGCGGGAAATGGAAGGCGGCCGGGAGCAGTTCGGCCACCGATGTTGACCTCCGGTCACCTCTCAGGTTGGCCATGATGACGCGGAAGTCTCCGAACTCCGCCATCACCTGGCGACAGGCTCCGCAAGGGGGGCAGACGCCCTCCGTGTCGGCCACCACCGCCAGGGCCCGGAACTCGCGGTGGCCCCGGGCCACCGCGTTGAAGATGGCCACCCTCTCGGCACAGACCGTCAGCCCGTAGGATGCGTTCTCGACGTTGCAGCCGGTGAACACCTCTCCCGACCGGGTGAGCAGGGCGGCCCCCACCGCGAACCCCGAGTAAGGCACATAGGCGTGCTCCCGGGCCCGGGTGGCCCGGGCCACCAGTTCGGCGTCGGAGACACCCGCTCCCGGCGCGTACGGGCCGGCGCCGAGCGGAGGCCGGGTATCATCGTTCACGGGTCGCGACCCCCTTCCCAGACCGCGCGCTCAGGCACGGTAGCGCTCGACGCCCTCCCCCGTCACGAGGGCCATGACCAGGGCCGGGACCGGCGGGCGCTCCCCCTCGATGGAATAGGCGCGCTCGAGCAGTTCCAGCGCGGCCGGCAGGCGGTCGGCGTCATTGTAGTGCACTTCCGCCAGTGGCTCTCCCCGCGCCACGGGGTCGCCCACCTTGCGCCGGAGCACGATGCCCACCGCGGGGTCGATGCGGTCTTCCTTCCTGGCCCGGCCCGCCCCCAGCAGCATGGCCGCGCGGCCCACCAGCAGGGCGTCCACGCGGGCCACGTACCCACCGGCGCGGGCGGGGAGGAGGTGTACGTACCGGGCCACGGGAAGCAGGTCCTTCTCCGGCACAGCGGGAGCAGTCGCTCCCGAAAGGCCGGGCGGGAGCACGGCCCGCGGGTCGCCACCCTGGGCCTCCACCATGGCCTGCAGCCTGGCCAGGCCCGCCCCCGACACCAGCAATTGCTCAAGGCGCGAGCGCGCCTCCGCCAGGTCGCGGGCGGCTCCGCCCAGCACCAGCATGTGGCTGCCCAGCACCAGACACAGCTCCCTCAGGTCGGCCGGGCCCCCGCCGGCCAGGGTCGCCACCGCCTCCCGCAACTCCAGGGCGTTGCCCACGGCGTAGCCCAGGGGCTGGTCCATGTTGGTGATGAGCGCCCGGGTGCGACGGCCCGCCCTCTCCCCGATGTCGACCATGGTGCGCGCCAGGGCAAGGGCGGCTTCGAAGTCCTTCATGAAGGCGCCGCTTCCCGTCTTGACGTCGAGCACGATGGCGTCGGCGCCGGCTGCGATCTTCTTGCTCATGACGCTGGAGGCGATGAGCGGGAGGCTGTCCACCGTGCCGGTGACGTCGCGCAGGGCGTATATCTTGCCGTCGGCGGGGACCAGGCGGCGGCTCTGCCCCACCACGGCGACGCCGATGCGGCGCACCTGCTCCAGGAAGCGCTCCGGGGGGATGTCCACCGTGAGCCCGGGGATGGACTCCAGCTTGTCCAGGGTCCCCCCGCTGTGGCCCAGGCCGCGGCCTGACATCTTGGCCACGGGCACCCCTGCGGCGGCCACCAGGGGGGCCAGCACCAGGGTGGTCTTGTCGCCCACGCCGCCCGTGCTGTGCTTGTCCACCTTGATCCCGGGTATGCTACCCAGGTCCATACGGTCGCCCGACTCCACCATGGCCATGGTGAGGTCGGCCACCTCGCCGGGCTCCATACCCCGGAAGTACACGGCCATCAGGAAGGCGGCCATCTGGTAGTCGGGGACTTCCCCCCGCACGTAGCCCTGGACCAGAAAGTCCAGCTCCTCGCGCGACAGCGTGCCCCCGTCCCTCTTCTTCAGGATCAGGTCCACCGCCCGCAACGGCGCACCACCTCCCCCGGCACCCGGGAGCGTCAGGCTTCTTCGCGCTCGTAGGGAATACCGTCGGCCGCCGGGGGCGTGGTCCGCTTCAGCACCCCCGCCAGCACCACCAGAGTGAGGGCGTAGGGGATCATCTTGATGAACTGGTAGGGCACCACGGCGCTCTCCACCACCCGGAAGCTGAGCGATTCGGCGAACCCGAACAAAAGGGCGGCACCCATAGCCCCCACAGGAGACCAGTTGCCGAAGATCATGGCCGCCAGCGCAATGTAGCCTTTGCCCTGGGTCATGCCCTCCACGTACATCCCGGTGTGTTCCACCGAGAGGTACGCCCCGGCCAGCCCCGCCAGCACCCCGCTCAGGAGCACTCCTGCGTAACGCAGGTGAAACACCTTCAGGCCCAGGGTGTCAGCGGCCAGGGGGTTCTCTCCCACCGCCCGCAGACGCAGCCCGAACACCGTCTTCTCGATGACCCAGTGACTCAACGGCACCAGCAGGAAGCCCACTACCACCAGGGGGGAAAGGTTAGTCACCAGGGGCTTCAGCCAGGGAATCTGGTCCAGGCCGGGGATGTTGATGGGCGTGAACCCCTGTACATGGGGGCTCATGGTGGCCTTCTGGAAGAGGGCGATGCTGGAGAAGCGGGCGACGCCGTAAGCCAGGATGTTGAGCGCCACCCCGCTCACGATCTGGTCCACCCGGAAGGTCACCGACACCGCGGCGTGGACCAGGGCCATGAGCACGGAAGCCGCCACCGCCAGGGCCATCCCCGCCAGGGGGCCGGCGTAATAGGCACCCACCGCCCCCCAGAAGGACCCCATGATCATCATGCCCTCCAGGCCGATGTTGACCACGCCCGATCGCTCCGAGTACACGGCCCCCAGGGCCGCCAGCAGAACCGGCAGCCCCATGCGGATGGCCGATGCCAGCAGTTCGCTTACCATGCCACCACCAGCTCGCTCTTCACGGGACCACCAGCGCTCACCATGAGGCCCCCAGCGCCTCCTTCCGTTCCTGACGGCGGATGTAGCGGCCCATCACCGCCGAGGCCACCACGATGCTGAGGATCATCACTCCCTGCAGGATGACCACCGTGTCCATGGGCACGCCTGCGAAGGTCTGCACTCCCTCGGCCCCCCGGTTGAGGAACCCGAAGAGCAGCGCCGCAAGCACTATGCCCAGGGGGTTGTTCTTGCCCATGAGGGCCACCGCGATCCCCGTGAAGCCATACCCCTTGGGGAAGTCCAGGTCCATGTACCCGAAGTACGACAGGAGGTCGCTGAGACCGGTTACCCCGGCGATGAGGCCGCTCAACAGGAAGGCCCTGATCTGCACGGCAGCCGGGTCGATGCCGGCCGCCTCGGCCGCCGCGGGGTTGTGACCGACCGCCCGCAACTCGTACCCGAAAGCCGTCCTCCAGATGAGGTAGTGCACCGCGACCGCCAGGAGCAGACCCAGGGGGAAGAACCAGTTCAGGTACACGTGCCTGGGCAGATCCACTCCGAACAGGGCCAGGAACCCGTGCATCCTGGGCATGAGGGCACTGGGTGCGATCTTGGGCGTCCGGATGAGGGGGTTACCCACGCCCGGCATGAGGCCCTGCTGCCTATCCATAAACACATCGGCGATCAGGTAGTGGATGAGGGAGAAGGCAATGTAGTTGAGCATGATGGTGCTGATGACCTCGTGCACCCCGCGCCGCACCTTCAGGTAGACGGGCAGGAGAGACCAGAGCGCGCCGCCCAGCGCCGCCACCGCGATCACCAGCGGGAGGTGGACGAAGGAAGGCAACCCCTTGAGGGCAAAGCCGGCCAGGGCGGCCAGGAAGGTGCCGATGAGGTACTGGCCCTCCACCCCGATGTTGAAAAGTCCCGCCCGGAAACTGATGGCCACCGCCAGCCCCGAGAAAATGAGAGGCGTGGCCCCGAACAGCATGATGCCCACGCTGTCCAGCCGGCGGAAGGCGAAGGTGAACATGATGCGGTACACCTCCACCGGGTCCTTCCCGATGGCGGCGATGACCACCGCACCCACCAGGACGGCAAATGCTATTGCCACCAGAGGCGAGGCCAGCTCCAGGGCCACATACCGGTACCGCTTCCTCATGCCATCTCCCCGCCCGTTCCGCCCACCCCGCTATCTAGTCCGCGCCCGCCGCCCCGTCTGTTCCCGGCGACGCGCTTCCCGCCTCGCCCCGCCCCGCACCCCCCGGTGCGCCGTCCCTGGCGGGCCCGGCTCCCGCGGTGCGGGAGCGGCCGCCCAGCATGTAGTGGCCAATCTCCTCCGGCGTCACTTCGCCAGGCCGGAACTCGGCCACCAGTTCCCCGCCGTACATGACCCCCACCCGGTCACTCAGGGAAAGCACCTCTTCCAGGTCGGCCGACACCAGGAGGACGGCCCGACCGCGGTCGCGCGCCCGCAACAGTTGCTGGCGCACGAACTCCGTCGCCCCGATGTCCAGACCCCGGGTGGGCTGGGAGGCCACGATGACGGTGGGTTCCCGGCCGAGCTCCCGCGCCAGGATGAGCTTCTGCTGGTTCCCCCCCGACACGTTGCGCACAGGGATGTCCAGTCCGGGCAGGCGGATGTCGAACTCCCGCACCAGGGACTGGGCGTGTTTCTTTATGGCGCCCACCTGCAGCCACCCCCGCCGGGCGAAGGACGGGCTCCGGTGCAGGCCAAGGACGCCGTTTTCCCACACGGTCATGGCCAGGATGAGACCGCGCCGCTGCCGGTCTTCGGGAACGTGGGCCAGGCCCAGCTCCCGTATCCTGCGCACCCTGCCCTCCGTAACGGGGACGCCACCGATCAGGATGCGCCCCGCCGACGCCCGACGCAGGCCGCTCAAGGCCTCCACCAGCTCGGACTGGCCGTTCCCCTCGATCCCGGCGATGCCGTAAATTTCGCCCGCCCTCACCCGCAGGCTCACCCTCCGCACGGCCGGGCGCCCCCCTGGGCCGGGGACGGTGAGATCCTCCACCACCAGCCGGTCTTCCCCCGGCCGGTAAGGTCCCTTCTCCAGTTCCAGCAGGACCGGCCTGCCCACCATCATGCGGGCCAGTGCAGCCCTGTCCGTTTCCTCCCTGCGCACCGTGCCCACCAGCACTCCCCGGCGCAGCACCGATATCCGGTCCGCTATCTCCAGCACCTCGTCCAGCTTGTGGCTGATGAAGATGATCGTCTTGCCCTGGTCGCGCAGGTGGCGGAGGTTCACGAACAGCTCCCGCACTTCCTGGGGGGCCAGCACGGCGGTGGGCTCATCCAGGATCAGGATTTCAGCACCCCGGTAGAGCACCTTGAGGATCTCGACCCGCTGCTGCGCTCCCACCGACAGGTCCTCCACCCGGGCCCCCAGGTCGAGGGCGAACTCGTACCTGCGGCACAGTTCACCCACGACGCGGCGGGCCTCCCGCTCCCGCAACACTCCTCCCCGGGCGGGTTCTGACCCCAGCACGATGTTCTCCAGCACAGTAAAGCGGGGGATCAGCATGAAGTGCTGGTGCACCATGCCGATCCCCAGTTCAATCGCACGGCGCGGACTGTCGATCACCACGCGCCTGCCGTCGAGGCGGATCTCACCGGCATCGGGCTGGTAGAGACCGGACAGCACCTTCATCAGGGTGCTCTTGCCGGCCCCGTTCTCCCCCACCAGGGCCCGGATCTCACCCCTGTCGATTTCCAGGGAAATATGGTCGTTTGCCACGACCCCTGGGAATCGCTTGGTTACCTCTCTGAGTTCCAGGAACGCCATTTACTTGGGAAGCGCCTTCTCGAACTCGGCCAGCTCCTTCTTGTCCTGGGGCACCTTTATCTCGCCGCTGATGATCTTCTTCTTCAGGTCTTCCAGCTTGTCCTGGATGTCCTTGATCATCTGCTGGTTGTACTCATTGACGGCGTACCCCACACCGTCCTCGGCCACCCCGAACACGCGGTAGCCGCCCTTGAACTTGCCTTCCAGGGCGGCCTTGATCGTCTCGTAGACCGCCACGTCCACCCGCTTGAGCATGCTGGTGAGGACGTACGGACGCTGCTCGGGTTTGGCGGTGAGGGACTGGTCGGAGTCGACGCCGATGACCAGTTTCTTCTGGGAGGCGCACGCTTCGATCACACCGATGCCGGAGGCACCGGAGGCGTGGTAGACGATGTCGGCGCCCTTCTTGATCTGGGAAAGGGCCAGTTCCTTACCCCGCACGGGATCCTTGAAGGCCTCGCCCGTGGTGCCGATGTAGTCGCTGAAGACCTGTACCTTGGGATTCACGTACTTCACGCCGGCGATGTAGCCCGCCTCGAACTTCTCGATGAGCGGGATCTTCATGCCGCCCACGAACCCGACCTTGTTGGTCTTCGTCTTGAGGCCGGCCGCCGCGCCCACGAGGAACGAGCCCTCGTTCTCCTTGAACAGCAGGCACGAGATGTTCGACGAGTCGGTGAGCTTGTCGATGAAGCCGTCGATCAATCCGAACTTGGTGTCGGGGAACTCCTGCGCCACCTTGGCCACGTGCTCGGTGAACATGAAGCCGACGCCGAAGATGAGGTCGTACTTGTCCTCCGCAAGCAGACGCAGCAACTGTTCGCGGTTCTCGCCGCCCGCCGACGGCTCAAGGTACTTGGTCTCTATCTTGTCTCCGAACTCCTTCTGGGCCCTCTCCAGGCCGGCATAGGCCGCGTCGTTGAAGGACAGGTCGCCCCGGCCGCCGATGTCGAAAACCAGCCCCACCCGCAGTGCCCTGGGCTTCTCCGGCTGAGCCGGCTGCGCGGGTGCGGGAGCGGGGGCCTCCTTCTTCGCGCAACCGGCACCCACCACCGCCACCACGAACAACAAGAGCAGGCCGACCACCGCCAGTCTCCGCCACGTCATCCCTCGTCAACCCCCTCCTCGTGGAGTGCACGGCCCCCCTACCACGGAGGGAAATGTTCCTCATCCTTCGCGCAAAATCCTGCCTCCCGCGCCACGGCTAATGGCCCGGGCCATCCCCCACTCGCAGAAAGCACCCCGCTTACCCTACCGGGAGGATGCCCGCGCCATGTCTCGGAGTGCCCGCATTTCCCGGACCAGGTCACCGTAGGCGAGGACGTGGTGGTTCCCCAGGGGACAGCCGAGGAGCGAGGAAACCGCCGGCGGACAGCGCACGACAGCCTGCGTCCGGCACAGGTCTTCCTCGTGGCCGGTAGCCACCAGGGGGCCGGTCTCCACCAGCACGTCACTCAAGCAGGGCCCACCAATGCGCGCGATGGTGACCTGCCCCCTCCGCAACTCCCCCGCGACCGCAACCCCGATGCCCGACTCAAAGTGGGAACGCAGCACGTACGAGGTGACCAGCCTTCGCGCCACGGTGCAGTGGGTGAGCCACACCGTCTGCTGCCGGTCGTCGATGCGGGCCGGGTTCCCCATGAACGAGGGTTCTCCGCTCAGCCGGGAAAGGAGCATCATGGTGACGGTGGCGGGCAGGTCTCCCTCGCATCCGGCCACCATCCCCTCGTCGTTGAGCCGTGACAGAGCCAGGCAGCCGGTGGTACCCGCAGCTTTCAGCAGGTCGAAACAGCGCACGGTGAGGGCGTCCAGCCGGTGGTCATCGACCAGCCGGCGCAGCGCCACGTATGCTGCCGCCGCCCTGTCCAGGTCATCCGGCGATGGTTCCTGTACCTGCGCCGCCCCCGCCACGAAATCCTCCTTCACCAGGGAAACCTCCCGGGCGTCCACCCCCTCCAGGCGAGCCAGGACCTCTTCCATCTCGATGGGCACCACTTGCGGGCCCCACACCCTGGTGACCAGGGCCGGCTCGGGGGAACTCGCCACCAGCCAGTCAGAAGGCGCACCGACCAACCCCAGGCGGGCAGAGTGCATCCAGCGGTGAACGGCCACGAGGCGCAGGGTGCGCCCCAGTTCCTCCAGGGCCGCGGTTGCATCTTCCCCCAGGTATCCGAGGTAGACGGAACGCCCCTCCGCTCGCAACCGGGCCACCGTTTCCAGCGCGGCCGGCAGGGAGTTCTGTCCGGGGTGGGCCAGCAGGATCACGGGACCGCGCCTGTCCTCGACCATCGCCAGCAACATGCGCTCGGTGCCACCGGTCACCACGAGGAACAGGGCCTCCTCGTCGGTGCCCACCTCGGCAGGTTGTCTCAGGCTGACCACATACCCGGACAACCGGGAGACCAGGGAGAGGACACCCGACACCACTTCCCGCACGCGCCCGGCATCATGCAGGGGCGAATACACCGGCACCAGCGATAGTCCTTCCACGACCAACCCCCCCAGATGGCGAACTCCGTATCCCCGCCGAAAACACCCCAGGATGTCGTTCTCCGGATTTGCCTCTCCCGGGCCGACACCCCGCCGCCCCAGTTGCGGACAGTGGAGCATTTCTGCTACCGTAGTAGCCGTGCTCACTTCTTCGCGATCCATGTCCGGTTACCTCTCCCTGCTCCTGGCGGGCGTCACCTGGGGGACCACTGGCCTCTTCGTACGCGCCCTCACCGCCCGCGGGTGGCACCCCCTCGATATAGCCGCCGCCCGGACGATCTGCTCCCTGGTCATCCTCTCCATCAGCCTGGGCCTCATGAGGCCCGGGCTGCTCTCGATCCGCCGCGACCACCTGGGTTACTTCCTCCTGTTGGGGACATCCGGGCCCGGGGCGTCCCAGCCCCTGTTCATCCTCGCCGTGGCGGGAGCGCCCCTGGCGGTGGCGGTGCTGCTCAACTACACGGCGCCGCTCTTCGTCGCCGTCCTGGCCCGGTTGTTCCTCAGGGAGGAGTTGTCGCCGCGCAAAGCCCTCGCCCTTGGCCTCAGCATGGTGGGGCTGGGGCTGGTGACGGGGGTCCTCCCCGGTGGCAACCTGGCAGGCTGTTCCGTCACACCCCTGGCGCTGCTTAGCGGGCTGGGATCGGGATTCTTCTATGCCGTCAACCTCCTCGTCCTGCGGCGCCTTTCCGGTGCCTATTGCCCGGCGACCGTTCAGGTCTGGGGGCCCCTGCTGGGCCTGCCCCTGCTCCTGCTCGTCCGCTTCCTCCTCGCCGGTCCGCTCGCCCCAGCCATCACCTGGGCCGCAGCGGGGACCATCTTCCTCATGTCCCTGGGACCCGGCCTGGCGGCCTTCCTGCTGGTGACGTTCGGCCTGGCCCGAGTGGAGGCGGCACCCGCCTCCGTACTGCTCACCGTGGAACCGCTGGTGGCCACTCTCCTGGGATGGCTGGTACTCGGGGAACATCTCACTCCCGCCCAGGGCACGGGGATGGCGGCGGTGCTGGCCGCCATCTGCCTGGTGAGCCTGGAGCAAAAGGCAGGGGAGTTCGCTCACCCCGGCGAACATAGTCCCCACGCGCCGGGATAATGCTCCCGCCGGGCTGCCCTGCTGGAGGAGGAAGGCCACCGTGTCCAGCGTCTCCGGGTTCATCCACCGGCCGGGCGTCCACTGCGGCTCCACGGCCCTGCGCGACCTCGCCGAATCCTGCGCCGGCGTCCTCCTCTCGGAGGCCATGTGCTTCGGGCTGGGGGCCGGACTGGGCTTCGCCTACGTGGCCAGCCCCGGAGTCTCCCCCTCCCGTGGCTTCTGCGGCCGCGCGCCCTACCTGGAACCTCACTTCTTCCTGCACCTGGGCATCTCTTTTGCGTGGCGCAACTCCCCGCTGTCGTGGGAAGAACTCTGCCAGCATGTGGACGCCGGTATACCCATCCTGGCCCTGACCGACCTTTATTATCTGGATTACTACGCTTCCACCGTCCACTTCGGGGGGCACGCCGTGGTGGCAGCGGGCTACCGGCCCGCAACCGGGCGCAACGCTTCCGAGGACGGGAGCCGGGCCGGTGACACCCCCGCTTCCGGCACCGACGCGTGTGGCTCCCGGCCCGGCGGCGGACCGGCAGGCACCGTCCTGCTGGCGGACACTTCCTGGCCGGACCTCCAGGAAGTCCCGTACGCCGACTTCCGGCAGGCCATGCACTCGCCGGCCCCACCCTTCCCCGTGGACGGCCAGTGGACCCCCGTGCCCCGGTTCGCCATACCCGAAGGGACGCTGCCCCGGGCGGTGCGCGCCGCCCTGGCCACCTGCGCCCGTTCTTACCTGCACGCCCCTCCTCCTCCCGAACTCGTCGAGCTGGGCGTGGAGCATTACGGCATCTCCGGTCTACGCACCATGGCCGCCACCTTGCCTTCCTGGATCGAGGCCCCCGACTTCGCTTGGTGCTGCCGCTTCGCCTACCAGATGATCGAGAAACGGGGCACGGGCGGCAGTGCCTTCCGGCGCCTGTACGCGGCTTTCCTGCGCGAGGCCCGCAGCCTGGTGCCCGAGATACCCGTGACGGCAATAGACGAAATGGAGAGGGCCGCCGCCCTCTGGAGCGAAGCGGCCGCCCTGTTCCGCGAACTCGCCGCCACCGCCGCACCGCCACCCGCACTGCCCGCCGGCGCCGCGGCAGACACCGCGACAGACAGCGCCGCAGGAGGCGCCACCACCGCGGGCAGCGCACCTCCGGGGCCGCCCCCAGCCGTCAGGGCCGCCGGCACCCTCCGGCGCATCTCGGACCTCCTGCTGGAGGCGGCTGCTCGCGAGGAAGAAGCCCTCACCCTCATCGCCCGCCTCTGAGCGACACTCCCCACGCCCAGGCGGCCACCGGGCTCCAAGCAACACTCGGCGTGCTCAGGCGGCGCTTTTGCGCGCCTGTGACCGGCACTCCCGCGTGCTCAGGTGGC
>Ga0080004_1100519_pt1 | contig 17543 bp, 18 predicted proteins | sample WasSprMetagenome_FD_69207 | JGI IMG/M metagenome (GOLD analysis project Ga0080004, IMG submission 69207) | Sulfidic aquatic microbial communities from Washburn Spring, Yellowstone National Park, USA - WS (SPADES assembly) (version 2) | ecosystem: Environmental > Aquatic > Thermal springs > Hot...
CGGAAAAATAGCACTGGAGTTTTTTTGGAGGGTTAAGTTCATGTATTTCCCCGCTGCAGATTGGGCATGGAAACTTTTGAAGCATTTTTATCGTATTTATTCCCGTGCTGCGCGAACTTAAAATTTGCGCTTGACAAAATTCCATCGGCTGGGCCGATGAGGGTGTTTACTAGGGAGGAGCTCTCCAGATTCAATGGCAGGGACGGCCCCCGCGCACGTCACCTATGCCGGCAAGGTCTACGATGTTACAGGAAGCTTTCACTGGAAGGGCGGGAAACACCACATGCTGCACGATGCCGGCCAGAATCTGACCGAGAGTATCGGGAGGGCTCCTCACACGGCGGAGCTTCTGGAAAAGTTCCCAGTCGTCGGGGTGCTCCGTGGTTAAAGTTCAGCTAGGAGATCACGCTTTTCCATTTTACCTCAAGGAATATTTGGCCGATCGGCGATTAATTATAAGGGATACTGAAGAGGATGGCTGAAAACATGATCAATTTTTTTGAGATGCAACCTCCGATTCAGGCTTTGCTTGCCACAATTTTCACTTGGGGGCTGACGGCCCTCGGGGCTGCAGGGGTATTCTTTGTCAGAGAGCTTAACAAAAAGGCGATGAATGGTATGCTCGGATTTGCGGCCGGCATCATGATTGCGGCCAGCGTTTGGTCTCTTCTCATCCCTGCGATAGAGATGTCTGCGGGCGGAGCTCTTCCAGCTTGGTTGCCGGCCGCGGTTGGCTTCATCGCCGGTGGAGCTTTCCTGCAGGTTCTGGATAGGATCATGCCACACCTGCACCTCGGTTTTCCGATGAGCAAGGCAGAGGGGCCGAAGACCAGCCTGCAGCGGACCGCGCTGCTCGTCCTTGCCATAACCCTCCACAACATCCCCGAGGGACTCGCCGTTGGGGTCGCTTTCGGGGCGGCCGCCGCAGGTCTCCCATCTGCTACGATAGCCGGGGCGACCACGCTGGCCGTAGGGATAGGGATCCAGAACTTTCCCGAGGGGTTGGCTGTATCCATGCCGCTCAGGCGCGAGGGGATGTCCCGCCTGAGGAGCTTCTGGTACGGGCAGCTGTCCGCGGTCGTCGAACCCGTCGCGGCCGTGACCGGGTCGGCGACGGTTATCGCGGTCAGGTCGATTCTCCCTTATGCTTTAGCGTTCGCCGCTGGCGCGATGATCTTCGTGGTCATAGAAGAGCTGGTCCCTGAATCACAGGCTGAGGGGAGCGCAGACATAGCCACCGCGGGCGCAATGCTGGGTTTTGTGGTAATGATGGTCCTAGACGTTGCGTTTGGCTAAATTTTTGTACAGAGCAATTTTGCTTCGCTGTCTTCGATTTAGGCTTGATTTGTGAGCATTATGGGGCAGAGAGCTACCGCCATCTAATGTTCGGAAAAAGGAGAAGCAAGAGAATAATCTGCCAAAAGCGGGTCGAAAAAATTTAAAAAAAGAGAGAAGGGGCAGAAAAGTGGGTCAGGAAAAAATTCAAGAGAGGGGCAAAGCCGGATGAAAGGGAAGCTGAAGAAGTTCAAAAGAGTTTTACTTCATCCTTGAACGGCCTTATTATTTGGACGTAAACGGCTTGGTCAAGGCCGCTCGTTCGTTTGCGGGATGACCAGATCAGGGAAGAGCACGTTCGTAATGGCATTTGGCGAATGCAGCCAAAGAGGAGCTCGATCCCCCGCCCGCATTGTGATATTCGACAGGCGGGCGAATACATACCACTAGTGGAGAGGGCCGTCGGAAGGAGTACAGCTACAAGGAGTTCACCCAATCGTTTGCCCAGATGGATCCAGCGCAGGCCGCTTCCTCTTGGGATTCGACAAGACCCTCGCGGGGATAGCGGCGCCCGCGATCGAGAAGATGCGGAGGAGGGGATTATGAAGGCGAGCAAAGAAAAATTGCGCGAGTACATCCTCGCAGAAATAGAGGCGAATGGCGCAGGGACCCAGAAGAGGTACATGGCATAGCCCTGTACGTTGGGTTGGATGTACACTTAAAAGCTTGCTACGCAACTGCAATGAATGAGAGAGGGGAAATTCCGAAGCAGGAAAAATTCGCTACGAGGGCTTAGAGCTTGAGGGGTTTTTCAGGGACACCTGTGGGAAACCTCTTTAATTAGTCTGCTGATTCTAAGATAACTATTGGGAGTGAAATTTGAATGAAGCTTGAACCAAAGGTAAAAATTGCATTCGAAAAAATCGCCGAGGGCCTAAGGGGAGTAAAGGACTCTAACATGGCGCTGGCGACAATAAAGGTAGACGCTAGAGTAATTGAAAACGAACTCAGCGAGGGCAGGGCGAGGAATTACACATATTTTGCCGATGAACCAGAGGAGAGGGGAGGGACTGGCAAAGGCCCAACTCCTCTTGAATATTTCATCTCTGGATTCGCATTCTGCATGTTGACCATCCACTCGCGGATCGCAGCCCTCCTTGAATTAAAGATAGACTCGCTGGAGATCAGCGTTAGGGCTAGATTCGACAGGAGAGGCCTTTATCTTGACGGAGGCTTTGACCCAGCCTTTAAAGAAGTGATCTATGAGCTGAGAGTCAATAGCCCCGAGCCAGAACGCAAGATAATCGAATGGACAAAGATGGCTGAAAAAAGATGCCCGGCTTACAGGACAATGTTTAAAGCTGCAAAGGTGTCAGGCAAATTGTTATTAAATGGTAAACCTCTTGACATCTAAAGGCTCTAATCCTCTTGCAACTGATGATATGCTTAATTCCCCTTTTTAATGAGAGGAGAGGTCAAGTTGGGCGCGCATTCGAGGATTTGAAAGCTGCTAAAAAACTTCTAACAAACGCTAACAAGGCTTGGTTTGCGTGTTCCCTATAAACCACCCTAAGAGCAAAAAGATAATTGGTGTGAGTTTGTCCCTCAGCTTAGGGATAGAAAATCTCGACTCCCTCCTGGGCGGACTAAGCGTGGGGGAGCTTGTGCTGCTGGAGGGGGATTCTTCAGCCCTGAGCCTATCCCATTTACTCTGCGTAAGGTCCCAGCTCCCCGAAGACATAGGAGGTTTGGGTTCTAGCGTAGTTTGGATAGACGGGGGGAACACATTCAACCCTTACTCAGTTGCGCATTTTTCAAGGGAGCTTGGGCTCAGCCCGGAGCATGCTTTGAATAACATATACATATCGAGGGCCTTCACGTGCTACCAGATGTCCTCCCTCGTGCTCGAGAAGCTGTGGAGCGCCGTCGAGAGGTTCGGCTCAAGATTTGTGGTTATCTCTGACCTTTCCTACCTTTACGCAGAATCAGACATCCCAAGGAAGGAAGCCATTAAGGCATTTGCACCGGTCTTGGAGGAGCTAAGCTCATCCCCAAATAGGGGCCGCGTACTCATCCTAGCAACAATCCTCGATCGCCCTTTTTCAGGAAAAGCGCCTGAGATAAAAAATTCCCTGAATGCGAGCGCGGACATTGTTCTTAGCGTGAGGAAAAGGGGGCTGGACGTTGAGGCGAGGCTGAGGAAACACCCATCAGGAAGGGTGGGAAGGGTGAGGTTTGCTTTTGATGCTAATAGCGTTATCCCGTTGGAAGAATTCTTGGCAGGTGATGAAGTTGGGTAGGACTGTTCCGACCTTCAGGGCTGCGCTCGAGGAGGAGATCAAGAGGTGGGATGGGTATCGAAAGGCATTGAGGCAGAGCGAGAGAGAGGCATTCGACAGGATGATGGACGCGTGCAGGCTCCACTCCTCGGCTGGCGGCCAAGCTTTGAGGCCTGAGCTCATAGACGCGATCTTCATGTCCATCCTCCTCGAGCACCAGCTAAAGCTAGAGGCACTGGAGGAAAAGTTGGATAAAATCCTTAAGGGGATTGGCAAGTGAATGAGGGCTGGCTTCTGGACGTTTACCCCTCTGAGGAAGGCATGGTAGTCTGGATAAAGACTCGAGGAGGGAGGGAGATCAGGCTCATTGACGATTATATCCCGTCCCTGTACGTCTACGCAAGAGAGGAGGAGTTTAAGGAGCTGGAGAGGGAGCTGGAAGACAGCGAGTCAGTTAAGGAGATAACCTACGAGGAGAAGAGGGTCAGGCTGGGGGACATCGACAAGTCAAAAGTCATGAGGATAGACGTGACCTCAATTTCTCGATTTCCCCACTTCGCGAGAAAGATAGTGAGGCTTGGAGAGTACAGGAAATACCACCTGTTCAACGTGGATATCCCACACGCGAGAATGTACTTATACCAGCGCGACCTCTTTCCCCTCGCAAAGCTCAGTTTTTCAGCCGGGCAGAAAATTTTATTTGATCTTCAGGACTCGGTGGAGAGCTGCGACTACGAGCTTCCTCCGCTAAAATCAATGTGGGTTGAGGTTGAGCCAGATAGGAAAGGATTTCTGCCCTCGTTCGAAGACCCAATTGCATCCATAAGCATTTCGTGCAATGGGGATGAGGGGACGATAAGCGAGGGGAGCGAGGCGGAGAAACTCCTAAGCCTTGTGGAGGCTGTGAAAGAGGAGGATCCAGACATGATTTTAACAAGGGGAGGGGACTCGTGGGTGATACAATACCTAGCTAAAAGGGCAGAGGCAAACGAGGTTATCGACGAGATGATGTTGGGTAGGGAGGCTGAACCGATAAGGGCCACGAAGAGAAGGGGGAGGCCATACTTCAGCTATGGAAAAGTTTACTACAAACCACCGGCGCACATCCTGCTGGGAAGGATACACGTAGACGTTGATAACTCCTTCATATACGGCGAATGCGGGCTCGAGGGCCTTTTCGAGCTATCAAGGCTCACCAAGCTGCCCCTCCATGAGATGGCCCGATCAAGCATAGGCTCAGCGATGTCCAGCATTCAAATTTACACGGCGCTAAAGCGCGGCGTGCTCATACCTTGGATGAAGCGCGAGCCAGAGGAGTTCAAGACCGCCCTAAAGCTCCTCGAGGCGGACAGAGGGGGGTTCATTTTCGAGCCAAGGGTAGGCTTACACGAGTTTGTGGGGGAGGTAGACTTCGCATCATTTTACCCTGCGATGATGGAAAAGTACAACATAAGCCCCGAAACTGTCCTATGCAGCTGCTGCCCCGATTCTAGGGTTGGGGTGCCCGAGCTAGGGTACAACATTTGCGAGCGGAGGAGGGGCCTCATCCCGGAGGTAATTGAGCTGGTGCTGGGAAAGCGCAATGAGTATAGGAGGAGGATGAGGGAGGCGAAAGAAAGGGATCTCAGGGATGTCTACAGGATGAGGCAGTCTGCTCTAAAGTGGATCCTTGTAACTTGCTTCGGATACCTTGGCTACAGAAATGCGAGGTTCGGGAGAATAGAGGCGCACGAATCTGTGACGGCATTCGCTAGGGAAAACCTTCTGAGAGCTGTTGAGATAGCAGAGAAGAATGGATTTGAAGTAATCCATGGAATTGTCGACTCGCTCTGGCTGAAGAGGGGAAACGCCTCAGAAAGCGATTTCATCTCGCTATGCGAGGAAATTAAAAGTCGTATTGGGCTCCCCATATCGCTTGAGGGGGTCTACGGATGGATAGTCTTTCTGCCATCAAAAGTTAGACCCCCGCTGCCAGTGCTCAACAGGTTCTACGGTGTTTTTGAGGGAGGCGCGGTTAAGGCGAGGGGGATAATGATGAGGAGGGGTGACATGCCAGCCTTCATAAGGAGGGCGCAGGAGGAGATGCTCCAAAAGGTTTCAAGAGCTAGGAGGTCAGTGGACTTCAAAGAAAAAATTCCCGAAGCGATTGAGGTTCTCAGGAGGTACAAAAACATCCTGGTCAACTTGGGGGCGAAGTCAGAGGACCTCGCATTCTACAGGCAGCTCTCAAGACATCCCCTCGCATACGAGGTTGACGCTCACACTGCGATCGCGGCCAAGCAAATGCTGAGGGCGGGGGTCGAGCTAAGGGCGGGTCAGACGGTGGCATACGTCATCACCGATGCGGGGGCGAGAAACCCGGACCTAAGGGTGAAGGCGCTTCCATTGTTGGGGGAGAGGAAGAGATACGATGTTAGAAAATACATAGACCTCCTCCTTGAAGCTTGCGAGGAGCTCTTCGGGTTATTCGGATACACCAAAGAAAGGATAGCGGAGATCCTAGGGGGCGTTGAGCAAGAGAAATTTACATGGCAGCCTGGCGAGGGGCATGATTGAGCTCATTACGATCGAGGCTTAACGCAAAAAATTGTACGTGAGGCACATGGGCTGGATGGAAAGGAAAATAAGGCAGATGCTTGCTTGCCACAGCTCTGACCCCTTCGACTCGGGATGGGATCCCGATTCATAAATATAGAAAGCCTTTTATATATGAATATTCGTTCATTAAAGATACGTATGACAATTTTTGATTTGTTTCTCGCGGGCTTAAACGCGCTCAAAGAGTACATTCTGCTCCACGTGCTGACCTGTTTAATTCCTGCATTTCTGCTGGCGGGAGCAATGGTCACGTTCATCTCCAAGGAAGCGATAATAGGGCGCCTGGGCCCAAGCGCGAGCAAACTTAAATCTTTCCCCGTTGCCGCGGGAGGCAGCTTTTTCGTCGCGGCGTGCTCATGCACCGTAATCCCTGTCGCAAGTGGCATCTATCATGCAGGCGCGGGGATTGGGGTAGCGTCCATTATACTGTGGGTTGCTCCTGCCGCGAACATTTTGGCCCTAGTTTACACTGGCTCAATTATAGGCCCCGAGATGGCGGCGGCTAGAATAATCGCGGCCCTCTCAATGGCTTTTATTGTCGGAGGTGTGATGACCCTCGCATTTAAAAAGGAGGAATCAATCAGGAACAAGAATTTCAAGATCCAAGTTGAGAAAAAGGGGCTTATTTCGAAGAAAGATGCAGGATTGCTTATCCTTCTTGTAGTTGCCCTGCTTGCGCCTAACTATCTCGTTCTGGAGGGGCCTTATCTTTATAAGGTTTATATTTGGGGAGTGGCTATGGCGGCTGTAGCCGTTTATGCTTGGCTGACCAAAGAAGGTGAAGAGATCAAGAGATGGTTAGGAGAGAGCCTTTGGTTTGTTAAAATAATTTTTCCGTTGCTGCTTTTAGGAGTTTTTTTAGTTGGAATAATAGGTGCAGTGCTTCCGGAGGAATGGATTAAAATATGGCTCGGAGGACAAGGGATAATGCAATCATTTATAGCAACCCTGATTGGGGCGATAGCATACTTTGCCACCATGACAGAAGCGCCATTCGTTCACACTCTGATGGGCTTGGGAATGGGGAAGGGCCCGGCTCTAGCCCTTTTGCTCACAGGCCCCGGCTTAAGCTTGCCCAACTGGCTTGCGATAGCCAGAACCTTTGGAGTTAAAAAAACTTTGGTGTATGTCCCAACCATCGTGGCGATGGGAACTTTAGTTGGTTGGGTCGCGGGTCTCGTGCTTTAGGAGGTGTTCAACATGAAAATAGAAATATTTGGAACCGGCTGCCCAAAATGCCAAGCAGTCGAAAGAAATGTGCACAGAGCGTTAAAAGAATTGGGCCTTGAGGACAGGGCGCAGGTCCTAGATGTCAGGGATCCCAAGGAGATGGCCGCTAGGGGGGTAATCTTCACTCCGGCGCTTTTCATAGACGGCAAAAAAGTGTCTGAAGGCAAGGTTCCAAGCGTTGGAGAAATAATGAAATTGATCGGGGAAAGGCAAAAATGAGCGAGAAAGCCATCTTCGTTTGCTTTGGTTGTCTCTCAAACCTAGGGAGATTAACGGGGGTCGCAGCATTGGAGGTCGTTGACGAGATCGGGGTGGAAAAAGCCAACATTTTTTGCTTGGGTGCACTGGCAACGGGGGGTAAAATTGTAATCGAAAAGACGAAAAACGCTGAGAAAATAGTGGTCGTCGATGGGTGCTCGCTCAGCTGTGCTAAAAAGATCGTTGAAGGGGCAGGATTTTCCCCAGATGCAGCAATAAACCTGATGGAAGACCTAGGAATGACAAAGGGGAAACCACTGGACTACACTAGAGAAGACGTTTTGAAAGTGAAGGAGGCCATCAAAAAAGCTTTAGGTTAAGTTTTGAAGACGAGTTGAGCATTTAGTTAAAAATGAACTCAGATCCTATCAAAAAAGGATGAAGTCTGGTTGATTCAGAATGCGTAACTTTTTGCCACTAAACTAATTGATGGACCCGCAAATAATCAAAACTTAAACCCACTCACGAAATCCTTTTATAAATGAATGTTCATTCATCAAAGATATCCAGATACAAGATTAAAAAGAAGGTGAACGAATGGCGGAGCGAAAATTAGGATTTTTTGAAAAATATCTAACGATATGGGTTGCAATTTGCATAGTTATAGGAATTTTCATCGGCAAAATTTTTCCGGATATTTCTATAGTCTTAAACAATCTCCAGTACGCAAATGTCTCAATACCGATTGCGATCTGCCTTTTCTTCATGATGTACCCCATAATGGTCCAGATCGATTTTCGTAGGGTTATAGAGGCGGGTAAAACACCAAAGCCAGTAGCTATAACTTTATTCGTTAACTGGGCCATCAAGCCTTTTACTATGGCTTTCTTTGCTTGGCTGTTCATGACAAAAGTATGGGCACCTTTTATCGCGCCAACTATGGCTTCGCAGTATGCGGCGGGCATGATTCTGCTCGGTGTAGCGCCGTGCACGGCCATGGTTCTGGTTTGGAGTTATTTGTCAAAAGGCAACATGGGGCACACGCTAGTCATGGTGGCGATAAACTCCCTCAGCATGCTGATCTTATATGGCCCTCTGGCGGCATTTCTATTGGGCGTCTCCCAAATTCCTGTGCCCTGGGAGACACTAGCCTTTTCTGTGGCAATTTATGTTGGGCTTCCTCTCGTGACGGGCTACTACTCTAGAAAAGAAATTTTGAGAAGAAAGGGAAGCGTCTGGTTCGAGCAAAAATTTGCTCCGAGTTTACACTATGTCTCGATAATCGCGCTCCTCATCACGCTCATAGTCCTATTCACGCTGCAGGGCGAGGTCATAGTCGAGCAGCCCTTGATAATAGGTATGATCGCTCTTCCGTTGGCGATTCAGACCTACCTAATTTTCAGCATTTCGTACGGCATCGCCAAAGTGGCCAAAATTGATTATGAGGATGCCGCTCCGACAGCTCAGATAGGGGCAAGCAATCACTTCGAAGTTGCCATAGCCGTGGCGACAATGCTATTTGGGCTAGACTCGGGGGCCGCGCTGGCGACGGTAGTAGGTGTGCTGGAGGAGGTTCCAATAATGCTTTCTCTTGTTAAAATTTGCCTGAAGACGCAAAACTTTTTCCCTAGAAAAACGGAAAGGTTATGACATGAGCGGAAAAATTTTATTCCCGACAGACTTTTCTGAACCTTCTGAGATGGCGCTGGATTGCGCGCGGAACCTAAAAAGCGCCGGGTTTGACGAGATCATTTTATTGCACGTGATAGATGTCCCATTGAGGGTGTCCGCCGGGATGATCGAAAATTTTAGAAAACACAATGGTATGATCCTTGAAGAAGAAAAGTCCCATCTGGAGAAAGAGGGTTGGAGGGCGAAGGTCAAAATAGAAATCGGAAGTACATACGAAAAAATAAATGAGGTCGCTGAGGAGGAAGACGTTGATCTGATAATAATAGGGGCGAGAGGGGAAAGTTGGGCGAGAGAGGCATTTTTGGGAAGCACGACATCTAACGTAATCAGGACCACGAAAAAGCCTGTTCTGATAGGCAAGGTAGAATTCATTGAACGTGTTGACAAGATAGTGTGCAGGAGCCTCTGCGAGAGGGCTTTCAGAAAGGTTCTTTTCCCCACAGATTTTTCGAGGCACTCTGAGAAAGCTTTTGACTTCCTTAAAAAGATGAGGCCAGCTGGCGTAGAAAGCGTGATTTTGGTGCACGTCGTCGAAACAGGAAAAAACGCAGCTGAAACCATGGAAAACAGAAAGAAAGCTATTGAAAGTTTAAAGGTTATTGAGGAAGAATTGAAGAGACTAGGTATAGAATGCGCCTCCCATGTTCACATAGGAATACCATCAAAGGAAATATTGAAAATTGCCGAGAGGGAGGACGTATCAATGATTATTATGGGTACAAGAGGGCGAGGTAAAATAGCCTCATTGCTGCTCGGAAGTACAGCTGAGGCTGTGGCAAGAGAAGCCAGAAAACCTGTTCTGGTGGTTCCTTAACTGAATTTTTCGGCCTCGGGTGATGTAAGAAATGGCGGAAATAGACAAGCAGCTCAAAATGTTAAAGTGCATGGCAGACAAAACAAGGCTTTCGATATTGACTCTTTTAAGAGACGGGGAACGCTGCGTCTGCGAAATTTTTAAGGAGTTGGGAAAGGAGCAATCGCTAGTTTCCCACCATCTTGCATACATGAGAAAATGTGGTATAGTGAGTTCTAGACAGGAGGGCAAAAAAGTGATTTACAAGCTTGCGGATCCCTCGCTTGCTAAACTTCTGGATCAGGTTGAAAGACTGTCAGATAAAATTTGTGCAGATTAATTTCCGAAACGCTTATTCTTAGCGAAATTCAGTAAAAATTCTCGCGACCTGCGGCAAGAAAATTTTAGAGCGATTTGACCTTTTCTGCCAGCTCCTCGCCCATTTTTTTCATCTTCTCGATGTCCTCACTGAATGGGGAAAGCATTGCCTCATGCGTTGATATCACTTCGAATTTGCTCGCTTCCAACATCTCCTTAATCTGTCTCACCCCTCCTCCGCCCCACCCATATGTGCCAAAAACGACTGCAACTTTCAATCTGGGCCTTAGAGCTTTTATCAGAGCCGTGGCGTACAAAGCAAAGGGATGGGGGCCACCTACGAAGGTGGGAACTCCAATCGCCACGGCCTTCGCGTCTACAAGCTCCCTTGCTAAATTTCCTACATCCGCCACTGCAAGATCGAACAGCACTGCCTTGACGCCCTTAGCAGCTACACCCGTCATTAAGGCCTTGACCATTTTCTCAGTGTTCTTCCACATAGACGCGTAGATTACCACGACCTTATTTTCCAGAGGACCACCAACCCAGTGAGCGTATGCGTCAACTATCCGCTTCGGGTTTCTGTATATAGGGCCATGACTTGGGGCGATTATCTCAATCTCGATTTTACTGATCTTCTCCAAGGCTCTGCTCACGGGGGGCTTAAAAGGCATCATTATCTCAGCATAGTATCTTTTAGCCTCGTGGATCAAAAGCTCGCCCATTTCGTCGTCGAAATTCTCCGGGCCAGCATAATGCGCCCCGAAAAAGTCGCAGGGAAACAGCACCTTTTCCTCCTCAAAATATGTGAACATTGTCTCCGGCCAGTGCAGGAATGGCGCCTCTATAAACCTAAGGGTCCTTCCCCCAAGATCCAGAAAGTCGCCTTCCTTGACGATAAGCATCCTTTCATCGCTAACGCGATATAGCCGCTTTGCCATCTCCGCCCCCTTGGCGGTTAGAACGAGCTTAGCGTCTCTCGCAATCTGCAAAACTGTAGGTATGGCTCCAGCATGATCTGGCTCCGCGTGATTCATTATCAAATAGTCTATTTTGCTTGGATCTAAAACCCTAGAAATTTTTCCTAACAGGTCGCTCTCAAATCCCGGATTGACGGTATCTACAAGGGCATTTTTATCTTTACCCGGAATCAGGTATGCATTGTAGGTAGTGCCGTTTGGCAGCGGTATCAAGCTGTCGAAAACTCTGCGGTTCCAATCCTTTATCCCCACCCAGTAGGTTTGGGGGGCGATCTCAAAAATTTCCCCGAACATATTCAAACCTCGCAGCCAACATATCTAAGTTCACATTTATTTAAAAGGTGTTGATATTGTAATGTGGGTAAGTTATGGCGAAGAGAAAAATTTCTGCCATCGCAATTGTCCTCATTCTTGTTGTTATAGTCAGCGTCATGATCTTGATCGCGAGTTCAGTCCCCCTTCCCGGCGTCAAGAGGGTTGGGGTAATTGAAATATACGGGTATATTGAGTCGGAGGAGGTCAGGGACAATGTGGTTAGAATGATAGACTACGCAATTAAAGATGGAAGCATAAAAGCTGTAGTTTTGAAAATTGATTCCCCAGGTGGCTGGGTTGATGCCATTGAGGAAATTTATCTAAACCTTCTAAAGCTAAGGGAAAAGAAGCCCGTGGTGGCCGCAGTAGTGGGGTATGGGGCCTCGGGAGGTTACCACATTGCCATAGCCTCAAACTTCATCTATGCCACGCCAACTGCGATGGTGGGCAACATAGGGGTTATCGGTCGCCTTCCATACCGGGTCTGGCCATCCGAGCTTTACGTTGAAACCGGGCCCCAAAAGCTGACGGGCTTCTCGGAAAAGGAGTTTTATTTTAAAATACAGGAAATTCTGGAGAGATTCATAAATGCGGTCAGGGAGCAGAGGGAAAACAAACTTCTGATCGACAACGTTGAGATGTCGAAAGGACTGATTTACTTCGGGGCGGACGCGGCTAAAAATGGGCTTGTAGATAATACGGGTTCTTCCTTTGATGCGATCGAAAAGGCAGCCGAACTCGCAGGCATAAAGGAATATGAAGTAGTGGTGGTGAACTCGATGCTCAGAGAGGATTACTCAAGCGCGGAATTCAGATCGAGCCTCTTAACTCTGGCCGATCTCGACCGCTTGGTCCCGCCACCCGCCTTCCACTATGTTTATCTGCCCACAGCTGCAGAAAAACCGAAAATCTACGATGCATCCACAGGTGAAAACATGGGTGAGAACGTTATGGTGCCAGAAGTAAAAGAAAGGGGTAACATCGTCTTGGTCGATTATTCTCATAATAACATGTTCCACCCGCTTGAGCTAAACATACTTCTTTCAGAACTTGTTAAAAGGGGCTATACCCTAAGGTACGCAGGCAAAGGGGAAAATTTGGCGGAGAAATTGGAGGGCGTCAAGGCATTCTTAGTTATCGCCCCTTGGGACGCATTTTCCGGGGATGAGATCGAAGCGGTGAAAAAATTCGTGGAGGACAACGGAAAACTTATGCTCATCACGGACCCCTCGAGGGAGTACGCAAGGGCGATAAACTCGCTATCAGCTGACTTCGGGGTGGTATTTGCGAATGGCTATCTGTACAGCCTAGAGGAGAGCTACGGCAACTACAGAAATATTTACGTCAAAGATTTTAGGGAATTTACCGCTACGAAAAACATTCAAAAATTGGTGCTGTTCACGGCTGCTCACATTTACTCAAATGGGAACGGAATCGCCTTCACCAGTGACAAAGCCTTCTCATCGGAGGGCGAAAAGCAAATGAAATTCTCTCCGATGGCGCTCACACATGAAAATCGGGTTCTTGCCATCGGCGACCTCACTTTCATGACCGAGCCGTATTGTTACATTGAAAGCAACTTTCAGCTCGTAGCTAATGTGGCGGATTTCCTGACAGGCGATTAAAAGCTTCGAGCTTTCAGGGAATAGCTAAAAGGTTTAAGCTCTCACCCCATTGGTAAAATTGCGGATAAACATGGGCAGGTATTATCTTCCAAGGGGTATGCGCTATTCAACTCTTGAGGAGAGGGACGAATTCTACAGGGAAGAGTTTGACATCGAAAAAGTTGAGGAGTGGTTTGGAGAAAAATTGAAAGGGACTGTCTTCGCGGTTATCATTGGCAGACATACTCAAATTTACCCTGAAAAATACGGGGATGACGCCTCAACGACCATACTCATAGACGAATACAAGGATCTACTAGATGTAAGAAATCAGATCCTTGAATTCTTGCCCGAATCGGTATATTATGACAGAAACATGTACGACGAGAAGGGCAAAGTGATTGGGCAGGAGCTGGCGTTTGATTTAGACCCGGAGAATATAACTTGCCCCATCCATGGGGGACTTTCAGATAAAATGAGGCGTGGGCAGGGCTTGGGCTTCTGTAAGCTGGAATTTAAAATGATAAAAAGGGAGACTGTAAAGCTTTATGAAAAACTGGAAAAAAATTTCTCGTCCATGAGAATAGTTTACTCCGGCAGGGGGTTTCACATCCACGTATTTGATGACGACGCCTTCAAGATGAGCTATAAGGAGCGGAAAAAGCTGGCCAAAGATTTGAAAAGAGAGGGGGCACCAATAGATGAATGGGTGACTTCGGGGGGAATGAGGCTCATCAGGCTCCCGCATAGCCTTCATGGCATGGTCTCGAGGATCGTGATTCCTTTGGATATTGACGATCTCGAGAATTTCGACCCCGTCAAAGACAAGAGATGCTTCCCAAGATTTTTGAGCCGATAGAGTCTCCTTTTTGTCTTCTTCTTTCTTTGGACCCAATTTTTTCCAGTCGTGGAATTTTACCTGCGCTATCAACTTTGGTATGCCAAGTTTTTTGTATAATGGAGGTAAACTATCATCGTACGGGCAGAGGAGAATTTATGGGACTACTACAAGATTAGTTTATTATGTGAACACGTTAACATGTCAACAAAAAAGTTTTTATTTTTGATAATGTTTTATATCAAACGGGGGAAGAAATGACTTCTCCTAAAATTTTATTGGTGAATTTAATTATCCTAATAACTCTGATCGCCTTTTTCGTCCCATCCTTTGTTAAATTCCCAGCCGACGCATCTACCTTCATCTACTACCAAATATGGTCAGCAATCGGAATATTGGCAATGACTGCATACTGGTGGATGGTAACGCATGAAAAGGAGGGGAGCAAGTGATACCGCTTTGGGCAATTTCAATCCCCATATTCATAATTTATTTTGTGATTGTTCTGTGGATAGGATACTGGGCGTATAAGAGGGGAAAAAGAACTGTAGAGGATTACTACATTGCGGGAAGAGAGACTGGCCCTCTGTTTTTATTCTTTACTTATGTTGCAACATTTGTCAGTGCATTCGGATTCCTAGGGCTAGCAGGCATGTACTACACTCATGGAGTAGGCATGATAGCTGCCGGTTCCGGATCTGTTATTTTGGCAGGCTTATTAGGGTATTTCATTGGGACTCGCCTTCACAGAATTGGTAAGAAATTTGGACACATAACTCCATCTGACTATTTTGCTGATTATTATCAAAGCGACCTTATGCGAGCTATCTACGCAATAGCGGGAGTTATGTTCATCATCCCCTACATCGCATTACAATACATGGGAGGAGGCTACCTCTTCGAAGTATCAACTGGGGGGGCTGTGCCATTTCATATAGGCGCTACGATAACTTTTGCTGTTGCTGCAATTTATTCCATTTTGGGTGGGCTTAGGGCAGTCATAATAACTGATTTTATACAAGGAGTTATGATGTACCTTGGATTTTTCATCGCATTTTTTGCGGTGGGATTCTTGGCTTACCCGAACCCGGCTGCGGGTTTTGCAGCGGTTGCTAGCGTGAAACCTGAACTTTTAACCGTTCCTGGCCCACTGCTCTTCTGGACTCCGATGATGATTCTCTCCTACTATCTCATGAACTCTTTCGGACACGGTGTGGGCATGCCTTATTCTTGGATGAGATTCTATGCTGCTAAAAATGAAAAGGCCGTAAAAACGGCTCTATTACTTTCTCCTCTGTTCACGTGCCTGCTCCAGTATATGCTAGGTGGGTTTAACATAATTGGTAGGTCTATTTTCCCAGATCTAACGTCCCCTGATACGCTCCTACCGCGCATTCTTTTCGCGTTCGCTCCAGCCGCGCTTGCCGCATTTGTTTGCGCAGCAGGTTTTGCCGCCCTAATGTCTTCCGTTGACTCATTCTTCGCCGCCGCAACCTCTCTCATCTCATTAGACTTGTATGGAAAGCTTCTCAAACGCGGGGCAAAAGTTGATGAAAAAACACTTGTAAGAGTAGGCATGATTTTCATAGGCATCATAATGCTTCTGGGCTTAGTGATAGCTTGGTCGAGACCTGGACTGCTCGTCATGCTAGGCATCCTCGCTTTCTCAGGTGGTGCTCAGTTCGCCCCTGCCCTAATCGGAAGCTTATTCTGGAAAAGAGGGACTAAAGTTGGAGCTATTCTGTCTTCGATAAGTGGCATAGCTACAATGCTAACCGTACAGTCCCTAATGCCAGGTGGAATCCTAGGTGGATTTAATGCCGGAACCGTTGGATTTTTTGTAGCATGGGCAGTGTACATAGTAGCTAGCCTATTGTCCAAGCCTTTACCAGATTCTCACATAGAAAAGTTCAGAAAGGCCGCTGAGACGCCTGTTGATTAAAAAAATTAGAGGTTTTTTATGCCCAAATGCGTAGGCTGCAGAGCGTGCGAGCTTATTTGCTCCTACCATCATAGAAAAGTTTTTTGGCCAAGCATCGCCAGCATAAAAGTCACCAATTCGGGAAAAGGAAAATATTCCGTTAGGGTGTTTGGCGAGAACCATGGCAAAAGGATAAAATGCGATAATTGCGAGGGTGAAGACTTCCCATTGTGTGTGGAAATTTGTCCTGCGGAAGTCATATGCCTTAGTCCAAGGGGAATAGAGGTAGTACAAATATGAGAACATGGACGCCCATAAAATTGGTGGGAAAAACTCTCAGGGTAGATTTAGACAAGGAAAGAATAGAAATAACAGATGAGGGCGCTAAAGCGTATGAAAATTTTTTGGGAGGAAAAGGACTAAACCAGTATTTCCTTTACAATGGAGTTAAACCAGATGTGGAACCATTTAATCCGAGCAACTTGCTGATCGTTGGCGCGGGGCTTTTAACTGGCACTTTGATCCCTGGAGCAACACGCACTAACTTTGACACCAAAAATGTCTTCAATGGTGGAGTCGGGTCTGCTAATGTTGGCGGGGACTTTGGACCCGAGCTAAAGTTCGCTGGTTTTGGGAATGTGATCATAAAAGGAAGGGCAGAAAAGCCCGTGTACCTATGGATTAAAGACGACTCGGCAGAAATAAGGGACGCAGGAAAAATATGGGGCAAAGGCACGTCCCACACTACTGAGTGGATACGCGAAGACTTAGGAGAGGAGGATGTGCAGATCGCTTCGATAGGACCTGCAGGAGAAAATTTGGTTAGAGGTGCGTGCATAATGGTAAATGGAACAAGGGCAGCAGCAAAATGTGGCGTTGGGACGGTGGCGGGATCAAAGAATTTGAAGGCAATCGCCGTAAAGGGTTCCAAAGCTGTAGAAGTAGCAGAACCAGAGAGGTTCATAGAACTTGCAAAAAGGGCCTGGAAGAAAATCAGGTTTTCTAGGACCGCAAAGATAATCCGCGAGGGACGCACCTTCTCAACCCTTGAGGCAAAAAATGCCATATGCAACATGCCCCAACGAAATTTTCAAGACGGTCACATGGACCCAGAAAAAATAAAGATGGTCAATTCTCAAGCTTTCGCCAAATACGAGCTGAGCAAGTTTGCTTGCTTCAGTTGCCCTGTTTGGTGCAGGGCCTATTATAGAGTAGAGGAGGGACCATACGCCGGAACGGAGGGAGAAGCTGTAGAGATGAACTCCATCGCGGATTTTGCAAGTAAGCTAGATATCCCGTACGCTCCCGCCGTGATAAAAGCCCATTTAATATGCAATGACTATGGAATGGACATTGACGCCGCAGCAGGGGCCATAGCCTGGGCGTTTGAAGCTTATGAAAAGGGAGCTATCACCAAGGAGGAAGCCGATGGACTGGAGCTAAAATGGGGGGCGCACGAGGTGCTAATGAGTCTTCTAAAGAAAATGGCATACAGGGAGGGA
>Ga0080004_1096230_pt1 | contig 17540 bp, 14 predicted proteins | sample WasSprMetagenome_FD_69207 | JGI IMG/M metagenome (GOLD analysis project Ga0080004, IMG submission 69207) | Sulfidic aquatic microbial communities from Washburn Spring, Yellowstone National Park, USA - WS (SPADES assembly) (version 2) | ecosystem: Environmental > Aquatic > Thermal springs > Hot...
AATGCAAGCTTCTCGCCGTGCTGGTCTAGGTCTTTTCCTGGCTGGAAGGCATATATTTCTGCTTTTTGGAGGGTGAGGAGCCCGAGGCCGGCGCTTTTTCTTCCCCCTATGTTGAGGCCTAATGTTTTCACGTATTCGAGGGTGCTGGCTAGTAGCCTTGAAGGAGTGTCGCCGGTGGAGTCAAGGAGCCCTGTGATTACTAGGGGTATTTGGATTTTTGCGTCTGTTGTTTCTACTGTGTATAGTGCGTTCTCCTTTACTATCCCTTTTTTCCTGTCTATGCCTATGCCTGTCCTCCGCTGCAGGCCTGAGGTGTATATTGTGTCTAGGAAGTGGAGGCTCCCGGCCATCACATAGTTGCCGAATAGCTTGCCTACTGGGCAGTAGAATGCAAGGTACTCTGCGAGGAGCTGTGCAATGTTTTCGCCGCCTTGCTGAATCTCGTCTTCCGTGTAGCCGAGCCTGTAGAGCTTTTCGTAGACGTCGTTTGCATTGAATATGGCTGTGTTCTTCTTGGTTTTCACTGCTTCTTTAAAGTCATCTAGGAGCTTTACGTTGTTGTGTGTTGCATTTGCAACGTTTTTGGTTGCTTCGGGTATGTCGTGGGCGGGGGTTATGTGTTGTACTGCTATGCCTTCGAGCCCGGTGAGGTTCATTGTTGGGGCTATTTTTTCAGCTATTGATCTAAGTGCTCCTTTCCAGGTGGTTGCGGGAATCAATAGTTTGCCGTTTGCGAGCCTGAGATTGTAGAGTATGTTTGCCTCTTTTCTCCCGCCAATGTATATTGGTGTCTCAGCTGTGAACACGAGTCTAGCTATAAACTTTAGTGCCGCGCCCGGCATCTCAACCACCCCTAAGGTCGTAGTATGTCTTTAACGGTATAAGCGCGTTCAGCCCCGTAGCCAAGATACTGTCGCCATATGCCTCTAGCCTGAGGGGTAGCCCTACGTAGAGCAGTGCGCCGCATTCTCCCTCGACGTTTGCCTCTACTATTGAGCCGCGTTTTGCGGCTTGAATTGTTGGCCTGAAGGTATTCTTTAGGTAGTCCCATCCCGCCTGTAGCTCCGTTGTTCTCCCAGTTATCCGTGAGACCCTGAGGGTGCACTTGTTCCAGGTTATTTCCTTGAGTGGGACTACTGGTGAAAGCGCGATGTATGGCCCCACGTCCTGGTAGCTGGCCGAGAAAGGCGCAAATCTTATGGTGGCCATCCCGAAGCCCCTAGACGAGCCTCTTCCCAGAAAGATTTCGAGCTCTTGCCCCTCGAGGCTTTCAGGCCCATATACAAATGCCCAGAACTGTGTGCCCTCTGCTATGGCCTCGTAGTCGTAGAGCATTCCCTTTACGCCTGCGCGTCTCACTTTGTCTATGCCGACGGACGTGGCCCTGAAGCTTCGCAGGTCGAACTCTTTGAGTGTTTTTGACCCGATAAGCGTTGCATAGATTGGCCTGGGGGGCGAGCCGCACTGGTCTGAGATGTTGATTTCTCCCTTTTCTAGTATTTCCAACGCGTGCCTTGTCAGGTCTATAATGGTTCCCTTCTCCTCGCATTTCCACATGAACGGCGAAGCCGGCAGGAACCTTTCGCCTCCAGCCAGTGGGTAAGCGGGACTAGCGAGAATAGAAGGATTCCTGCCTTCTTCTTCAAAGGACTTTATGGCTCCCTGCCTGTATAGTGCAGTCACGATGGCGCCTCTAAGCATTGAGCCGGGCACATGGTCTAGGGGCTTGACGAAGCCGCTCTCTGTCCTCTTCCCAGTTATTATTGCTGGGCTTTTCAGGGTTATCCTGGCCTCATATAGCCTCATGTCTCCACCACCCCTTCCCATAGCCATTTCCTTAGGCCCTCCAACAGGGGCAACCATTCACTGCCTACCAAGCCATTTAGAAGACCGTTGTCCTCTAGTCTAATGTCCACGAGGGACCTCCTGCCGAGGACGCCTGTCCTCAGCTCTGCGAGTCCAAGCATGAGGAGGGGAAGAAGGTTCTTTGCCTCATCGAAGACCCTTACTTCTCCAAGGAACTCTGCTCCCGGCAATACATGCTCCATGCTGTAGAGCGCGCCCTCCCGCGCAGTCTGTGTCTTGTCGTCTAGCGAGACCCTAACGATTATGTCAGTGGGTGTTTCTCCTACTGGCTCGAAGTCGCCCACCCAGACTTTGGACGCTTCGAATGGGCTTCCAGGCTGGCCAAAGAGCATGCACACGTCGCATGCGCGGCCGAGTTTCCTGTGTGCCTTGCTGATGCGTTCTGGGTCTATCTCTCCACAGCTCTCGAAACGGTATGACTTGGCTATGCGGCTCGTAGCAGTCCTCCACGCGCCCTTGAAGCTACTGCCGGGGACATAGACGACGTATTGTGTTTGGGCCTCTCCGTCAACGTAGGCTGTTATCTTCATTTTCTTGGAGAAGACTACGTCTGCGCCTAAGACGTCTGGAACGCCTTGCCCAATGGTGAAGAGAGAGACTGTTCTTAGCCTAAGATTGAACCTAATCACCATGCACCACCCTTGGTTATTTTTATAAGTGTGAGGACGTCGGCTAGGGGGATGGGGCCTATCTCCTTATCGGTTATGCTCCGCTTAGCCATTTCTAGCAACCTCATGTATGCAAGCCGGTTGAAGTCTACTTCTTGGCTCTCGCTTCTCCTAGCAATTTGTTTAGCAAGAAAGATTACTAGTTTTGGTCTCCAGTATTTCGAGGGGGATACTTCCTGCCAGGACTCAAGAGTTACGCGACGCATCGCTTTGAGCCTCTTTATTTCTAGAGTTGTTTTCGACTGGTCCAGGTTGTGAGAGGCAAGGTACGCAAACTTAAAGACTTCTTGGTAGATCTTCTGTGCATTCGTCCTGGTCCATGCCGGTGTTTTTCTGTGGTCGTAGAAAAGGATGTATCTTCCCAAGGTGTCCCAGAGCTCTGGTGGACTGCCTCCTGTAAGGTTGCTTTTCTTTATGAAGTAGGGCTGTAGGCTGTCTATGTTTTCGTCTAGTGGAGCGTTTTTCAGCTTCCTGGAGAGACGATATATTCTCTCCTTTGCTGTTGCCCCAGAGGGAGACCCTGAATCATAGATGTCGAATGCTACGACGCTGAGATACTCGCCGTAGCCTTTAGGCTCGAGCTGTCTCAGAGCTTTCTTTCCTAGCTCCATGAGTGCCGAGGCGCACTCCAGCAGGCTCCAAACATTCATCGTGGCTGGGCCAGCAGCTATGCCCACCTTTAGACCCCTCTGTAGGCCTATTTCCCGAGAAAACTCCTCTGCGATTAGGTGTCCAAGTGGGACCGCGAACCATGCCGGTGCTATGATGAAGCCGTCGTCCCCTCCCATATAGATTGTGCCGAGGTATACCCTTGCCACCTCTTTTCTTGCTTCGTCTTTGTTTATCTGGGCTACGCCTTGATAAAGGGCTCTGAGGGCCTGGATGTAAGCGTTTTTCAGCGCCATGTCTATACGGAAGCTTCTTTCGACCGCCTCTGTTAGGGTCTTGCTGGAGAGCATGAAGTCTCTCATAGCATTACCATCGAACTTTATAACCGCGTAATCCCTTATTCTGCCCTCTACGGGGAGGTCGTGCCCAGCGATCACCTCCATGATTGACTTTAGGACTTGGTCCCATCCTGCTTCAAACAAGTCTTCAGGCACGAAGCTGATGTCCTTGTCTAGCTGGACTCTAGATTCCCACTTTGGCTTGAAGTGCATCTTGGATCCAAGCCCATACATGGTTGCACATCTCTTGCACACTTCCCGCGGCCCCGCAGGCGTACCAATAGTGGTCGTTGCCCAATCGCTGTAACACATCGTGCAAAGTCTCGGTTTCCCGTCTTCACGGGGGATGGGAGCCTTTACAAGGCTCTGGAGCTGGGAGGCTAGATCTACCCTATGCTTCTCAAAGTGCATGTCTTCGTCAAGTCGCTTGGAGGCCTCTGGATAACTAGATATGAAGGGCGAGGATGCAACAAATATCTTGAGCTCGTTTTTTTCTGAGTATTCCTTGGCCAGCTTCTTAATCTGCTGTACAAACGAAGCAGGGAGAACCATGAATATGTTTCCGCCACCGTTATAGAGCTGGGCTTCTGGCGGGATTCTTAGACCGTTTAGACGCAAATAGATTAGGAAGTGTGCATGGACAGCGAGGTCTACGAGGTGGCTGGCCGCAGCGACGGTTCTAAGCTCTTGGCTCCTGAAGATGTATTCCTGAATAGAGGCAAAGTCTACTAAGACTATGGAGACAGAGTTTATGACGCTCTTGGATTGTGAAGTAGCTAGCTCTTCGGCCATCTTTATGTTTTCGTCTGTCTCTATGGCTTTGTAGATCTCATCGAGTCGCTCTTTGCTTATGACGCCACCCAGGAGGAAGCCTCCCAGTTCTTTTGCCGCGTTTACTGGGTTCAATGGGTCTAGAGCTCTGGCCAGCGTCTTGAGTATTGCCGCTAACCGTATAATCGACAATTCTTTACCTGTCCCAAATGACAGTGCCCATGAAAGGGAAGAGACAACAAGCATGTAGGCAATCAGGCTGTAAGCGTTTAGTGGTGCACTTGTGCCGGCGGGGAAAGCTACCCATACACGGTAAACCTTGTCAGATGTCTCTGGGTCAAAAAGCGGGGAGATCCTTGACAAGCCCTCGCTTCCAAGCTCTGCAAGTCGCTCAGCAAACTCTACGAGACTTTCTTTAAGAAAGAGGCTCCTAAGCTTAGGTGATAAGACAAATATTGAATATGCCTTGAGCGGCGTGGGGGCCACTGGGGAGATCTCCTTTATGAGGGGTGCCTTAAAGAAAATGGTAACCGCGTCAGCAACTATTTCTAGCAGGTCTTCCTCGCTTGTGCCCTCAGTCTCCTTTGCCAGCTTAGAGACATTTTCAAGCAACCCTTTAAGCATTCTGATTATCTCTTCGAAGATCCTTCTGTCTTCATCTGTGACGGTTCTCTGAGACACTATACCGTCGTTTTCCCATATCGGAACAGGTAGTTCCCTTACAAGTTGAACCGAGGTATTAAACCTAAGACTCGAGTTGCTCAAGCCTACCCACCTCGTCTATATCTAGTAGTTCGTCCCTCAGCTCCTCCTTAGCCCTAGAAACAAGGGCAGAAACAATCCCGTCTAGCGCCTCTGTCTTCGCCTTTTCCCCTTTCTTGACTACGGTTTCCCCTATGCTCAGGTCGCGGGAAAGCGGCGAGAGCTCTAGACCCTCTACTTGGAACCTCACCAAGCCGAAGACATAGCTTCCCCTCTCGCGGTACTTGTGCTTGCCCAGTAGGACAAGCCTACCTAGCCTCGAATCCCTTATGCCCATCCCGTAGAGCAGGAGGCCTAGCTCCCAGTCCTTTAGGCTCTGGAAATCCACCTTGCCTTGGAAGACGCTACCAGGCGGGGCAGCCCATATCTTCTCGTTGCCCGGGAGATTCAGCTTTACTGGATTAACGTTATCGCCTACAAAGTCCCCAAACTCTATGACGCCTTTAAGCCCAGATGTGCCGAAGAGGTCGCACACGAGGCATACCCCCGCCATCTGTCCCTCCTCGCTGACGTACTCGCAGGCCTCGCCACGATCGAAGGACAGGCTCTCCTTCCAGATCATGAAGTGGCGGTATCCGTGTTTACCTTTTGGCGGAGGTGAGACTGGAGTCCTTGTGTCCCGTATTAGGCAGGACCTTATCTTTCCGTTTTTCGGCTTCAGGCTTAGCTCTATTCGGGACCTCACGTTACCCTTAACGCTGCTACCGGGGATGACCGGCTTGCCCCCCACTATGACTAGTTCCGCGTAGTCTAGCTCGATCTTGCTTGAAAACTCCTGGACAAGCTTCTCTAGCTCAGCACGACTTTTTGCTCCGCTGGCTCTTTTCCTGAGCTCTTCCTCGTCAACGACTATCCTCTGCAGTCCAGAGCCCACGTGTAGATAGCTGTCCGCGCCGTCACCCGTAGCCCTGCTGGATACTCTTATTGTGACAAACAGCCGCCCAGCTAGATCCTCCACCTTGCCGCGGTCTCTAGGGGGCCCCCTTACAACGCTAACCAAACTTTGCACTGTCCCAGACCTCTTCTAGCTTCTCGAGCACTTTCCATGCTTTTTCTCCAGATGCATAGATTCCCCCGTTCCTGGCCTCGGCGACGCCGGTGAGGTCTACTTCCTTGTCTGGCTCCTTTTCGGGGTACTTGACTGCCAAGAGCTTACTACCGCTTACGGTTGGGCCCCAGGCAAAGAACTCTAGTCCCTCCAGCCTGACTTCTCCGAAGCCCCTAGTCTTGAAGCCTCCAACCTTGACCCATCCATCGTTCATCATCCTGATAGCCTTCGCCAAGAGACCGAGAGCATAGTTCGGCAGATTAGTCGCACGCATTTTGAACCTGAACCTTGCCCCAGGCTCGACGTACTCTACCTGGTACAAGGAGCGCTCATGCACAGAGCCCGTGCGTCTGTTTATCGCTATACCAGTCCTGATGCCAGTCCTGACCTCCATAACTTCTCCTTTCTCATTTATTGGGTAGGCATCCTCGAAAACAACGTTGCCAGTATAGGACGGTGCGCCGAAAACCTTGCACATCAAGCATGCATAGTCATAGAAATATCTTACCGCCTGCAGAGATTCTCGATTACTCAGATGCTCCTGTACAAGCTGTAGAAGCGTCACACTGCCGTGCTGTGGTATCTCCCAATCCATGCACGTCTCTTTGGCGAGGCCAGAGCACACCGACAAGCCCTTGCTCCTTGCCAGTTGCGTGGCGACAGTCCTATAGACACCTTTAAGGCTACTCCCCGGTATGTAGGGGACAGACTTGTCTCCAATCCTTATCCTTATGACCGCTAGATCAACCGAGGACCCTAGGGCAGCCTCTCTTCCGCTACCCACGCGGAGGGGACCAACGTTTACAAGCCATCCTGAAATAGAGACCTCTCTCAGCAACCTAGAGTGGGAAACCCAGTATATCTCGCTCATGGGATACCACCCTCCTGTGTCTTCTTGAGGACGCCCCCCTCTAGCCTATACACCTCGTATTTGCCCTCAACAAGCCTTACCACGCCATAGCCAATGGTTCTCCTTGCCCCGACCTGTACAAATCCGTTTGCAAGAAGGTCTACAAGATTCCTGAGAAGCTTTCCAAGATCATTCTTTGGCTGGGGGAAAACCTCTATGTTCAAGATGTCCATCCTAAAGCTCCACCGTGTCCCAGGGGCGACCTGCTCCTCGGTGAATAGAGCCCCCGGCTGCGCACCTAGAAAGTCCCTGTTTATGCCGACACCCGTCTTGACGAAGAGAACCGGCTCTCCTACTGGATACGCATCATATATCCTAACGTGGCTAGCGATATTCAGGCTCCCAAATATACAGCTTATAGCGTCAAGCTTCTTTTCGCCCTCCACCGTCTCTTCGATGCCTAGCTCTTCCTCCTGCCCCTCTCCCCTTTTTTTCGGCCAAGGGTCTGGTACGTGGACGCCCTGTGCCCTCATTATCGATTCTGCGAGGCTACGTAGAACACCCTTGAGGCTACTCCCAGGAATATACGGGTAAGACCTCCCGTCCGCAAACTTTATCCTCAAAGCAGCCATGTCTACAGGGGAGCCTAAGGGAGTCTCTCTGCCAACCCCAACCCTAAGGGGAGTCTCGTTTACAAGGTAGCCGGAGACACGTGTAAACACTTCGAGCTTGTCAAGGTCAGCCGTGCAGGCTTCCAATAATGCTCACCTACCGCCACGTGTAGCTTGCCTAAGATAGTCCTCGAGCGTTATAGTATTGTAGTCGACTCTCCCTGCCTTAAAGTATTCAGATGCCTCGAAAACCCATTTAGCAATAACGAGCATCTTTCTAGCGTCGTCCTTTGTACCACCCTTACTATATAGGTCAAGTAAAGCGTTAGCGACAACCCTGCCAGTACTCTTAGCTTTCAGCCTGACACCTTGCCTCAGAGCAAAGGCGGCCGTAGCTAGGAGAGCCTCGCGGCCTCCAACAGACTCGAGTGAAGCAATTAGATTCTCGAGCTGAGACTTCCCAAGACGCTCACCTCTCTCATCACGCCCGCTCTCAGCGTTAACAGCTAGGCCGATCCTTGTTCCCCAGTCGAGAATCAGTTTTTCGTCAACTTTAGTAGAAGTTTTTTGCGACATAACAATTTTTAATTTCATAAGGAAAAATATAAATTTTTCTTCGAAACAAAATATCCTAAATATAAATCACGATGCATTTAATCCTCTAGGCCATAATTTATTAAATAACTCTGAAGGTCGAAAACCGTAGCAATTCTTTAACCAGAGATAACAGCTACAAATACTACAGATACAAAGCTATAACAAAGAGGTGACCCCAAAGCCTAGTCAAAGCCAAAAGATTATTCACTAGGCACCACTCTAACAGCCCTCAAACCCCAAACAAAGGGCACGTAGCCCCTTGCAAGTAGGTCGGAGACTCTTCCACCCTTAAACTCGGCTTTCGCGAAGCGCCACCCGATCCTCCACTCTACCCGCACTGCGCCGAGCTCGAACAGCCCGCCGAAGTCACGGCCAGAAACATAGACCCAGAAGACCCCGTCGAGCCTCGGTTCGCACACTGTGTCCTCGCTGAGTTCCAGGGGGTCTATAAGTCCTCGTGGGGTGGCTACGGGCTCGCCTGGGCCGCCTAGCAGGCCCCTGGCGATGTCCCTTAGGAGGGCGCCTAGGTCGCCGCATTCGACCCACGCCCAGCCATCTATAGGCTCATGCGTCAGCCTGCACTCGGCAGGCATACCTTTAATCCTAGTAGCAACATATACCCTGCACACAAAACAATGCCCGTCATGCACATAAATAAATAGTAACCAAAAGGCCCCGCATACCATTCAAGCTCTATAACTGTGAATATTCAAAATGCCCTCTTATGCTCCCTCCATTTATTCGTTCCCGGCGCCTGACGAGAATAGTTACCACGGCTATACCATGGTAATAATGCAGAGGTAAGCTACTATAGAAATATTCCCTTCCAATTCATTCGTTTCTGATACGTGACCATCCCCACCACCCCACGCGTCCTCAAGCACAGCTACTTTCAATTCATTCGTTTCTGATACGAGGATGTAGCTCAATTAGGAGAGAGATTCGTGAAAGTCAACTTTCAATTCATTCGTTTCTGATACAGGCATTATCAGGACAGATACAAGACAGGACGCAGAAATTTCTTTCAATTCATTCGTTTCTGATACGCACAGCACCAGAGGAAATCGTTAAAGAAGTAGTGAACCTTTCAATTCATTCGTTTCTGATACCAAAGAAGTTGAGATTAATAACATGTTCTCATATAACATACTTTCAATTCATTCGTTTCTGATACTGTTTCTTTGGGGTTTATTTCGTGTTGATGTTATTTATTTGTTTCTGTTTTGGGTGAAAGTGTATTTGTGCAGGGTCTTCCCATGGGATGTATTAATTTTTCATTAGTTTCTTCATTGTTGCCTGTAAATGATATGGAGCGGGAAGAGGGGCTAGGGAAGAATATATTTTCAGAAATGTCTTCTTCCCCTAATCTACAAACTTTTCCCGTAGAAAACGATTCTACAGAGATTTCCAAGGGAACCCTTTCCTCCCACCCCGTATCACGATGGAAAAATCTCTGTTTTCCACTTTTGGTTAAATTTAGGCTCTATTTATAAAAACAGTGTTTCTTAAGATACCATTAATTCTCAAGACTCAAATTTCTTTCCTCTATAATGTGTGTTAGACTGCAGAGATAAAAAATACTAAGATTTATTGTAATATTTATCTCGCTTTTGCATAATAATAATTTGTCATTTTAATCGTTCTTTCAATTCGTTTTCCAGTATGGTAATAGCTTTTTTGGTAATTGCTTCAGGTGATGGTTTTGCTCCAAGAACCTTTGAGATCATTTTTAGCGTGTCTTCTCTTGGATTTATTTCTATGCGTCCAAGGCCTCTACTTTTAAACCGACCTAGACGGAAGAATCCAGAATTGATAAGTTGTATGGCTAGCCAGATTGTAGCCACGCCTAATTGAATAGGATCGCATGTTTTTGCTCTTAAGCCCCGAAGTTTTGCTAGATTGGAAGCAAAGGATATTTCAAGTGAAATAATGGTTCCAGGGTTGATAGCTTCAAGAATTAGTGGTTTTAATTTATTTTCATGTAGATGCTTAGATCTTCCGAGCTCATTAAAGAAATAAAGTTTATATTGTGTGGTTTCGACGGGGGCCACGGCGTCTCCGTTGAGACTGATTCTGACCAATGATTTTAGTCCAGGAGCTCCAAAAATAGCGCAGGGAATACAAGGATAATTATTATAAACTATTTTGTCGTCTTGAATGTTAATCCATTTTGCCTTCATAAAAACTTCAACTTTTTTTCTTTGTTCATTGTTTTCCAAGTCGATAGGTAAAGCACAGCTGGGAAAACCTATGGATCCTTCTACATCCAGGAAACTACATACAGCATGACCTAACCCAAGCTCAATTGATTTTAACTCGACTATGTATTCGCTGGCTACACGTAAGAGACCTTTAAAGCTGGAGGCCCTGACAATGAATCCTGTTTTATCAATACTTAAAAATCCATATTGTTGAACAACTGCCTTTGCTTTCTTCATGTGGGAACCTATAAGCATCGTTAAGATAGCCTGGCTTGTTTTCGCATCTTCTCCGGTAAGAGTTGGAGTTTTGGTCACCACGTCAAAATGCAACTTGACCTCGCTCATCTCCTATTCCACCTTTTTCCTATGGAAATCTCAACTCATCGACAAGTTCCAAACGCAATTCTTTGCATGCTTTTTTCACCATGTCGGAAGCCATGGCTGATTGTGATATTGGAAAATCTTTAATATAAAGAATTAAATATCTCCATTCCATTTTTATCTTATTTTTGGTTTTTTCCAAAGCTGTTGATTTCTTTGGTGGTAACAATAGTTTTAAAGTTTGCAAAACTCTTTTTACTTCTTCACCTGAAAGGATGTCAAAATATGCACAGGATCCAAAAGTTTCACCCTGAACAGAAGAGCCAAATAGGTATCTCCATTGTGAATCTTCGAAACTCATGTACAGGAAGATATACCTAAAAACTCCCTTTAGCAACCAGGCAGTTAATTGTCCTTCGTCGGCATATGACATATTGTTTTTTAGGGGATGAGCATCTACATAATTGCGAATGGTGTTCATCAATCGATAGGGATTATAAATTAGGACACTTAATTGTATTTTACCATCTTTAGCTGATTCTTTGAGAAGTGTTAAAACATTTGTAATGTGCTGGTTTCTACTTTTTCGTTTATCTTTAGCCATCATTTGGCCTTTATTAAAGATTTTCTCCATTTCAATGATATCATGGCTACTCAAAACATGTCACCTTTAGTAATTGTCTAAAATAGGAATGCTCAAGCTCGTTTCCTTGAAAAGTAATATTTTGTAACTCCTCATATAACTTTTCTTCTATATATTCTATTAGACGAGACTTCCGGTCTTGTTCCTGGATACAATTGGACAATATTTTAAGCCTATAATAAAGTTTCAGTTTGGATTTTGCTCTTTTTAGATCGTAATTCATACTATTCACCCTTGATGAATGCCCTTACCCAGTTTACCGGAACTAGAGTGTTCCACCCTAACGAGCTTAGCTTTAATTCGGGATGACCTCTTATACACCATTCCGATTTGTACCCCTTGCTAATCAGAATGGTGCCTGGTTCAAACATCACCAAGCGGTCGTTTTTTTGGTCAAGAATGTAATCATAGAGCGAAAAATACAGAGGAGACATTGCAAGATTCTCATAAGACCAGTGAATACTTAAGGAACGTAAACGACCATATGAAATTCTAAGCGAATCATGCTGAGTGTCTGTAGATGCCGGCATACACCGGGTCAACTCCTCTTTAGTTAAAACGAGCCCCACAGGAGCAATGAGAGAAATTTCGCGTGAATCATCCATGCATGAAGTATCTTCTTTTTGCTGAAGGTTTTTTAAAAGGTCATTTAAATGAGTTGTCTGTGAGTTAACTATCTCTACAAAGCAATACTTGCTTTTTCCTCCGATTTGCGCAATGTTAAGAAAACTGAAAACTTCATCAACCGCATTTTCGAGATTTTCATCCAATATGGTTACGTATCCATAAAACTCATTTGATGGGGGCTTCCATACTTCGTCTCCATAAAGAATACCTCGCAAGTCCGTCTCATCAGTCCATTGGAGAACGCTTTTTAAAATCCTATTTATAGCTATATGGGTATCAACCTTTTTATTTGGAGCATATTTATCTATATTAAACCAATAATTAAACCAATACTTGAAATATTCGTTTAAATTTCCTTGAGATTTTATAGGAACGAAGTGAGAAATGGTTACAGTGTGATTTCTTAGAGCTTCTAAGAGCATCTTTACTGGGCAAGTTTTATCTCCACATTGACTACATATAGTAGAACTTCTACAAGCCGAAAGAAGGTATGCGCTGAGAGCAGCGCCAAGAACGGTAGACCCCGGCAGAAAGCCGAGTAATGTTCTAACTACACCTTCTTTTGTTCCTACGCTACAGTTTCCGTATAGCCTAAGAAGGTATTGTTTAACTATTGCTTGTTCCATTACTTGCATTTTGCCCCCCAGATATTTTATTCCTTGCCTCGTTGACCAAGATACGTGCTAATCTTGGATAGAGCTCCTCATCAAGATCAGGAATTTCGCCCGGATTTGACACGCATGCCTCAATTTTATCGCTAAATTCATTGGGGTCGATTGATTGCTTTGTTATGGATCTTATGAATTTTTTTGTCTCCTCCTCGCCATTTATACTCATGACTGCAATTTTCCTTATTTCAACGGTTCCAAATCCGATTGTTCCATGTGCCCCGATTGGCACAGCTCCACTATTTATCAACTCTATGCTTTTCTGGAAGAGACTAAAATAGGTGAAGCGTGTATTTCCATGTGGGCAATTTGATTGTTGTCCTTCATCCAGTCCTAGAAGCTCAACGTATTTTTCTTCCTCTAAGCCCTGGTCATGTATCTTAATTTTGCTAAATGCATTATTTATTACTACGAAGAAATAAAACTTTGCGCCGGGAGGTATCGCTTCTAGGTCAAAGAGCTTTCCCTCCTCGGCTGCACCTGTAACCCTGTTTATGGCCACCCTTGTCATGACATCCAGTGGAAGAGTTTCCTCGAGTTCTTTGCTTGGATAGGCATTGAGTATCCGAACTCTACCTCTTAGACCCGGTGCTCCAAAAAGCTGACAAACAAAGCATGGTAAGTGGTTTCCATAAGAATCTTTCCTTAAAACAAGCTTTGTCAAATATTCTTCCTTATCGTTGGGAGCAGGAAGCTGGCAATTATCAAAGTCAAGTGTAGTATAGCAAACTTCTCGATATAGAGGAAGATCCTCGAATCCAGGGATAGAATTTTTAAGTCTCTCAATTTTTCTTTTAACGCTATTGTCTTTTAATACATCTAATACCTCTTTGACCGTTTTCACAGGCCCAAGCATACTTCGGAGATAATCCTCAAGTGCCGACCTTAAGATCCCATGAAGGCTTGACGCAGGAATATAGACTGTCCATCTCAGCTTTGCTGGACCTTTTTGGCTACCTTCGCCCTCTCCTCCACTCACAGCTGTTGGTTCTAGTCTCAATATTCTTGATTGAGGATTATCGATAGGTGTAGGCAACTTTATGTTTTCCCCAGTACCTATACGTACATGGCTCAAGGTCTTTAACTCGTATAGCACAGCAACAAAACTTTCAAGTTTCTCATGCCACACCATAAGGATTCACCCGTGAGCATGTTTCCGGATAAGCAACAAATAATACATCGCATAATTATATAAGGTTCTCAGCTTTGGAACAACTATCATTCGAAAATATTCTTCTGTGATTTCACTTTTGCTTAGGTATTTATATAATTGCTCCAGAGTTTTGAACTTCCCATTTGTTCGATAAAAATGAAAAGCAATTACTGATTTTGCCTCCTCGGGAGTAGTACATGTTGCAAGGGCAGAAAACATCCTACGTAGCCGACCTGTGTCTTGTGCAAAGTCCCGAGCCAGACTCTTAGCAAATTCTTCCAACGCAAATTGAGATTCAAAAATATTCAAAGATTGCCGTGAGGCTTGAGAGGAATTCATAAGCCCACCTCACCACTCATACAATATCTTTTCAGATTAATTAAGTTTGCTAATAAATAATAACTGCTTGGGGTTAATCGGTCACATTCTAATAGAAGTGCCTTATCTAAGGAAGTAAATCCTCTCTCATAGCTCCTTCGAATAAAAGCTATAATGCTTTCGCGCGCGTTTTCGTAGCCACCTTGAAGGATAAGGTTATGTGCCAGTTTTAGCTCATCACTATTAGCTTTATCTATAATGCCTTGTTTTAGAAGATACATTAGCCATATAGGACCAATCGTCCACGGAAACGGTGAAGGGTCAAATCCACTCCTAAGATCGGCATAAAAGTAACGTATAGGATGCTTTTTCTCGTCTGGTTCGAAGGGTTTTCTGGCTAAGGTAAAAGCGGTTCTTAGAAGCCTATACAATGGGAACTTGCCATCGGCGAGAAATATAGAGACTGTAACTGCTGGAGCAGGGACATCTAAAATCTCCCAAACAAAAGTATCTACTGGCAAAATTTCTTGGTACAGCTTGTTGTCGTCGTATCTAAGAATAAAGCCTTTTTCTTTAAGCTTCTCAAGTACTATATCTTGAACGCGATAGAGTTGCTTGCCTGGAACAACTATAAATAAGTGGTCGCTTTTTTGTTTAGGTATAATCAAAATATTCGGTGAATTATCCCCTGAATTATTCCGTTCAAATTCTTTTTCTAGCTGTTCTTTGATTTCTTGGAGCGTCTGCACCCAAAAATCCGCTCTACTAGCTAATCTTGCAGGATGAGCCAAAAAGAATGGAGTTTGTAGACACTTCGGATAATCTTTTATATTTAAAAAAGAACGATAAAGGGGAGAGATACTATCAACTATAAAACTAATTGTATTAGTAATCCCTTTTTTCTTTTCAAAAATCCTCGACATTTTAAAGAGAAGCTCATAGTAAATATCTAGTCGATCGTTTTGTTGATCTTCATTTTTAGTTGATGGCTTCAAGATTACTTCTAATTCTTTTAAAATGTCTATCAAGTCACGTAAGTCACGTATAAAATCATCAAGATACACGCTTGCACTCCAAGAATCAATTGGAAATTCGTTTTCCAAAAGTTGGATAACTTCGTTAATCTTTTCAATATTGTTAAATGGTCCAAGACTTTTCCGCAAGGATTTTCTAAATTCATCAAAAGATATCTGTTTTTTTCTATACTTCTCGAGTTTTCTTTGATATTCTTCCTGTTTAAAGTCCAATTCCTCTAAAGCATTTTTTAACTTCTTAACATTCTCATCGTCAATAATATTTCTTTTATTATCTATTTGCCAGCTCGAATAGAAAATCTCAAAATTTGGTATTAAAGCAATTAGACCGATTTTTTGTCCCTCAGACAGCCTTGCAAATTCTTTAGATTCATTTGTAGCATACTTCTTAATGATTTTTTGACAAGCACGGCAAGCCTTTATCTCGATATCTGTTTGACCATATCGATACGTATCTATTTTTTCAAGTGCCGGGTTTAGGCCACAATACCAGCAATACTCAGAACTTTCGGGTGAGGTATCTATTTTAATTGAAGAAAGTTTTTCAGTCATAACTCCTGAAAGAACTTCAAGAACTTCTTCAAGAGATTGTTGCAGTTTATTAGCAATTCCATCGAAGACTTCTTCATAAGAAGTATCAAAAATTACATCATGGGTAGAAATTCTAATATAGTTTTTAAGAAGATTTTCAAACTCAACTTTCAAGTCTGCCCAAGATTCCAATAGTGTCTGTACCGAATCCTTAGTGTCGTCAATATTTTTCATAATCTCTTCTATTAAGTCCAGTAAGAGCTTGTCTTTACATGCTTTGGCAACATGGCTCGGCAATAAAGCAACTATAACGCTACTGTTCTCCGATAAAGGTATAATTATCTTGATGATTTCCTCAATCAATTTTTCATCTTTTTTATCTGTGATGGCCTCGACTAAGCACCTTCTAATTTTTTCTGCGATTTGGGTTTTTAGTTTTTCTACAAATAAGGTAAAAGCCACTAGGTCGCTGGGTTTTAAGGCATGTGAGATTAAGCTCCAGAATGGTGTAAGATCAACAACTAGCCATGTTAATCTCCAGCTTTCTGATAAATTCTTCATTATTTCGTTCTGCTCGTTTTCCGAGATCTCTTTAAATTTCGTTAAAATATTTTTCAAAACGTCTTGATCTAGGAAAAGCAGTAAAAAACTTAAAGTTGCAGCAAAACGTGCATGCTCATAAAGAGAAATGTCGCAAGCCGGTTCATATGTTCTTTCTCGAGATTCATTTCGATATTTCTCTAGGAGTTCCATGCTACCTGTGTTATTATCAATTATATGATACTTTTCTAAAACTGCTCTCGTAAAAGGATTTACTGTAATAAATTCATCTCTTCCTCCTCCTCTTTCGAGTCTTTCTCTGCACTCCTGATCAACAAAGCCATATACCGAGGAAGCTATAATATCGAATGGATGTGCGAATATTGCAGCCAATTTGCTCTGAATAACTTTGCAATCAAGGCTAGAATGTCCATCGAGATATACTTCCATGTGGTGGAGAAGGACAGCTTCCCTAATTGATTCTAAATCATCATGAGTTAGGGTGTCTACAATTTTATCGTCTATTCCGATACCTTTAAGAATCTCCTTTAAAACCTGGTCTTGAAGTTTTTGGTAGCCTAGAATTGAATGCTTAGCTCCACCAAGCACAAGTGGTTTCGCTATATCGTGGATTAGCATTCCCAATGTGAACAATGCCGCATTTTTCGGTGTGATGTCAACTTGAAAATCATTATTTAGACTAACAGAAATAAAATAGTTCTTAGATTGACTCTCAGATTGATTCTGCGAAAGTTTTAGAGTCCATGGCATTATTGAAAAAATGGAAATGAGGTTAATATTAATTTCTCTTCCCAAGGGCTTAGGTAATGAAACTAATTTTAGTGGCACTACTTCTTGAAACAAGGACATATTCTACAGGAATATTCTGAATGTCCCCTTGCCAAAATTTAACATAAGTTTGCAAAAAGAGAGCTTTCGTATATAGCTTTTGTTTTTCTTTTTGAGAAGCTACGTTGTTTGTTGGTCTAGGAGGTTTAGTATTGCCATTGTTGTGAGTACTGCTTCTTCTGTTCTGATTGTTTTTGTGCCTTGTAGTGGTGCGGTGTTGAGTGTGTAGTGTATGTAGTGTTGTGGGTTGATGTTTTCTTGTGTGGCTATTTCTTGTATGCCTTTGTTGTGTGTTCCGAAGAGTACTAGGAGTGTTTCTGCTGTGGCTATTTTCGTTTTTAGCTGGGTGGCTAGGGTGTTTATTGGTGTGCCTTTTCTGGATGTTGCTATTACGAGTGTTTTTGGGGTGTCGTAGTTTTGGAGTGTTTGTTTTAGTGATTGTTGGCAGGTTACTGTGTAGCCCCAGTAGACTGGTATTTGTTCTCGGTCTATGTATTGCCAGTGGCCTTGTATTTGTGTGAGTGTTACTCGTGGC
>Ga0080004_1122730_pt1 | contig 17537 bp, 13 predicted proteins | sample WasSprMetagenome_FD_69207 | JGI IMG/M metagenome (GOLD analysis project Ga0080004, IMG submission 69207) | Sulfidic aquatic microbial communities from Washburn Spring, Yellowstone National Park, USA - WS (SPADES assembly) (version 2) | ecosystem: Environmental > Aquatic > Thermal springs > Hot...
CGCTTTGCCCAGGATGAAAAAGAGGTAAAGCTGTCCCGCTGGCTCCCGATAGAGAAAGAGCACGGCGGTGTTAGCCTCCCCTAAGGGGTTGCGGCTCCGGGATTGTCCGGAGTCGTAATCGTAGAAATCCTGGGCCGTCTTCGTGCCGGAAAACGGCACGACCGCGACCTTAGTGGTCCCTTGGGTGACTTCAAAATACCCCTGGGCCAAGAGGGGCAAAGTCATGGCCAGGACCACCACTACAGCTAGGCTGATCTTCCTCATCATCCCTCCCTCCTTAAGCACCACGATGGCGGTGAAAAACCTTCACCTCCATTTACACCGCCAAAGGGTATACGGGCGAAAGGCCCGGGACGAAGACCGCGGAGGTCACCTCAGCCGCCCTTTGTCCCCGGCCAGGGTGACCTCCGTCCACTAGAGGGTGAGAGGAATGGGATTTTGAGCCTGGTGCGGGTGATCAGGCCCAGGGTAAATCTTGAGCTTGCGCAACATGCGCCGCCCAAGCTCGTTCTTCGGAAGCATCCGCCGCACCGCCAACTTCAACGGAAGCTCCGGGTTTTTGGCCAAAAGCTCGTAATACTTGAACTCCTGGAGGTTCCCAATGTACCCGGAGTGGCGGTAGTAAACTTTTTGCTCCCGTTTATTTCCGGTGAGCCTAATTTTTGTAGCGTTCACCACTATAACATAGTCGCCCACATCGAAATGCGGTGTATACACGGGCTTGTGTTTCCCCTGCAGGATCTTGGCGATCTGCGAAGCTAGCCGCCCTAAGGGTTGATTAGTGGCATCCACCACATACCAACGCCGCTCAAAAGTTATGCCGGCATCCTCTTTCTTAGCCATGTATGTTCGCTGCTTTTTAAGCATGGGCTTCGGCACGGGAGACCTTGACATCTCCTCCTCCTTTTACGGGAAGTATAGGGAAGCCCGAGGGTTTCTCAACTCCATAACTCCCTCCGGACGATGAGGGCCTGGGCCTCGGGACCGGTCCCGATCAGGGCCACGGGCACGGACAGGGCCTCCTCCACAAACCGCACGTATTCCTTAGCCTCCTTGGGAAGATCCTCGAAATCTTGAATACCCCGGATTTCCTTCCGCCAACCGGGTAAGACTTCATAGACCGGTTCAACCCGCTCCAGTTCCCAAAAGGCTTTCGGAAAATCCTCGACCCTCCTTCCGGCCAATTGATAGGCTACGGCCACCCGGATCTCCGGGAATCCCGAGAGGACATCGAGTTTGGTGAGAGCGAGATGGGTGAAGCCATTGATCCTTTGGGCGTAGCGGAGGGCCACGAGATCTAGCCACCCACATCTACGGGGCCGGCCGGTAGTGGTGCCGTATTCCTGGCCAGCTTTCCTCAGCCTCTCCCCAAGATCGGTGCGGTCCTCAGTGGGAAAGGGACCAATCCCCACCCGAGTGGTATAGGCCTTGGTCACGCCCACCACCGCCGCGAACTTCGGCCATACACCAGTTCCCCCAGGGATGCCGTGCACCGTGGTCATGGAGGAGGTGACATACGGATACGTACCGAAATCCACATCCAACATGGTCCCCTGGGCTCCTTCAAACACCACCCTTTTCCCAGTAGCTAGCGCTTGGGAAAGGAGCGCTTGCCCATCGCCGATGCATTTCTCGAACTCTTGACGAAAACTAAGGAGATCGTTGAGAACTTGCTCGGGATCGATAGCTCCCAATGGCTCATGCTCGGAAAAAATTTTCTCCCGGAGGTATTCGTCGTTCCAAAGGTCAAGGAGGCGGAGGCCGCAACGTCCCACCCGATCAACATAAGCTGGCCCAATTCCCTTTTTTGTGGTACCGAGCTTCGCCGCCACCCCTTCTTTTTCCTCGCGGAGGCGATGAACGGGAAGGATCAGATGAATGCGTTCAGAGATGAAAATCCGCGGTTCTGGTCTTCCTTGGGCCCTTAGGGCCAAAAGCTCCTCCCGCAAAACCCAGGGATCGAGGACCATTCCATGGGCCAGGACACCGAGGCATTGGGGATGGAGGGCCCCGGCAGGGATTTGATGAAGCCTAGCCTGTCCATACTCATCCACCACGGTGTGGCCGGCATTTGGGCCGCCGTTAAACCGCACACAGAAATCGGCTTCCCGGGAGAGGAAGTGCACGATCTTGCCTTTAGCTTCATCGCCCCACTGGGCCCCGATCACCGCCACCGCCGAAGCCATACCCGCCCCCTCTTCCCATGGATCTCAAGCTCCGCACTGTGCTCGGCCGGGGAAAGCTCGCCAGGAATAAGCTCCAGGGCCAGCACTTCCTCCATGATCTTCTCCGGGAAGCGCCGAAAGATTTCACCAAGCTCTCCCTCGTAACCCACGATGATCCGGTCAGTTACCGCAAAGCCTGCCTCTTTACGGAGGAGCTGGATGCGGTGCACAAGCTCCCGCAGGTCCCCCAAAGCTCGCAGCTCTTCGTCCACCCGGATATCCAGGGCCACGGCCCCGGTTGGATCCTCCTCGATCACCAGGCCCTCCCGCGGTTCCCAACTCACCTGGACCTCGTCACTTTTGATCTCCACCGCTTTGTCCCCCAGGATCAAACTGGCCGACCCCTTGGTCAAAAGATCCTTTACCCAGTCCGGGGATACATCCCTGAGCTTCTGAGCAACGATTTGGGTATAAGATCCCAAGCGAGGTCCGAGCTTTCGGAAATCCGGGCTAACTCGAGGCACCTTCAGCGCCGCGAAATCCGAGACAAACCGAAGCTCAAGGATATTGAGCTCCTCCTTGGCGATGGCCCAAAGCTCTTCAGGGATCCGGTGATCATCGGGCTTTTCGAGAACGAAGAGGGTTCTGAGGGGCTGGCGGACCTTGATTTTGGCGCGGTTGCGGGCAGCCAGAGCTAGCTCCACAACCTCCCGGACCCGTTTCATCTGGGCCTCGAGTTCCTCATCCCGGAATATGGGATCCGGCCAGTCCGCAAGATGCACGGACTCCGGGTCTTTTTCGGTGCGGAGATTTTGCCAAATGGCCTCCGCCAAAAATGGGGTGAAGGGAGCCAAAAGAAGGCTCAGGGTCTTAAGGGCGGTGTAAAGGGTGTGGTAGGCGGCGAGCTTATTTTCGGTGAGGCCAGGGCCCCAAAACCGCGGCCGGGACGCACGAATGTACCAATTAGAAAGATCGTCCACGAAATCTTCAAGCTCCCGAGTAGCCCGGACCACATCGTAAGCATCCAGGGCCTGGGTAAGGACCTCCACCGCTTGGGAAAGGCGGGAGCCAAGCCACCGGTCCAGGGCGGGCCTCTCCTCCCAAGGGATGAAGCCTGTGGTAGGAATGAACCCGTCGATCGAAGCATAAAGGGCGAAAAAGTCGTAACAATTTCGAACTGTTTCGAGAAAGCCGAACCGGGCAGCCTTCACCCCCTCCACCGAAAGGCGGCGCTCCGTCCACGGTGCGGACTCCGAAAGGAGGTACCAGCGGATAGCATCAGCTCCATGTTCATCAGCCAGGGGCAAGGGATCGATCACATTCCCCCGGGATTTGCTCATCTTTTGGCCCTGGGCATCCAATCCCAGCCCGGTCACAAGGACTCGACGATAGGGAGCAACCCCGTGCACCAAAACGCCAGTCACAAGGAGGGTGTAGAACCACCCCCGGGTCTGATCCAGCCCTTCACAGATGAAATCCGCTGGATAGGAAGCTTTGAATTCCTCGACGTTCTCGAAGGGGAAATGCCACTGAGCAGTGTGCATGGAACCGGAATCAAACCAGGTATCGAGGACGTAGGGCTCGCGCCGCATTCTCCCGCCGCAGGGACAACGGAGCTCCACCTGGTCCACATAGGGCCGATGAAGCTCGACCCTGCGGGCAAGCTCCGGATCCAGGGCCTTCTGCGCCAGTTCTTCCCGGGAGCCGATCACCTCCTGCCGGCCACAATCAGGGCAGGTCCAAACGGGAAGAGGTGTTCCCCAATAGCGCTCCCGAGAAAGGGCCCAGTCCCTCATGGACTGAAGGAAATCGAGGAAACGGCCGGTCCCCACATGTTCTGGATACCAGGTGATTTTGGAATTCTCGGCGATTATTTCGTCCTTGGCCTTGGTAGTAGCAATGAACCAGGAGTCCAGGGCGTAGTAAAGGAGAGGGGTATCGCAGCGCCAGCAGAATGGATATTCATGTTCGTAGGTTTCCGCGCGGAAAAGGCGGCCTTTGGCCCTCAAATCCTCGATGATTTTAGGATCCGCGTCTTTCACGAAAAGGCCAGCGCAGAGGGGGAATTCCCCGGTGAATCTTCCGGCCCGATCCACCGGCTGGAGCAATGGGAGATTCTCCCGGCGGCCAAGGTCGTAGTCCTCCTCACCAAAAGCCGGAGCGATGTGGACAATGCCGGTCCCCTCCTCCATGGACACGAACTCTCCGGCTACTACTCGATACGCGCCTGAACCGGCTAAGGGATAGAGGGGCTGATAGGTTTTCCCAAGGAGCTCCCGCCCCGGGAATTCCCTGAGGACCAGAGCTTCCTCTCCCAGGACCGCGGAAAGCCTAGGTTTAGCGAGGATGAGACGTTCCCCGCGAAAGAGAACCTCTACATATTGGGCTTCCTCGGCCACCGCTACCGCCACGTTGGCGGGAAGGGTCCAGGGGGTAGTGGTCCAGACGAGCAAAGAGACCGCGGGATCGTGGGAAAGGGGTAAGCGCACGAAAACCGAGGGATCGGAAACGCGGCGGTAGCCCAAAGCCACCTCGTGCGAGGAAAGGGGCGTTCCACACCGCGGACAATAGGGGAGGATCTTGTGGCCCTTGTAAAGGAGCCCTTTTTTATGGAGCTCTTTCAGTTCCCACCATAGGCTCTCAATGTACTCGTCGGTGTAGGTGACGTATGGATGGGCAAGATCGATCCAAAACCCTAACCGCACGATCATCTTTTCCCACTCGCGAATGTACCGATCCACCGAGTTCCGACAGGCGCGAACGAATTTTTCTACCCCTAAGCGCTCGATTTCAGCCTTGGTGGAAAGCCCAAGTTCCTTCTCCACCTCCAGTTCCACGGGAAGGCCATGGCAATCCCAGCCAGCTTTGCGGGGAACATGGTAGCCACGCATGGTCTTGTACCGGGGGAAAAGGTCTTTATAGACCCGGGCGAGGAGGTGGGCGAAATGCGGGCGGCCATTGGCCGTGGGCGGGCCTTCATAAAAAACGAACCGCGGCCGACCATCCCGCTCCCGCACTGAACGTTCGAACACCCTCTTTTCTTCCCAAAACTTAAGAACCGCTTTCTCCCGCAGCTTCGGATCCGCCTCAAGCTTTTGGAACGCCAAGCATGCCTCCTTTACAAAAGATCTCCCAGGAACCTCAGGGAAAACGCGAAAGGAAAAGGCTATCCCTGCCCCATGCGGGGCAGGATGATCAAGCGGATCCGGAAAAAGCTAGTCATCGCAAGAGGGATTATAGCCCGAAGGGAAAACTCGGGCGAATGAAGCCTCCACGTTCCTGAGGACCCGGTCAAGGTCAAAGATCGATCGTATCTCCTCCGCGCTCAGATAGTTAAGCACCCGGGAATCATGGGAAGCAACCTCCCAAAGTGGCTTTCTTTCCCGCTCCGCTTCCTCGCAAAGCTCAGCCACCAAAAGATGCGCTGCCTTTCGCTCCATTCCGGCCCGAACCAACGCCAAAAGGAGCCCCTCGGAAAACGGAAGCCCCAAGGCCTCCTCAAGGTGTTTACGCATGGTTTCCGGATAAATTCGCAGCCCGCGCAAAAGTTTCTCCCCCCGATCGAGCATATAGTCCACGATGAGGAAACACTGGGGAAGAAGGATTCGTTCCACCGAGGAATGGGACATATCCCGTTCGTGCCAGAGGGCCCCACTTTCCAGGATGGGCTCGACGGAGGCGCGCACAACCCTTGCTAGCCCGCAAAGCCGCTCGGACAAAATAGGGTTGCGTTTGTGGGGCATGGCGGAGGACCCTTCTGGCCGGCCTTCCTCCACTTCCTTTACCTCGGCCCGGGAGAGATGGCGTACTTCCAAGGCGATTTTTTCCACAAGCGAGGCAGCGGAGGCCAGGGCGAACACCACCTCGGCGTGGCGGTCTCTGGAAATGACTTGAGTGGCGGCGGCGCAGGGCCTGAGGCCCAGCGCTTTCAACGCTAGCTCCTCGGCCTCCGGCGGGAAATACGCGTGCGTCCCCACAGCTCCGGAAAGCTTGCCCACACAGATCCCGTCTTTTGCCCTACACAGCCGCTCCTCAACCCGCAAAAGCTCATCGTACCAGACCAAAACTTTGTGGCCAAAGGTTGTGGGCTCCGCCCATTGGCCATGGGTGCGGCCAAGAATTGGGATCTTTTTCCCCGCCAAGGCCATCTCCCTAAGCACGGCCTTCAAGCGCTCCACTTTCTCCTGGATCAAGGTAAGGGCATCCCGCAAAAGAAGGGCTAAAGCTGTGTCTTTTACGTCAGAAGAGGTCAGGCCAAAGTGGAGCCACCTTCCTTCCTCGCCTACCTCCTCTTCCAAAGCCCAAAGGAAAGCGATGAGATCATGGCCGATCTCCTTTTCCAGCTCATGAATCCGCTCAATATTGATCTTGGCCTTGGTTTTCACCGCTAGAGTTACACCTTGAGGAATAAGCCCAAGCTTCTCCAGGGCCGAGAGGCTAGCGAGCTCCACCTCCAGCCACCGCTCATATTGGGCTTTCCAGGTCCAAAGATCCTTCATTGGGGCGAGAGAATAGCGTTCGAGCATGATCCCTCCCTCATAGGATATGAAGCGGCCGGCCCAAGGCTGAAAGGGCTGCTTCCCAGATTGCTTCTGGAAAAGTGGGATGGGCATGGACAACTTTGGCTAGCTCGGCCACCGGGATCCCGAGTTCCACGGCTAGCGCGACTTCGGCGATGAGTTCTGAAGCGTGTGGTCCGATGATCTCTGCTCCCGCGATTTTCCCATTTTCGTCAAAGGCCAGGCTCACAAAGCCCTGGGGTTCGCCCTCTGCCTGGGCTCGGCCCAGGGCGGCGAAGGGAAAGCTCCCGACCTTCAGGCCCGGCGTGTTCACCGGGGCCCCGACCATGGCCACCTCCGGAAAAGTGAACACCGTCCAGGGAATGGCCCGGGGCATCCCCGCCTTGGCCGGGGCTTCCCCTCGCAGCTTGGCCCAAAGATGCTCGGCCAAAGCTAGGCCCTCGTGGCTGGCTTTATGGGCCAAAAGAAGGCCGCCGCGCAGATCACCGATGGCATAGATCCCCGACGCAGCTTGAAAGTTTTCGTCGGTGCAGACAAAACCTTTTTCCAAGCGAATCCCAAGGTTTTCCAAGCCCAACCCTTGGGAATTGGGCCGGCGGCCCACAGCCACCACGATCACCTCCGCTTCGATCTCCTCCTCCCGCTCACCCCGAACAAGGAGCCCGTTTTTGGTAAGCCCCAAAGCCTTCGTTTGCACCAGGATCTCTATCCCCTGGCGCTGGAGAGCTTGGCGTAGGAAGGCCTCGGCCCGCCGGGAAAGCCCAAGCCCAGGAAGCACACTTTCCATCATTTCCACCACTACAACCTTCGCTCCCAGGCGGCCATAGACCGTGGCCAACTCCAGCCCTACCGCCCCACCGCCAACCACTGCCATCCTCTCCGGAATCCTCGGAAGCGCAAGAGCATGATCGGAAGACCAAACCCGCTCGCCATCAAAGGGGAGGAAGGGAAGCTCCATGGGCGCGGAACCTGTAGCCAAAACAATAACTTTAGCCTGAATCCTTTCGCTCCGGGAATTTTGAAGAACCTCCACTTCGTTTGGCCCGACTAGCTTCCCTTCGCCTTTCAGTACCTCAACCCCAGCACCCGCAAGCAGACGGTCGATCCCGTCCCGCAGCTTTCCCACCACTTCCCCAAGGAACCCCCGCAGCCGCTCAAGATCCACATTTATTTCCAGCGACAAACCCATGCGTTCATAAATTTCCCGTTTTCCCAAAGGGAGGGTTGCCGCGTACAGGGCTTTGGTGGGGATGCATCCGCGATTGAGACAGACGCCGCCAAGGTGTTCCCGCTCCACGAGTACCGTTTCCAACCCCAATTGCCCAAGCCTGCGGGCTGCCACATACCCTGCTGGACCGCCGCCGATCACCAAAACCTCAGTTTTGGCCATAGCCTCAAAGTGTACTTGGTCCGGACACCCTTAGGGGCTATCCTTCATAGGAGGTCATTATGCGCAAGCTTTGGAAGCTCGTTATGCTGGGAATCGGGGCACTCGCTCTTTCCGGCTGCTTTTCAGGAAGCTTGGAACTCCAGGCGGTAATCCATACCGACCCAAATCCTCCCACCGGGCCTTATCCGCTTACCGTGAAATTTACCGGGGAGGCCTCCTTGGGAGAGGTAACGGAATGCACTTGGACATTCTTTCGGCTGGAGAATGGGGAAGAGATCTCTCTTGGAAGCGCTATCCCTGGAAGCGTTGTAGAGTACACGTTTAGAGAGCGCGGGAAATACCGGGTTTACCTCACCGTTTACACCGCGGATCAGCGATTCGCCCAAAACTTTGTAGATGTGGACGTGCGCTCCCTTACACCGAAAGCGCGATTCACCGCGGATCCTTACCCTGAAGTCCAGGTTGGGAAAACGGTCACTTTCGACGCCCAAAACTCCTTTGATCCCGATGGAACCATTGTGAGCTACCTTTGGAACTTCGGGGATGGATCGTGGACGGAAACCACTGAGCCCCAAGTCACTCACAAGTATGACACGTCTGGCGAATACTGGAGCCAACTTGTGGTGATCGACGATTATGGCGATCACTCCGAACCTGCGATCTTGCGATTGAAGGTGGTGCCGAAGGGCTGTGGGAGCTGTCCCTGAGATTTTTGTTCCCGACATCATTGGAACCCTACGGGATTTGGTTTACCAAATTCCCCCGGGCCGTGTCACCACTTATCGTGCTTTGGCTGAGGCTTTAGGCGATCCTGATGCGGTGCGGTTTGTGGCCATTTTTCTCGCGAGCGCGGAAGCAAAAGATTGGCCAGTCCATCGGGTAGTGCACAGTTCCGGGGCGATCAGCCGGGCTTTCGGCGCGGATTGCCGTCAAAACCTCGAAAAACTCAAAGCTGAAGGGGTAAGGATTGTCGGGGATCGCGTTGATCCCCTTCTTCAGTTTTTCTTCGCGGAGTTTCGCACCGATCGCCCTTTAGCCCGCCTTCAGGAGGAGCAGCGGGAGGTGGCCAAGCGTACCGTGCTTTGTCCCCTCCCGAAGGCCGAGAAAATCGGGGCCGTGGATACCGCTTACTGCGATGACGAGGCCGTAGCCGCCTTCGTTTTGACCGATCACCAAGGCGAGCTCCTTGACTTCCTTTTGGCCCGCGCTCCCGCCCGTTTCCCCTACATCCGCACTTACCTTTCCTACCGCGAGCTTCCGGCGTATTTGGCGGCGCTCGGGGAGGCCCAAAAGAAAGGGCTTTGGCCGGACATTCTTCTCGTGGACGGAAACGGGATCCTCCATCCTCGACGGGCCGGGATCGCTACCCATCTTGGGGTTCTCCTCGATCTTTCCACAGTTGGGGTAGCTAAAAGCCACCTTTGTGGGGATGTCAATACCGAGGGGATGACGATAGGGGAGTGGCGGCCGGTTCTTTTGGATGGGGAGGTTGTAGGTGGGGCCATTCGCACCGGCCGAAACCGCACCCTTTTTGTCTCCCCTGGGCACCGGGCCAACGTGCAGAGTTCAGTGGACCTCGTCCTAACCCTCACCCAAAAGGACGAGCTTCCTCCGCCTCTGCGGCTTGCCCATGAGCTGGCCACCGAGGCCGCACGGGAATGATTGGACGTTGCCCAGTCTGCGGGGAGAAGCGGCTTCTCTCTAAAGCGGTGGGCGTGTGTGGCCGCTGTCTCAGAGAAGATCCCAAGGCCTGCGAACCATATGTTGAGGAAGCGCGGCGCCGTTCCCGCCAAATCTTCCGCCTTCCGGAAAAGCCGCCTAGCGACCCAAAAGGAATTCCCTGCGGGCTTTGTGTCCATAATTGCCGGATCCCGGAAGATGGCCAAGGGTTTTGCGGGCTTCCGCCCGGATCCCGGGAAAAGGCCAAAGTGAGCTGGTACTACGATAGCCTTCCCACGAACTGTGTGGCGGATTTCGTCTGTCCCGGAGGGACGGGCGCGGGTTTTCCGCGCTATGCCCACAAACCCAGCCCGGAATACGGCTACAAAAACCTCGCCGTTTTCTATGAGGCCTGCAGTTTCGACTGCCTTTTTTGCCAAAACTGGCATTATCGGGTGGATGGGCCAAGGAGGGAGCCCTTGGGGCCGGAAGCCCTGGCCGAAGCCGTGGATAGCCGCACTTCCTGCATCTGCTTTTTCGGCGGCGACCCGACGCCGCAACTTCCCCATGCCCTTTTAGCTGCCGAAGAGGCGCTAAAGCGAAACCCCGGAAGGATTTTACGGATCTGCTTTGAGACCAACGGGAGCATGAACCCAAGCCTCCTCATGCGGGCGGTGGATCTCGCCCTGGAAACGGGCGGGGTGACCAAATTCGACCTCAAGGCTTGGAGTCCCTTTTTGCACTATGCCCTCACTGGCGCCCCCAGTTCCCAAACTTTAGAGAATTTCGCCCGCGTAGCCGAAAAGTTCGGGAAAAGGCCGGAGGTGCCCCTCCTTGTCGCGAGCACCCTCCTTGTTCCCGGCTACGTGGACGAGGAAGAGGTTCGGCGAATTGCGGAGTTCATCGCGAGCCTAAACCCCGCCATCCCCTATAGCCTCCTTGCCTTTTACCCCAACTGCCTCATGGACGACCTTCCCTGCACTTCCTCCGTGCACATGGAGCGTTGCCTTGTGGCGGCAAAAGAAGCGGGCCTAAAAACCGTACATGTCGGGAACCGCCACCTCCTTTGGCCCGGCGATTACGGGGAGGAAGGATGAAGGTTGTGGGGATCGTGGGCCCGGCTGGCTCAGGAAAATCCACAGTATGCCGTATCCTTTCCCAAAAAGCTGGGGTAGTCCATATCGATTGCGATCGCCTGGCTTGGGAAACATACCGGCCCGGTGGACCAGCTTACTCTCGCCTCCTCGCCCGCTTCGGGGAGCGAATCCTTGCTCAAGATGGATCTGTGGATCGCAAGAAACTTGGAGCCCTTGTCTTCTCTGATCCCAAAGCTAAAGCGGATTTAGAGGAAATAGTGCATCCTTTGGTCATGGAAGCCCTGAAAGGGCTCCTTGCCCAGGAACGGGCGAAAGGAACGAGGATAGCTTTGGTAGAAGGAGCGCTTCTTCTTTCTTCACCGCATATCGAGCGCGAGGAATTCGACCTTTTTATCTGGCTCTCTGTTCCTGAGGAAGAGCGAAAAAGGAGGCTTTTGGCCTCCGGCCTTGACGGGGAAACTGTGGCCCGCAGGCTCTCCGCTCAGGCTGATCTTAGCCCCCCAAAAATTCCGAACCTCATAATCGTGGATGGGAGAGGGCCTCCGGAGGAAGTAGGTAAGCGGGTTCTTTCCGCGATTGAACGCTATTTTGGGGAAACACTCACCAATTCTTGAACCGTTTGGAGATCGGAAAAAGCCTGACGACGGTCGGCTAGGTGCTGATAACGTTCGTGTCCTTTGCCGGCAATGACTACGTAATCCCCAGCCCTAGCGCATTTCAGGGCCCAACGAATGGCTTCGCCCCGCTCCAGGATCACTGCCCAGGCTCCACCCACTTCCGCCACACCAGCAGCGATCTCCGCCGCAATGCTTCTGGGATCCTCGGACTTGGGGTTGTCGGTGGTGATGAAGACCAAATCCGCGAGCCTGCCAGCTATGGCTCCCATGAGCAGGCGTTTCCCGCGATCCGCCTCCCCTGGACAGCCGAAGACCAGGATGAGCCTTTTTGCCCGCGGCCGAATCCCGGACAAAATGGTCCTAAGGGCCTCGGGGTTGTGCGCGAAGTCCACCACTACCTTCGCCCCGGATGGGCTTAGGAACTGAGCCAAGCGGCCAGGCGGAAGCTTGGCCTCGGCCAGCCGATCGAGAAGTTCCCCAAGAGCAAAGCCCAGGCCTAGCCCCACTGTCACCGCAGCCAAGGCATTTTCCAAATTGTGCACCCCCAAAAAAGGCAAAAAACCAAGGCTTTCCCCGAATTTCCCTCCGATCCTGAACGTTATTCCTTGGGAATGGCAGCGGATATCTTTGGCGAAAACATCGCCTTTCCCTGGGCCATAAGTGAAAACGCGAGCGTGGGGAGCGGCTTTGTAAACCGCGGATACCGGGGCTCTTACGCTAACCACCGCTAACCCTCCCTTAGGAAGGAGGCGAAAGAGCTGAAGCTTTGCGGCAAGGTAATTTTCCATTGAGCCATGGAAATCCAAATGATCCCGAGAAAAGCTTGTGAATACGCCACAGGAAAGGTGAACGCCATCCACGCGATGCTGGGCAAGACCGATGGAGGAGGCCTCGAAGGCGAAGAATTTTTTCCCTAAAGCCAAAGCCTCGGCAGCAACGCGCTGGAGATCCGGAGCCTCCGGGGTGGTCACACAGGAAAGCCCCTCTTCCTCCACCCGTACCGTGGTGAGGGTTTCCGAGTCCGGAAGGAGTTGGCCCAGAAGATGCACCACGGTGGTCTTGCCGTTCGTGCCGGTGACCCCGATGGTGACGAGCTTAGATGTGGGGTGATCGTAAAAGGCGCAGGCCGCATGGGCCATGGCCTCGCGCACGTTTCTAACCCGAACATAAGGGACAGGAAGCCCAGAAAGATCGCGTTCCCCCACTACGGCAACCGCGCCTTTCCCGATGGCCTCGGGGATGAACTCATGCCCATCGGTCTTCGTCCCGGGAACAGCGAAAAAGAGGTCGCCCGATTTCACCCTCCGGGAATCCCAAGCGAGGCCTGTTACCCAGACCCGGGGAAGCTCAGGTCGGCCGAGAAGCTCCGAAAGCCAGGGCACGGCTGGGTTATACCGTGGCCTCCCCAAAGTACCTGGGACAAACGCGGTTTTTGGGAGGAGGGTTTGACCTAGGTGTGTTTATCGGCCACCACGGAGGCCGCGTAGGCCTCGGGTTTGGTACGCACAAAGAACCCGCTTCCGCGGATGGCACCCACCACTTCCTCCACAAGCTCGCGAGTCCGGCCACCGCGGCCAATGTCCACATGGATCTCCAGGCGACAGTCGGAGATCCCCCGGTTTTTGAAGGCCTCGATCAAAGCCTGGGCTGTCTCGTAGGAGAGCCAAGCCTCCCGCCAGATCCGATCCCGGAGGGTCTTGGGTTTTCGCTCCACCACCCGCCGCCAAAAATACCGCCCACCCTTCCCCACCCGGTGGACCACGATGGCCGTAACGTACTCCGCCTCACCGTAGTAAGTCTGGGAATCGGTGCCCACCACGATGGAGAAAAGGTCCGCCGGAGCGGAGGCCATCATAGCTACAATCTCCTCTATCACCTCGGAAAAAGTCAGACGGCCCAAGGTTGGACTATGGTATATCGTGTCTTTTCCAGTCATACAAACGGAATTCTAAACTTTTGCGACCGCAACGCAATGGGTTAACAATCCTCCTTAGCCTTTCGGGGCCTGGGGAAGGGTGAAAGTGAAGCGTGCGCCGTTTTGGTTTTCCGCCCAAATCCGGCCACCGTGGGCTTGGACGATCTCCTTAGCGATAGCCAAACCCAAACCTGTTCCGCCTTCGGCACGGGATTTGTCCACCTTGTAGAAGCGCTCAAAGATGTGGGGAAGGTCCTCTTCGGGGATACCGGGGCCTTGGTCCTGCACGCTCACCCAAACCTCCGAATCTTTCTTTGCCACGGATACGGTGATCGTTGATCCCGGAGGGGAAAAGCGGAGGGCATTGGAAAGGAGGTTACCGAGGACCTGCCGGATGCGGCGCGGGTCGGCCGAAACCCAAAGGTCAGGTTCCCGCACAAGTTTGATTTGCACATCGTCCTCCGCGGCCACCGGCCGCACCGCCTCCACCACCTCGGCCACCAACTCCCCGAGATCCAACTCCTCTTTCTCCAGATTGAGGTGCCCAGTATCAGCGAGGGTCAAGGTGCGGAGGTCCTCCACGAGTTCCCCAAGATGTAGAGTCTCCTCGTACACGGGAGCAAGGGACTCCGGGGTGAGGGGGAAGGCCCCGTCCAAAAGGGCCTCGAGGTTCCCGCGAATCACAGAAAGCGGGGTGCGGAGCTCATGAGCTACATCCGCCAAGAACTGGCGGCGGGCGGCCTCCGAGCGCTGAAGAGCTTCGGCCATGCGGTTGAACGCCTGAGCCAATTTCCCAAGCTCGTCCCTGGTCCGGATGGTCACGCGATGAGCTAGATCACCTTGAGCGATGCGTTGGGTAGCGTGGATCAGGCGTTCCAGGGGAGCACAGAGCTCGGTGGCCAAAAAGGTGCCAAGGATGAGGGCGATGGCCAAGGCCACCGCGCCGCCGGCCAGGGCTGCCCGCCGCACCGAGGAAAGAAAATCCTGTTCAAGCGGGGTGAGGACAGCGGGATCGATGGGAACAAGGGTTCCCACCTGCCTTCCGGCGACAACCACGGGAATTCCGTACTGCTCCACTCGTTTTTGTAGGACCGGGTCAAGGGCCGAATCTCGCCCCAAAAGGGAAGGCTCGCCGCTCGCCACCACCCGTCCCTCCCGATCCAAAAGGAGGTACCTTCCCATCTGCCCGCTTAGGGTGACAGCCCGGCCTTGCCGGAAGAGGTAAACCGTCACCCGGGCCCCAAAAAGCTGGTCCACCCCAGCCCAGCTCCCCCGGACCTCCCAAAATTGGCCAAGAAGCTGAGCCAGCTCCTGACCAGCGACCTGCTGCTCCTGCTGGCGATAGGTCTGGAAACGGTCACCCAAGGCCTTCGCCGCCAAAAAGTACGTGCCCACCGCCGCCAAAATTGCCACCAGGGCCAACGCTCCCGTCAGCTTCCATCGGAAGGACATCATCCACCTCCCGCCGGATTGAACTTATAACCCACCCCATGCACAGTTACGATGTATACGGGATTATCGGGGTCTGGCTCGATCTTCCTCCGCAAATTTTTGATGTGGGAATCAACGGTGCGAGGGATGGTCGCGTAGGTTCGGTCCCGTAAGGCCGAAAGGAGTTCCCTTCTTGTGAACACTCGGTTTGGGTAGCGGACAAGGAAAGCGAAGAGCTCGAATTCCGTTGGGGTGAGGTCCAAAAGTTTTTCGCCCATATGGGCCTCGTGGGCAGCGAGGTCCAGGGTGAACGGTCCAGCGTGGATGACCTCTGCGGGCATGGTCCCTTCCGCCCGCCGGAGCACGGCCCGCACCCGCGCCGCGAGCTCCCGAAGGCTAAATGGCTTCACCACGTAATCGTCCGCGCCCATCTCCAATCCGGCGACGCGGTCAGCCTCCTCAGCCCGGGCAGTGAGCATGATGATCGGGACCGCGGACTCCCGCCGAATCCGCTGAGCGAGCTCCAGCCCGTTCATTCCGGGAAGCATGATGTCCAAAATCACCAAATCCGGCTTCAGCGTCTGGAACTTGAGCCACCCAGAGTCCCCATCGAAGGCCACCTCCACCTGGTACCCTTCCCGGAGGAGATAGGCCTGGACCATCCGGGCGATCTCCCGCTCGTCCTCCACCACGAGGATCGTGCGCATCTCCATAAAGCGTACCTCCGGAGGGGGCAGGGGCCAAAAGCCCCTGCCCAGGAGGGAAGCGGGCTCTTGTTCCGCCAAGAAAATCTTCGAGGATTTTGGTCGAAGAGATTTGCAAGCTCTGTGAAAGTTCCGTGGAGGTAGGCTAGGATCAGGGGCCATGCGTCGAAACCTGGATGGCCTTCTTTTCCCCCGTTCGGTGGCGGTGATCGGGGCTTCGGCTACCCCTGGAAAAGTAGGGCATGCTCTCTTTGCTAACGTGGTGAACTTTCCTGGCCCAGTCTATGCGGTGAACCCCAAACATACGGAAATAATGGGAAAACCTTGCTTCCCCACGGTCGCTGCCCTCCCTGAGCCCGTGGATTTAGCGGTCATCGTGATTCCTGCCGATGGGGTGGCGGAGGTCCTGCGGGAATGCGGCAAAAAAGGGATAAAGAACGCGGTGGTTATCAGCGCCGGATTCAAGGAGTGCGGTGTAGAAGGGGCGAAAAGGGAGCAGGAACTCGTGCGGGTGGCGGAGGAGTACGGATTGAACGTATTGGGGCCCAATGTTTTGGGGATCATCTCCACTAGAGCAGGGCTGAATGCAACCTTTGCTCCCCGGGGGGCCCTCCCTGGACACATCGCCTTCATCTCCCAATCCGGGGCATTTTGCACCTCTGTTTTGGACTGGGCCTGGAAAGAAAAACTCGGGTTTTCTCATTTTGTTTCCCTGGGAAACAAGGCTGTCCTCAACGAATGCGATTTTCTCTGGGCTTTCGCCGAGGATCCGGAAACCCGGGTGATCGTAGCCTACCTCGAAGGAATCCAGGATGGCCCGCGGTTCATGGAAATAGCCCGCGAGGTGACGCGGGAAAAACCCATTGTTGTTCTCAAAGCCGGAAGGGCTGAAGCCGGGGCCCGCGCGGTTTCCTCCCACACCGGAACCATGGCTGGGGCCGACCATGCCTACGATGCGGCCTTCCGGCAATGCGGGGTGATCCGGGCCCGCACCGTGGAGGAACTTTTCGACTACGCTTACATCCTTGCCCGCCAACCCCTTCCCAAGGGCAAAAGGATCGGGATCATGACCAACGCCGGGGGTGCAGGGGTCATGGCTGCCGATGCTGCAGAATGGGAGGGGTTAACCGTGGCCCGCCTAAGCGAGTCCACTGTGCGCGCCTTGGCTGCCCGCCTCCCACCAGCAGCTGCCCTGTACAACCCCGTGGATATCCTGGGCGATGCCAACGCCCAGCGGTACCGCGAGGCCTTGGAGCTCGTGCTCGGTGACCCCGGTGTGGACATGGTCACCGCCCTCTCCGCTCCCGTGGCAATCCTTCGGTTCTCCGAGCTCGCCGAGGTGGTGGCCGAGGCCAAGGAACGCTTCGGCAAACCCATCGCCGTGAGCTTCATGGCCGGGGAACTGGGGGAGGAAGCCGAGGAAATCCTTCGGAAGGCAGGAATTCCCTCCTTCTTCGACCCAGCCCGGGCCGTCCGGGCCCTCGCCGCTCTTGCGAAATATGTGGAAATTCGCGCGCGACGCCGCACACCTCCGCCCAGCTTCCCCGTGGATCTGCCCAAGGCCCGAAAGATCTTGGAAAGCGCCGGAGAAAAAGGCCGGGTCCGCTTGGGCTTGGAAGCTATGGAGCTCCTTTCCGCCTACGGTATACCCGTAGCCAAGGGCGGCATCGCTAAAACCGCGGAAGAGGCAAGGAAAATCGCGGAGGAAATCGGAAAACCTGTGACCATCAAGATCCTCTCCCCGGAGATCACCCATAAAACCGAGGTGGGCGGGGTGCGCCTTTCCGTCCCGCCCCAGGAGGCGGATCGGGTGGCGTGGGAGCTCCTCAACGCCTTCCGCAAAACTTTCCCCGGGATCCCCATGGATGGCGTATACGTCCAAGAGATGCTTCCGCCGGGCCGCGAGGTGATTCTGGGCATGGTCCGCGACCCCACCTTCGGCCCCCTCCTCATGTTCGGCCTGGGCGGAATTTATGTGGAGGTCCTCCGGGATGTGGCCTTTGGGGTGGCGCCCCTTTCCCGGGAGGAAGCGGAGGAAA
>Ga0080004_1113611_pt1 | contig 17528 bp, 12 predicted proteins | sample WasSprMetagenome_FD_69207 | JGI IMG/M metagenome (GOLD analysis project Ga0080004, IMG submission 69207) | Sulfidic aquatic microbial communities from Washburn Spring, Yellowstone National Park, USA - WS (SPADES assembly) (version 2) | ecosystem: Environmental > Aquatic > Thermal springs > Hot...
CAACCCAAGCCAAACACAACAACTAAAATTATAAATTCCATTCCCTAAAACAAGACCATTCCCAAGAACACCTTAGGAACACACATGCCACAACATCGCAAGATCTCAAATAATAGATCAAACAAATTCTACCATGAGGAAGGCCATGCATTCCTTATGGTAGAATTCCCAAGGTCTACCTTGGGATTGATGGTTATGTAGTCCATGAGGTTTCAAGAACATCACTAAGTAAATCACATTAATGGAACGCATGACAACGAAAAACTTAAAAATCAGATTGAGTAAAATTAAAATGATAGAACCGAATAGATCCCCAAATCTCTAATAGAAGAAGTAGAGTGCAGAATATCTATAATAGAATTGAAAGTATTTTTCAAATATGTCTTTATCTTTATCAACCCTACTTGCTAGAATATCTATAATAGAATTGAAAGTTTTACTCTCGTTGTAGATTTGGGAGTTTCCGCTATGATGTGAATATCTATAATAGAATTGAAAGTCCTTAACTCCTTCTCGGCATCTGTCCCTCTACAGTAATCCGGAATATCTATAATAGAATTGAAAGCATCAGTTACAGCAACCCACGTACCGAAGTCCTCAACATGTGCGGAATATCTATAATAGAATTGAAAGTCAACAACCCAGGCAAACCACCTATGACGCCTACCAGCACCACCGAATATCTATAATAGAATTGAAAGTATCAGTGCAGAGAGATGGAGTACAATTGTAATACGGGCAGTAGTTGAGAATATCTATAATAGAATTGAAAGGTATGCTTGACTATATGTTAATAGACATCAGTAAACTGAAAGAATATCTATAATAGAATTGAAAGGCTAAGACTGAGGTATTAACTCCTACGAGGATAGCGTTAGTGAAGAATATCTATAATAGAATTGAAAGTGAATAAGTCTTGGTGTACTGATACATAACTTTCTTGATAGAGAATATCTATAATAGAATTGAAAGACTGACTAAGGCGTTACTGTACATTATTTACGAGGAGATTAGAATATCTATAATAGAATTGAAAGCTCCTAACTACATGCTTACTACACTCATTAGTATAGTATTCAAGAATATCTATAATAGAATTGAAAGTTATTCGCGATATCTGAAGGGTCTTCAGACACGTAAATCGTGAATATCTATAATAGAATTGAAAGTTCACAATGTATGCTTACAGATTCCCAACCAAATTCATAGGAATGAATATCTATAATAGAATTGAAAGGATAGCCTCATTAGTTGAGAGAGCTGTTACTAAGGCAAAGCAAGAATATCTATAATAGAATTGAAAGACCGTAGTACTCAACTAATGAGTTGAGCAACTTATCAAGAATATCTATAATAGAATTGAAAGCAAATCCCTAGCTAACAGAAACCAAGGTACTGTGTATAGAGGAATATCTATAATAGAATTGAAAGACTCATATAACCACCGACTTATACATTCTCATCACGTTTATAGAATATCTATAATAGAATTGAAAGCACAGTACCGCCATACGCAGTACGTTACTTCCCAACATACGGAATATCTATAATAGAATTGAAAGAAATCTGATGTTGAGGTCTATAAGGGCTTAGTTGATGCTCAGAATATCTATAATAGAATTGAAAGCTAATCTTCTCTTAAGACGTATTACTACAGCAATGTCACCGGGGAATATCTATAATAGAATTGAAAGTATGTAGTCGGGAAGTGTGTACGTTCTTAGATGTTCTAGAAGAATATCTATAATAGAATTGAAAGATAGTCTGCTTCCTTAAGCACTTGAGGTTTAATAGCGCTTGAGGAATATCTATAATAGAATTGAAAGGTAAGTACTAGCACTACGATATACGATGTGAATCAATTAGTGAATATCTATAATAGAATTGAAAGCTCCTAAACCCACGTTATAGATGAAACATCTGTTTGATACCTGAATATCTATAATAGAATTGAAAGTTAGGGACGGCTCCCCCCGACGGTTCATCCCTCCGGGAGTCCCCGTCGAATATCTATAATAGAATTGAAAGAAATTATTATGGTGGTTCAGATATGGAGTTAGGGGGTAAGTTGAATATCTATAATAGAATTGAAAGACAGCTTTCATAATGTTAATTAGGGCGTTAGTGAATGATGTTATGAATATCTATAATAGAATTGAAAGACCAACATTAACGTTGATTATAGTTATTGACGTTCCTCCATGAATATCTATAATAGAATTGAAAGTAACTATTACCCTAGCCCTAACCCTAAATTCAGTTCCACTCATGGGAATATCTATAATAGAATTGAAAGCCTTAACTCCGTAATCATACACCCATAACGGATTCAAGTAAGAATATCTATAATAGAATTGAAAGATCAAGCTTGATTTAGCATTATCTAAGTCTTCACTTGGTGATACGAATATCTATAATAGAATTGAAAGGTCACATTAGCTACTGTACCACCACCGTACACCAACTGTAGAATATCTATAATAGAATTGAAAGTACGTTAAACACCAATATTTACTAATATATTTTGGCTTAAATACTTGAATATCTATAATAGAATTGAAAGTCTAGGTTGAACTCCTCAACCAACCCGTAAACAACCCTCTCACTTGAATATCTATAATAGAATTGAAAGTCATCAACATACTCATACTATCTCTACACGCAATCAATTAACGGAATATCTATAATAGAATTGAAAGTGATTTTGTTTAAGTTGATGCGCGTAGTAACCGCCTAGTGAATATCTATAATAGAATTGAAAGGCTAAAATACTGATCGCTTCCTCAGCAGTCTCTTTAGACTCTTTGAAGAATATCTATAATAGAATTGAAAGTCACAACTTCCCCTCGTGGCCTCACCCTAATCTCCTTAATCTCATGAATATCTATAATAGAATTGAAAGGTTATCATAACTACTGTTGTTGGGGCCTTATCTGGGTGGAGAATATCTATAATAGAATTGAAAGAAGCTTATCTGATACAATACTGGTATCAACTGGTCTGGTATTTGAATATCTATAATAGAATTGAAAGAGAGTCAAGACCTGAACTACTAACTGATGAGAGGTTGGCTCAGAATATCTATAATAGAATTGAAAGTATAACGCGTGTGCGTGTGTTGGTGAAATGTGAAGGGTGGGCATAAGTGAATATCTATAATAGAATTGAAAGTAACAAGCACTTAATACCCGCCAAGAACAATAGGGATGTCTGGAATATCTATAATAGAATTGAAAGATTAAATAATAACTACGTATGGTTTAAAGTGTCTGCGAGGAATATCTATAATAGAATTGAAAGTCTATGAATATATCGTAGTATCTAACTTTACCGTCCTCATCTTCGGGAATATCTATAATAGAATTGAAAGTCTTACCCTTCAGGAAGGCTAAGTCCTTACCGAGCCACAGAATATCTATAATAGAATTGAAAGTCTGAGTTAAGGTGTTTAGGAATTCCTCCAACTTCTGGAGGAATATCTATAATAGAATTGAAAGAACCTACTGCTTAATGCAGGCTTCTCACGAGTACCTACAGCAGAATATCTATAATAGAATTGAAAGGTCTTAGATACCCCAAATGTTTGTGAACAAATGCTATATTGAAGAATATCTATAATAGAATTGAAAGAGTTTAGAGTATCTCTTAACTTCGGCATTAATGCTGTAGCTTAGAATATCTATAATAGAATTGAAAGTGAATCTATCAATGAGATTAACGAATTCTTGAAGAGGGTTGAGAATATCTATAATAGAATTGAAAGACAGGTACGTCAACAACATACTCATCCGAGGTTATGGAGACACGAATATCTTTAATAGAATTGAAAGAGAACACCTAAGTGAGGTGGTTGTATGAGGGTCGTCACGTTCGAATATCTTTAATAGGATTGAAAGAACTTAACAGCGAATCTTAAAGCTCTTAAAATCCTTAAGAATATCTTTAATAGAATTGAAAGCATAAAGAACTTAGGAGCTCCTGTAGACCCTAACGATGCTGGAATATCTTTAATAGAATTGAAAGACCTTAGGGTCTATAGTGAAGCTTATGTTGTTTGAAGCATTGAATATCTAAAATAGAATTGAAAGCATTCTCTCTACACATTACTAGCTCAGACTAGGTTATCAGTTGAGAAAATCTATAATAGAATTGAAAGTAAAAGCATTTTTCAATATCTCTTAATAATTGATTAACTGCTGTTGAAAGATCTATGACAAGATTGAGAGTGATACAATATCGTAATGTTAATTTCTTTTTCTCTAATAGGTAACTAGAGTAAGATTAGAATTGTTTAAAACCTATTGAATCTATATGACTTAAGGTATTCCTTAGGGTTTTGATAGAATTGAAGGATTGGATTGGGGTAGGTGGTATCTGCTTAAGTTTAATTGTTGTTGGAATATTGTATTTGAAATAGAATTAAGGGGTGATTGTGGCTATGTAATGAGTTTAATTATTTGTTGTGAGTTGTGAGGTGAGTATTCTTCTTGATTGTAATGAGTATGTGATGTGATTAGAGTTGTCTTACGTTAGATGTTGAAAGTATTGGTCGTATTCTGCCGTAACCTAATGTAGTTTTTGCTCCAATGCCTTGAGCTAGTGCTTCCTGAACATACCTTATAAATTCATAAGCTTTCTTAGGGTCTATTATTATCTTATCTTCTTCATAGCCGTACTTTAACGCTATTATAGTAGCGAATACTGTGTTAGGTGCTATTGTTGGGTAGATTATAGGTGTAGGTGATGAACTCACTTCATCAATCCCTCCATTAACTTCCTTATAATGTGGTGTTATCACATCAGGTTCTATAAGACTATCACCACTACACTCTATCGGGTATGTATCGAAGAATGTAGCTAACCCAACACTACCACTACCTCCGAAGAATGTAGTAATCGGTACACCATCAATATTACTCTTGATGCTTTCAATATAGGATCTAACAATACCCTTCAAACTACTACTAGGTATGTACGGCAGATTAAGTACAGGGTCCCAAGAGATAGATATTTCCAAAGGTATTGCAGGATTTCTAGTATTGATGGTTAACCTAGATACTAACTGAAGCTTCAGTAGGAAAACTGCGTCGAAAACTTCACGAGCTACATTATATAATTCATTGATGTACTTAAGACTATTCACCAACGAATTACCTATCTTAGAACACTTAAATTCCTCATACAACTTAATACTTGCATCCCTACTAAATATTGACGTATAACTAACTCCTACCTCACTCTCATCATAAAATTCATAACATTTAATAAAGGTATTAACTAAGGCAGTAATAACATTCCTATTAATTAAGTTCGTTAAGTTTCCATCAATACAATCTCTTAAGATTTCGTCCTTCTTATGACTCTTAACGCCCTTATCACCTCTAAACATAACCTCACCTTAAGGCCATATAACTTCAACAACACCATTTAACTTCCTTAAATATTGGTTATATTCGTTAGACACTATGTTGAAGGCATTAACAATAGCTCTACAATCAATATTAATGTACTTACTAGAAGTACCACGCCATAATAATTTCCTAGGCCAATCACCAGATACTAAGGTAGTTATCAACCCACCATCACCAAAGAAATTCTTACTACTATGATAACTCAATATTATCGGTGAAGCTCTCCTAGAAATCTTATCCATATATCCAGTACCTCTTTGCTGTCTAGGTAATCCTAAAAACCATGCAACAAGATGATTCCTAATCTCATCACTACGTATATGGCTACCGTAAAGCACTCTACACCTCTCAGACCTTACGAAGAAGTTATGAAGTGCTTCGAACCCTACATTCTTCACACGTAATATTTGAGAAATATTAACACCGTAAATACTACCCTTAGATATTAAGGGTAGTGGGGGAAAGTTAGGACACTCCAACTCTTTAGATCTTGATGAAGTTCTAACATAACCCCTATACCTCTCAACAACTTCACGACAACCATCATACACATCCTTAATTAACGACTTAATGTCTTTAGTAGTTGAGAATGGTTCTGAAAGAATATCTAATGACCCTAAACCCCTCCTAGACCCCTTACCAATACCTGAGAGTTGAAGTGCTAATACTAATATCTTTATGGCTAAGTCTTCAGCCTCCGAATATTTACTAACCCTCCTCCTAACAATAATCTTAAATTTCTGTCCCACATCAACACCCTCTATCCTCCTCTTAATAGTTAACAACCTTATTCTCTGAAGTCTATCATGTAGTAGCGTAGGTTTTACACTCCCCTCAACATATAGTGTGAATCTAGAAGCTTCAGACTCCCCCATCACACCTACATAGCCTAGACCTAAGATCTTACCTACGAAGTAACTTATCGTTGTAGTAGAATCCTTAGTAGGTCTGAGAACTACATCGATACCTTCCTCACCACTAAGTAATCCTAAGTCGTATAGAGCACCTGCTATGAATGTCCTTGCCCACCACCTCCATAGACCCTTAATCTCAGTAGGTCTAAGACCTACTACATCCTGTTTTAACGGGTCGTACCAACCAACTAGTAATGGCGTAGAGTTCTGTACCTCAATTACTAACTCCTTACTCAAGGACTACTCACCAGGTATGTACGCTTCTGCAAATCTCTTTAACCACTCAAAGACTTCTCTAGCCCTTAAATCAATCACGTAGTTGTTCAGGACTTCATTAATTAATTCCTTAAACGTGTTTGACTTAATAATTTCAGCCTTCTTCAGCAAATATGTAATTATAGCACCATAAATCCCATAACTCTTCTCTTCAACACCATTGAACATTCCCTCCACACTCTTAATAACATCCACGCATTTCATACCTGTAAGTCCTTTCTCAAGAGCGTCCTTACTACTCCTAGCAGCAATAATTATTAAAGTATATGCAAGTCCGTGGATATAGAGGTCTGCTGGGATGGACCTAACTCTAGTTCTAAACCTCTGTAGGATTTCCTCCTTCGGGTTCCTACCACTTACTAAAGACTCAATACAACTTAGAGCCTCACTTATAACCTCCTTCATAAGCATCCCTATGAGAATGTGTAGAGTTTAACTAAACCCTTACCTATAGTTTCCTTACCACCGACATAGATAACCCTCTTATTGACATACTTGATAAATTCTTCGCATGTGCTTCCCTGTTGAGTGGATGATTTACTATCTCTACATAGGATTACACTAATGAATAACGTCTCCATAGGGACATACTCCTCACTCCAAGGACCGGCTTCAACAGTCTTGGTCTCACCCTTCAATCTAACCCTATATTGAATTACTAAACTCTTACTTAGTGTTACTAAGCCTAGATTATCTTTATCAGGTAAGATTGTGAGTCCCCGCTCTAAGATATTAGTACGTACTTCATCTGGGAGTAACTTATCTAAACCTAACTCTGTAAGCAGATTATCTTTCCTCACAACACCTCTAAACATAACCTCATTAATAATAGCGTCACCACTAAATTTTGTTGAGTATACCTTCCCGGAATCTAATATATTAAGGTTTAGAAGCCCTAACCTAACACCGACAACAGCACTATGTACTTCTAAGTACTTATTAAGGTATTGAAGAAGATGTGGTGAAGTTGCATAACTCCACACACCATCCAAGACTCTAACAGGCATTAAAAGCAACTTAGCATCTAACAATGATACAGCTGATGGCTTCGAAGGCGTTTTCTCCGGTTCAGAACCTAGGAGTTCCTTTAAATTTACATCACGTATATTAGCCTTTAAAGCACCTTTCAAACTACTTGCCCAAATAGTCGGGAAGTTAAACTCATCTCGTTGAACGGGTAAATCAACATAACCACCTTCACTACGGCCAGTACCAACATGTAATGAGGTTAAAGCTCTAATGCATAGCAACGCACTACGTGAATACAACATAAGCACCGTAATACTTTCCAATTAAGAAACTTAAAAATTTTATCTATCTAATGAGGATTTATATGTGGTAATAGGATGTTAACCCTAAGCATAAAGTCTGTTGGGCCGATAAGGTTAGAGACTTCTAAGGACATAAAAATCAGTAAGACAGTACTTTATGGGTATAATGGAGCGGGTAAATCATGTATTATTAGAGTATTAGCTATGTTCTTATGTGGTGAGGAATGCGTACCTGAACTTGGAAAGGAAGGTATGGACACTTTTAAGAAATCCTTAGATGTAAGATTAACTTCTAAGAGTGGCTTCATAGGATTTAAGTACGAGTATGTTGCTGGAGATAATAATGAGGTTAAGTTTAGAGGTAATGTTATAAATAGAGAATTAATACAACGATATATTGGTAGTTATAGAGTTGCTAGAGTACTAACAGATCATTTATACTTTGGTAGTAGTGAGGTAGTTAATGTATTTGATACTTATAAACTATTAGAAGTACTTGAGGATGTAGAGTTTATTGAGAAGGTTAGGGATTTCTTTAAGTATCTAGATCCTGGGGTCTCTGACTTCTATTACAAGAAATTTAAAGATAGTGAGAACGGTAAGTGGTTACCGATTGAATTATTACCATATGGATATAAGAGGGCATTAACACTTCTCTACGCGGTAGATAAATATGATGCAGTATTTATTGAAGGTTTCGAAACCGGGCTACATGTAGACTTAATTAGAGAATTAATAGATTTCATATCTGAGAATTATAAAGATAAAGTAGTAGTTATAGAAGCTCATTTAGGTACGCTATTAAGATTTAGCTTGATGAGGGAATGGTATGTCTATTACATAAGTAGAGAAGGTATTGAGGAGATCAACCTTCAGAGACTACATACTATGGAATTATTCAGCAGAGAGTTAGAGGCTCTCAAGTCATGAATTTACCATGCGGTGTTAAGACTTATAATCAGATATGTGCTAAGATTAGAAATGCTCGATGCGAGGATGAAGGTGTTAATGAACTACTAGAAAGGTTATGTATGTCGAAAATATTAAGTAAATTAGGTAGTAAGATTTACTTATGTGTATGCGATAGAAGTGCATGTCCTGGCATTAATGGAATTACTTGTGGAGAAGGTAAGGACAATATCTTCGATATACTTACAATTATCATTAGTAGAAATAAATGTAAGTATAGAGAAATTGAGGTGAAATCTATAAGTGTGCTGAGGCCTGAAAATATAAGAAAGAGTCTGGAACGTATAGAACTTAAATTTAATACTCGTTGTTGTGACTACGTAGATGGTTCTAAGGTTTTAATCTTAAATATTAAGAGTACAAAGAAAACTCCTAGTCAGGTAAAGAAGGGGTTTAAAAAGGTATTAGAAGAGAAAGGTATTCAAAATATTGAGGTTATGTTAGTTGAGGAATTTATTGAGGTGATGTAGGTGTTATTACTATTTCTAAAGGAGGGAATTACTAAATGTCTTGAAGGTTATGTATGTGAGGTTTACTCAGTGAATGATATGCTAAGATCTTCAAAACACATCGAATTACGTAGTGATTACTATGTGCTTTCTATGATGCCTAGTAGGTGTAAGGTAAGTAGTGGTGAGGGGGAGTACGTAGATTCATTATGTATATTTAAGCATATTGTTAAGTACTTATATGAAGTTAATATTCAGCTTATTACGGATGAATTTAACCCCATATTAATCATTATAACACCGTATTCAGTGCCTTACCCTTACATCCCTAAGTTTGATGATGTGCCTGAATGTATATTGAAGATATACGTTAATAAGGAGTATTTCGAGGATGTTAATCAGATATTTAAGGTATTCCCTACTCTCTTAGCTAATATGGTAGGTTTTGATGTTGTTGAGTCTGTAGAGGTTATAGGTTTTTACCGTGAAGACTTACTTAATGACTTACTTAATAATGCTAAGCAGGTTAGTAATAAGTTGAAGTTAATTGATTGCAGTGAATGTGTGAAGAGGTGTGGTAAGTGGTTTATGAGGAAATGTTATGAAGAAGGTTGTAGTGATGAAGATGTTGAATTCCTTAAAAAGATAACTCAACCTACTTACTAAATGTCTACTTACTAAATGTTAACGAGTATAATGATGCAAAGCCAATATCATACAAAGTACTCAGCAACTTACTACTTATTTCCCCAGCAGCTACAACCCTAGCTATCGTACCTGGCGGTAATGTTAGTATTTGAGGTCTTCTAATATTTAAGACCTCATAATATCCTAACCCTAACCTCTCAACTACTATCTTCGGTGGTTTCTTATTTTGAGGTAATCCTATAACACCTCTTACACCACCAGTAAATTCTAAACCTATTACTGAATCTAAGTATAGGGTATTTAAGGTATTTGATGTTGATAGTAATGGTATGTGATTTAAAGCTATGTAGAAACCACTTACTGATATATTTAACGGGTTAACGACATTTTTAATATATTCTTCAAAACCACTACCGCTTAAAGTATAGATCTTAGCAATCCTACCTTCACCACCAAATCTAATAACTCCACTAATATCACCTTCACAGTTAATGATATATACGAATCTAGGTTCAACCGCATCACCTTCTAAGGTCCTATAAGTTAGTAGTGGATATCTATACATGTATCCTAACCTAACTCTCTTCTCCTCACTAATACTACCCCTCTCTAATGCTGTTCCGATAGCTATTAACGGCTGGAATTCGAAGCATTTACTAGGTTTGCATTCATCTAATATTAGTTCATGATCTTTAATTAGGTCGGGTGTTATGAAAAGGTTCTTATCACTAATTAAGATTGCTGGTTCAGACCATAGACCTCTAACTTTAAATTGTGTTAATGGTCCTAAGATAGTAGGCTCTCTACACCTCAACTTATCTTTAACTTCACTGATAAGTTCTCTGATACCATTGATAGGGTCGTTAGATGTCAATTTAATATTTAATAAAACACCTATAGCACCGATAACAGTTGTCGGTAATGGTATTGGTAGTGGACTTACTGTTGAGAAGACCTTTACACCAGTTATAGGTGTTGAAGTTAGTGATAACGGTTCTATAGGTTCTATAGCTAATAATTTCATAATTCTCGCCTCATAATCATTAATAAATTCATAACCTCATTAATTAGATTACTTACATCACCATCAATTGTAGCTCTAACGTTGGAGCCGTCATTAAACCACCAATTAAGCAATTTAATAAAATTCTCTGCATACGACTTCCTGTCAGTACTTGTAACGATATTCCTACCTATAATATACTTAGTAATTATTTCTAATCCTTTCTCATTAAGTAACTTAGGATCTTTAACCATGTTTATGAAGTCATTAGGTGTGTTAGATGATATAATACCTATGCCAACTAAGAATCCCATAATTAATGCTGTATTAGTTAGTTTCCTAAGATCTTTATGTAATGGTAATAATGCTGTAATCCCAATACGACTATCAGAAACTACTAATGTATCTTTAGGATACTCCCTCCCGTTAATAAGCCACTTACATTTCTTCCCTAAATCCTCAAGTAACTCTAACGTCTTACTTAATTCATAATTCATTAAATCAGCTATATTTACAAATCTAACACTCACACTCCTACCTGTAGGTATGGTCGGTATTACAACATTACCAATACGTCTAAAGTACTCATCACTAAAACTCCTCCGCAACTCTACAGCAGTTTTTAAAGCTGTTTGTGAAGGTGTTAATGCTAAAACATCATCACCACCACTAAATATCATCATCCCATAATTACTTCTAACAATCCTTAAGTCATTTATAGCTGACGTCATAAGAGCTAATGATGTTGCTGCAGTCCTGGCCGGTGATACTGGTATATATGTAAAACCTAGAGAACTTAATAATTCCTTTAAAGTATTAAATCCATCCCTTACATAGTTTAGAATACCTTCATCAATACCTGAATTCTTAATAGCACCTTCAATAATAGTTAATAACTTACTAGCGTATTCATCAAGCCCTAACGGTTTCTCACCGTTGAGGAATTTCCCAATATTATCACCATCGCACCTCACTATAGCGAACGTCTTAGGTATTGAAATAGCTTTACAAATGCCATCAACCCTAACGACTGAGGGGTTATCAGTGAATAATTTCAATTCATTAGGTGGTGATATAATATACTCGTCACCTAAGGTAACAAGCGTAAGACTTCTTAAAGTATCACCTATGAATCTAACTTTATGTTCATTAGAAAGTTCCTTACACACGTTCAATACTGATCTATTAATCATGTTGACTAGTCCATCATATGTAGTCTCTATCATTGAAGCTATTAGATCTATATCCTTAATAAGGCCTTTCTCGGATTTAATAAGTGACATGACGAGAGACCTTTTACCTTCGTCAAACTCTCTAAGATCTTCACTTTCTTCCAACTTTCTAAGGAATTTATAGTCTGTATCTAATCTTAGTAAGATGTTTGAAGTACCTCCTAGTAATACGTCATCTGTTGATACGAATTTAACCCTACCAATATTTACTATGTAGATAGCTCTTTTAAGTAAGCAGTAGGGTCCTAAAGCTTCACCAGGTTTGAAATGCTTCTTAAATTCTTGTAAATCTCTATCCGAGAGTCCTTCAATCCTTTCCTCAAAATCTATTTCCTCTCTTTCATCCCTCTTAACTACCCTCTTACTGAGCTTAATTGTAGCTGGTTCAGAATTACATAATATACAGGATTCCCAACCACCTCTATCAACAAATTTATCTGAGATAGGCCTTAACATATCATCATTAAAGATCCAGAAGGGCCTTGGTACAGGTATCCTAACACTACCGAATTTACTAGCTAACTCTGTAGCCTTTGTAGACATTAAATGCCATAACAATATTAAGATTACATCATCATAATTAATACCTGAGCTTTTAATGATGTTAGTTAATTTCTTAACATCTATTTTCAGACCTAAGTTATTACATACATCAATATCATTATCAACTATGCATTTACTTAACGCTTCATACAGTTTACTGATGTCTACAACGAATATCCTTATACCACTAGGTGGTAATGATATCACATCCTTAACACTACTTAAGTGATTATGTATAAACTTCTCTATAGGTTTACCGCTACTCTCTAATTTGTTAAAGACCTCATTAACGATACTATTCCAACTACTTATGTAAGCTCTAGATATCTCCTTAACAACATCCTCAGAATACTTTAAATCAATTGTCGGTAAAATTAACGTTATCGTAGCCGGTATTATTGGTTGATCTATAAGTTCTTCAAGTTCGTCCTCAGATATTTTAAATGCCTTAGTAAATGCTTTTTTCAATTTCTCTATTACCATTACCTCAGCATCTATATCGTTTAACCAAGATTTAATACTCTTTAAAGTGTATGGGTTTAACCTAGGTGTTGGTGATATAATCACGTCGAATCCGTACTTCCTAGCGAAGTATTCAGCTACACCCCACATAACATTCGATAATAACCAACTACTAGCCCAAAAATCACCTGCCTTCCTACCAGACCCTACAAATCTTTGAATACCTGGAAAATCAGTGACTACGTAGAAACCACCTAACTTAACTTTATTGTCGACTTCCATAATCGTATTAGCTATGGTTGTGCATGAGTATAGGTGATCGAAGACCGTATGTGTAGGTATCCTAGTATCTGCAAGTGAGGGTAGTAATCCATAACTATACCATAATAGCTCATAGGCTATATAGAGGACATTATAGAAAGTTACGTCATCTACATGACCGTATATCTTACTTAAAATTTCATTTAATTCTTTACCGACCTCGATGATGTTGTTAGGATCATTTAAAACTAGTTCTACACCATCACTTACCGGATCGAATATATTATGTAATTTATTGTACCTCAAATACTTACCCTTAGGCCAGTACTTAAGTCTAAGTAACCTCCTCTCAATAGTTGATGAAGCAACATCACAGAACTTAACAAGTCCTTTAACTTCATCACCTCCTACAGCTAAGAACTTCGTGCCATTTAAGACTTTAGACCTAAAACCACTAGCGTGCTTTTCATGTTCAGAACCAAAACTATCACCTAATATGTTAATTAGAAATGACTTATGTGGAGGGTCGTGAAATAATACATCGATCTTCAGCCTAATTAAATTACTTAAATCCATAAGCATTTATTACAGTCCCCATACTTATATTTAAGTAAGTACAAGAAAAATGTTTATGAAGTGGAGAAATATTAGTATTAAACCTTATTTATTCTGAAACCATATGCTAATTCTGGGTTTTTATATCTGTTGATAACATTCTTGTAGTAGCTCCATGGGGTTTACCACCTCAATGGAGGGATGTTATATATGTTCTTGAGGTTGATGGTAGATGCTTTAAGGATTCTAGGAAGTATTGTACTACTCTCATACCACTCCTCCTTTCTATAGAGGATCATGTTAAGGCGGGTAAGGTTGATGTTGTAATCATAGCTCTCGATAGCTTAGTCAATAAATACACGAAGACTGAGGATAGTACTTGCTTTAAATGCTATAACGAGTTAAGTATGTATATTGATGAAGCTAGTAAATCAGTAGTTATAATGAGCTTACGTTGAAGCTTAAGGAATTTATCGTGGAATTTATTAAGTGTTTATTTGAGAAGTATGAGTTAAGCTTAAGTATCAATAATTTAAATGTTATTATTGCCCCAGCTATAGGTTCTCCTAGTGGTAGGTGGGTATTTAGAGGGGATCTACAGGACTTCGAATCTAGAGTTCTCTACGAGTTAGGTAAGCTATGCCTAACTAAACCATACCCTAGAGTTATTATTGATTTATCACATGGTATTAACTTCATGCCCTCATTAATAATGCACCTCATACGTAAGTTAGTAAGTATTTAATTACTAGCACATAAGGAGTTAAGAGATGTAGCAGTAGAGGTCTTTAATAGCGATCCTATACCTCCATTAGGTATACCTGAAAGGGATATACGTATTAATAGAGCTGTTTATGAGAGTATAAGGTCTATATTACTACTTCATAGTATTCCAGAGTTTATTAATTTCTCAAATATGGTTGAGTCTGATGAGTCTTTAAAGAGTAAGTTCTTACCTGTTAAGATTGATTTGACTAATAAAGTGAGTAGTGTTTTAAAGGTTGTTAAGCTTATTTACTCATCACTTTACTACCCATTACCACTAGTACTTTATTACCTCTTACATAGGGATGTATGTGGATGTATTGATAGCTTAACTAATGTGTTAGACAGAATTACAGATACAGATTATGTAGTAGTAGATTACGGAGACCCTAATAGCCCTACTATAGTTAGACCTATTACCGTGAATCCAGACACACTCTACGTTTACTACATAGCTAGAGCATTATGTAAAAGAATTGGTGGACATAGTGGTGAAACTCCGACAATTGATTATATAAAGTCTGAAGTCACGCCCATATATGAATATATACATGAATCACTACCCATACTGATAGGGCAAGAGTTAAGTAATTTAGAGAGGTTAGGTAAGGACTTAAAGGCTCTCCAAAACTACCAATCTCTGAAAGGTACTTGGAAAACTCTTGATGAAGTAAGATTATTAGTTAAGCAATTAGCTAAGCAACCTAGTGAAAGTAAGGAAGGTAAGACTAGTGAAGGTGAAAAAGTAGGAAGAGAGGACCCGATAAACGTATATTGATAGCACATGCAGGTTTTCAAGATGAATTCATCCAAATACTAATAAATGATGAATTTAAGTTAAAGTATATATTAAACCCTAAACAAATCCTAAAAGAGGCTGGATTACTAATAAAGTAGAACAAAGCTATTAATACTAACAACTTAAGAATCTCCTTCACTTCAAAATCTTTACCTAATTTAGTTATCTTCTGACTACGTCCCTCCTAATCGCTTTCAATTTTTATAGAAATTCTGTTATAGATACTCTTAATATTTTCCTAATCTTACTTACATTATCTTTCAATGCTTTAAATAACTTTCAATTCTATTCTAGATATTCGACAAACTACTGTCCGTATTACAATTGCATACCTTGCTTATCTAAATGTACCTTTCAATTCTATTTTAGATATTCTAAGTTCTATGAGGAAATGTTAAAACACCTACTCACAACACATGACTTTCAATTCTATTAAAGATATTCCTGTGGATACTACTAGAAAATGCAGCTCAATACCAGACTGATACTTTCAATTCTATTAAAGATATTCTCACTAACTTCATTGCTAGGTTCACAACTATCTGCTGTATTAGGAACTTTCAATTCTATTAAAGATATTCTACACAAAGAAGTACGTTCTGAAACCGAATAGTGTTGTTACTTTCAATTCTATTAAAGATATTCTAGCCCTGCATCAACAAGCTTGTACCTTAAATTGCTATACCACTTTCAATTCTATTAAAGATATTCCTGTTCACAATGATAACTGCGTGTAGGGACGCTCTAAACCTGATTGACTCTCAATTCTATTAAAGATATTCTCTACAACAAGAGTAAGAAGAGATGGCAACATAATAGAGATCGAATTCAACTTTCAATTCTATTAAAGATATTCCTAGGTGTTTCTGAGGAGGACGTCGTAGCAGCTCTGTCACTCATACTTTCAATTCTATTAAAGATATTCATTCTTGAACGCTGATAATCATATACGTCTTCTAAACTCATACTTTCAATTCTATTAAAGATATTCTTTCCCCTAAGAGTGCGTCAATCACTTCCCACTTATCCCACTTTCAATTCTATTAAAGATATTCCACTTGAGGACAGTATTGCTAGGGCTACTGCTTGGATTAGACATACTTTCAATTCTATTAAAGATATTCAACGTGTCATTAGAGAAGTGTATGAGTTAGCTAGGTAAGCTTTCAATTCTATTAAAGATATTCCTACCACATAAACTACGTGATGAAGGATGAAGTCATGAAGCTTTCAATTCTATTAAAGATATTCTTAATAGTGGGTTTCTGTACGTTGTTGTATATGCTTTTCTTTCAATTCTATTAAAGATATTCCAGCTAGCGTTAGTTGTTGATTTACTAGTTGAGGAGGGTATTATCTTTCAATTCTATTAAAGATATTCGAAGGTACAAAAAAGAAGTTGGGTTTAGGATTACTTAGGTATCTTTCAATTCTATTAAAGATATTCTTAAGGGTGTACAATGTAATTGATGATATAACAGTAGATCTTTCAATTCTATTAAAGATATTCACTAATAACCAAGTCAAGCCGTTGACCACATCCCTAGCGAATCTTTCAATTCTATTAAAGATATTCAGGAGGTTGGGTAGGCTCCTGAACTCATTAGTCGTTAGCTTTCAATTCTATTAAAGATATTCGAAACCAAGACAGGTACTCTAACAGCTGTTAAGGAAGGTGGTACTTTCAATTCTATTAAAGATATTCTTGAATAGTGAAGAAATCGCTGAAGAAGTGTTTAATCTCATTACTTTCAATTCTATTAAAGATATTCAAGACACCTATAACTTCGAAGATCTCATTCGTTAATACTAACTTTCAATTCTATTAAAGATATTCACTAAGCAAGGACCTTTGGCGAGGATTTACGGATTAGCTAAGAGGACTTTCAATTCTATTAAAGATATTCTAACAAGCACTTAATACCCGCTAAGAACGATAGGGATGTCTGCCTTTCAATTCTATTAAAGAT
>Ga0080004_1076596_pt1 | contig 17527 bp, 17 predicted proteins | sample WasSprMetagenome_FD_69207 | JGI IMG/M metagenome (GOLD analysis project Ga0080004, IMG submission 69207) | Sulfidic aquatic microbial communities from Washburn Spring, Yellowstone National Park, USA - WS (SPADES assembly) (version 2) | ecosystem: Environmental > Aquatic > Thermal springs > Hot...
TAGCCTGCCAGCCTTTCATACAGAATTTGAAGTTCTCCGGAGCATTCTCAGCCCACTTCGCAACAGTCTCCGGCTTGGGAAGCTTGTAAAATGTCTCCTGAACCTCGATTATTGAGAATCGGCCATAATAAGCACTTTTGCCGCCCCTAACACACCATCCACAACAGCCAACCCTAACTTCCATACAAGCTGATAATATCTAACAGCTTATTGACAAAGTTTCTCATGTAGTAAACGTACATAAATAAAGAATTATTGTAATCGTAGAAATATAAAGCAAACGCAAATTTAAATACGAGCAATTAAGAAATTATCGAAAGAGAGGTAAGACACGTATGGGCAGCAAGGTTGTGGTAAAAAATCTGACTAAGCGTTTTGGTAGAACAATTGCTGTAAATAATCTAAATCTTGAGATTAAGCCTGGAGAATTTGTATGTTTTCTGGGACCCTCTGGTTGTGGTAAGACAACCACCCTTCGTTGTATAGCTGGGTTAGAGAGGCAGGATGAGGGAGATATATACATTGATGACGTTCTAGTTAATGATCTATCTCCAGCGGAAAGAGATATTGCTATGGTATTCCAATTCCCCGTGGTATACCCTGCAACTACAGTTAAGGAGAACCTCGCTTTCCCACTTAAGCAACGCGGCTATTCTAAAAATGAAATCGAAAAAAGGATTAAGGAAATGGCAAAAATGCTGAGAATAGAACATATTCTCGATACAATAGCTACAGATTTGAATGTCGGTGAAAAACAAAGAGTTGCTATTGGACGAGCTCTTATAAGGGATCCGAAAGTTTTGCTACTCGATGAGGCTCTTACAAATCTTGATACCGAAATGAAGTTATCAATGATTGCCGAGCTAAAGAGGCTCCATGAGGAGCTTAATCAAACAATTATTTACGTAACTCATGACCAGCACGAGGCTATGATGATGGCTGACAGAATAGCTGTTATGAACTTGGGAGTTCTACAACAATATGATACTCCGGAAAATTTGTATAATTCGCCCACAAATCTCTTTGTCGCTGGATTTATAGGAAGCCCGCCTATGAATTTCCTAGATGTTATATATGACTCTAGTAGAGGCGTTGTTAAAATAAACAATTTCATACTAGATGTTTCTAAATACCGCGAGTTAATAGAGAAAAATGCTACATCAGATGAATTGGTTCTAGGATTTAGACCCGAATATGTCTCTATCCATAAAAGCTGCTTAATTGGGGACCACCTTAAGGGTAAGGTGGAGTTCATCGAATTCCTTGAGGATAGATTCTCTATAGATGTAAGTGCTTGCGACCAGATAATTAAAATAATAGTCCCTATTATTGTTGATGTCAATGTTGGCGATGAAATATGTATGGAGCTTAAAAAATTCCACCTTTTCGACAAAAAGACCGAAAAAGCTATATTGTAGGAGGTCGAGCCATGCCTGAAATATACCTTGAAAATATTACAAAACGATATGGCAAACGTGCAGTAGTTAAGAACCTTACTTTGAAAATAAATGATAGGGAATTTTTCAGTCTTTTAGGTCCCCCTGGCTCAGGAAAAAGCACAATTCTTAGAATGATTGCGGGACTGGAAACACCTGATGAGGGGAATATCTACATTGATGGAAGATTGGTCAATAATGTACCGCCACTAGAGAGAGATGTAGCAATGATGTTTGAGACTTTAGCACTTTATCCACATATGACCGTTTATGAAAATCTTGCTTTCCCGCTTAGGAAGCTGAATCTCAGCGAAGAGGAGATAAAGAGTAGAATTAAAGAAACAGCGGAGCTACTCAGGATTGATCATCTTCTTGACAGAAGGCCTGCACAGCTGAGTGGTGGCGAAAGGCAAAGAGTTGCGCTTGGAAGGGCTTTAGTTAAGAGATCAAGAATTCTTCTACTTGATGAACCATTAGGCCACTTAGATGCTAAGTTAAGAGTGTACGCTAGGGTTGAAATTAAGAAAATTCAAGAAAAATTTGGACAAACCGCGATAATGTCCACGTTTAGCGTGACGGATGCGGTGACGATATCAGATAGAATGGGGTTAATATTTAATGGAGAACTTTTACAAGTAGGGGCACCAAAAAATCTTATTGAGAGGCCGAGAAATCTTTTTGTGGCAAAGTACCTTAGCTCTTTACCACTTAATTTGATTCATTGTACTCTAGAATACAAAGAGGGAAGGCTAATACTGTCTTCAGAAGGATTTGATATAGATGTAAGCATGCTTTCCGAAATACTAGCTAAAAGGATTGGAGAAAAGCTGATTATTGGGATAAGACCATCGGTTGTGAATGTTAAGGATGCGCCACCTGGAATCGAGGTTACAGTAGATGCTGTCGAGCCATTAGGGGCCGAGAATATATTAAAAGTTAATGCAGGAGGTGTTGGAATGTTTGTAAAAGTTCAGTCAATCCGAAGATATAAATATGGAGATAGAATTTGGATAGAACCGCTGCTAGATAGGATTTACATATTTGATGAAAAGGGGGAAGCTATTTATCCTTAAAATATTTATGCAAGCGGGCTGAAAAATAGCGGAAAAAGAGTTAAGAAAGTATTTTCACTTAGGTTTAGTTGGTTTGCCAGTTTTCGCCGATTCATAGCTTGCTATCGTTATTGCAACTCCTTGTCTTCCATCAAACCCTGATGCAATCGGCTCTTTATCCCACAATATGCACTCTATGAAGCTTTTTATCATCTCGAGATCTGGGTCACATCCATAGTAATGCCAAGTTAATTTATCATTAGGTGATTCCATGCCAACATAGTAGATGTTCTGCCTAAAAGCATCAAGCAGTATAACCCCCTCTGTCCCAATGATCTCCAAAGTGACATCACCCCATGTATATAATCCTGCAGCATACGACCAGCTTCCATCAATATGTCCTATGGCACCGTTTTCCATACGTAAAGTCGTGAGGAAATTATCTTCAACGCCGATCTTGGAATTGATGTTTTTCCCTATTTCAGTATAGATTTCAACAGCCTCGCTCTTAGTATACCATCTAATGAGATCAGCTAGGTGGACAGTATGATCCATAACAGCACCTCCACCTGAAAGCTCTGGACGTGTGAACCAATCACGCAACAGTGGCAGAGAACAGTTCAGCTTATTTGTACCAACAAAGGCTAAAACCTTTCCTATAGAGCCATCCTCGATCAAGTTCTTAACCAGTACTGATGTTGAATGATATCTCATAACATAGCACGTCTGGAATTTAACTCCTGCTTTTTCAGCTCTTTTAATCATATCATCGGCATGTTCAACTGTTGTCGCAATTGGCTTCTCGCAGAGAATATGCTTTCCAGCCTCAGCAGCTTTTACTGCCAAGTGATAATGCTTCACATTTTCGGCAGTTATGACAACCGCATCTATGTCTTTTCTTTTCAGAAGATCATCAGGGCTCCTGTAATACTCTATATTAAATTTCTGAGCATACTCTTTACCAAGCTTCTCATCATCGTCATACACTGCGACTATCTCGCTGTTGGGCAGTTGCTTTATTGCTCTGCCATAGCTATCTGCGTGGAAATGGGCAACTCCCAAGAAACCAAACCTAACTCTATTTACCATCTACTTACCCCTCCTTCAAAGGTAATTTAACTGGAATGTTTAGCTCTGCTGACTTAAGGGCCGCCAAACAAACTTCTAAGCTGTTCCGAGCGGCTTCCCCACCCGTCATGGGTGTCTTATCCTCTAGAATACACTCAATAAAATGCTTCAGCTCTCTATAGTAAGGATCGAGGGGGAATGGATGAACCGCAGGCCTCCAAGGGAGCGTTTCAGGAGCAAAGCCAGCAACCTTTTCATTCGTTATTAATTTAACTGGGACAGGAGACTGATTATCCGACATTATCATACCCTTCGTGCCGTCTATCTCCAATTTCATTGTGAATGGAAACTGTTTAGGTAGTGCCCAATTTGCCTCAACCAATGCGATTCCCCCATTTTCAAATCTAAGGTTGATAAGCGCGTAATCTTCAGCAGTTACATCTCTGTGGACCAGTCTCTCCACTTTTGCGTAAACCCTTTCAACTCTCTGATTAAATACCCACATCAAGAAATCGACGTCATGTATTGCAAGATCTATTGCTACTCCTCCACTCTGGTTCTTGTCAAGGAACCATGGGCTCCATTCAGGAATTGGTCCACCTCTAAATGCTCTCGCTATTACTGGTTCTCCTATCATTCCCTGATCAACAATCTCTTTCATCTTCATATATTCCGGGAAGAATCGTAGAACATGTCCAACCATGAATTTCACATTATTCTTTTTAGCTGACCTAATCATTTCATCAGCATCCTTTAGCGATAAGGCTATTGGTTTCTCCACAAAAACATGTTTTCCAGCTTCCATGGAGGATATAGCATATTTTGCATGAGTATTAGTTGGTGTGCAAACGTCAACTATGTCTATATCTTTTCGTCTTAAAAGTTCTTCAAAACTGGTATACGCCTCTATTCCAAACTTTTTAGCAACTTCTTTTACTTTTTCAGGGGTCCTTCCCATGATAGCTTTAGGCTCGCATTCCTTGATATATTTCCAAGCGGAAAGATGAGTCGTTCCCATGAACCCGTATCCTATTACAGCAACACCAAGTTTATCCGTCATTTTTCCCCTTACACCTCCTTGTTAATAGAGAATATGGTCTCTTTATAAGGTGAAAGGGGCATCTCCGGCCTTGGATCATATCTTAGATATACTTCAATATATCCATCGTTAATAAGTCTTTCTTCACGCTTTCTCAAAAGTCCTTCAATAATTTTCATTTGCGATTTGAACTCTCCTAACGCCCTCCTAATAATTTCTTCAACGTCAGGGCTTGCAACAAGTACCAAATTCCCTCGCAGATTCACAGGCCGCCCTTTAATGAGAGCATCCTCTGGAGAAAAGTCGCCCCAAACACTATACATTAAATAGCTTTTAATTCTTGAAGGCTCGCCAAGATCTGCTAATACATTGTCTCCTATCTGAGGTCCTGTGAAGGACCCTATCCAAGAAGCGGCTCTATGATCTAGATGTTCTCTGTACTCATTGGGAACTATTAGCCTAGTAGGTTTAACTTTTCTAAACTCCTTAATTATGTAATATGTTGAGGCGTATTGACCTGTGATAAGCTTTAATGCTAAATAATCCATTAAGCAGAAGTCCGGATAATCGAATCTTATTATATTCTCCTCTTTAATGCCAACCTTTGAATAAGCATTGACTGTTTCAACGCGCCTAATATTCACGATTTTATCCTTGTCTTCCGGCCTCGAATATCCTCCCGACCCATCACAAAGTATCGCGATATAAACTTCTGCGCCATCATGGATGCAATATGTAAGCAGATATCCTGCTCCTAATAGGGCATCGTCATCATGCGGACTCAAAAAGATGATGCGTTCATTTTTTGGATCCCATTCTGGGAAGACAAAGTCTTCGATCCGTTCGCTCTTTTTTCTAGAATCTAAGTCATAAAAAACAAACCTCGGTGACATCTCCCTCACCTATTTTACTAGCGGTAGCTTGACAGGTCTATTATCAGTATATGATATTATGGCGGCTAAAGCGGCTTCATGAGTGTTTACAGCATCTTCAACATTACAGTGAGATTCCTTATCTTTAAGAATGCATTCCACGAAGTGATTTACTTCATATTCAAATGGGTGATGTCTAACATCTGCTGTATCAGGCAGAATTGTGGGAATAGTTACCCAATCTGTTTGTCCTGGGAACTTGCTGGAGGCCCATACCCTATTGTTTATTACCGTGCCCTTATTGCCGAAGATGCTTATCGGGAAGTAATATGGGTTAACGCAATCGAAATTAGAGTTGATCTTCCCTATAGCCCCATTCTCAAACTTTGTCAACATTACTTCAAGTCCGTAATATCCTATGTCTTCGGTTCTGTATCTGTGTCCTCCAGCATATGCAAAGACCTCCACTATGTTATTGGCTTTATCTCTCTGTTTGCATGATAACCACCGTGCAGCGTCTATCGCATGCACTCCGGCGACTAAGAAACTGCTAACACCATATTCTTTGGTTTTAGCCCAACTCCATCCGGACCACCATTCTGCAATATGTGAATTGTATCCTGTCTCGATGTAATAGACATCTCCAAGTGCATCCTCCGCTAATAGAGACTTAATGGTCTCGAATAATGGATTCCATCTTAGTACAAATCCAACCACGGTCTTTACCCTCGTCCTTCTAACAGCATCTCTTATCGCTTTCAATTGATCCAGATTTATAGCAATGGGCTTCTCGACAATCATGTGTTTTCTCGCCTCTGCCGCTAGGACAGCTTGCTCCGCATGAACGTGTTGGGGAGAGCATATTACGACTATGTCAACATTAGGGTCCTCTATAAGCTTCGTGTAATCAGTATACAGCTTAACATCACTCAACCCATAGCTTTTTGCAAGACTCTCACAGCTTGTCATCCGTCGACTCATTATTGCGACAACCTTTGTGTGGGGGTTCTTTTCAAAAGCTGGAACATATTGTGTCGCAACCCACCCAGCACCAGCAATGCCTACTCCCAACACTTCCTTACTCGGCATAGCAAGCTGATGTTAAAATACTGGTATAAAAAATTTCCATTAATAACGTGTAAATTTATGTTAATGCTTAAATATTTCTTTTTGTCATAGTAAGAACGCCAATAAGGGGATTTGTATGAGTGAGGAGAAGAAGATTTCTAGACGAAAGTTCTTGGGTGCTGTTGGAGGTTTAGCTGCAGCCGCGGCCATTGGTTGGGGTCTTGCTGGATACTTTGCTACATTACCTCCGAGAGAAGTTATAAAAACCATTACTGAGACTCAGACGGTTACGAGGACTGTTACTGCCGTAACAACCGCACCACCCGCCACTACAGCAACTTTCCAGACATTGACAAGACATGTTGATATTGAGTGGGGCATCTGGAGCTGGGGAGTTGAGCTCTGCAATGACAATGCAAGAATTTTCAATGAGAACAACCCCGATATAACATTGCATGTAACAGATCTAGGGGCAAACTACATGACTAATCTATTCGCTAGATACGCGGCAGGCGATCCGCCAGACATATTCTATGCGACGCCGGACATTGCTTATGTCGTTCAATATAGGAAATGGGCCGTTGATATCGAGGAATATTTCCCAGAGGCGAGAAGATACTTGGAGGATATCTATCCTGGAATGAGAGATTTCTTCATCAATCCTGAGACCAAGAAGGTGCATGGATTGTGCTACTGGGCTGGACCATATGTTTTCGCATATAACAAGAGGCACCTGCAAGAAGCGGGGATAGACGAGCCTCCAAAAGACTATAATGAGGTAGCCGAACAGGCGAAGAAGATAAAGCAAAAGGGGGTTTGCGAGTATCCAATAGGCGCCTTATGGTCTTGGGGATTTCCGGCATTGTGGTACACCATAATGATCGGCATGCATGAGCCGAAGCCTGGAACACGTTATCTGTTTGATGAGAATTTTAACCCAATATTCGATGATAAGGGCTCCCCATTTTTTGAAGCGATCAAATGGTTCTTGGAAAGGGTTCATGTTGATAAGACAATATCCCCTGGAGTAAGAGAATACGATGAATCTGGAATCACCACTGCACTCGGCTCCGGGACAGTGACATTTGTCCCAAACCTCGCAGACTATGATATAGCTGGAGCTAATGTTCCAGAGCTCAAAGAGAGCGGAAACATTACCATATGCTTGAACCCGGGAACAGGCTACGCGGTCTATCATCCATGTAATTATAGCATCTCGACGAAATGTATGGAAAAGAGTAAAGATCATCAGATAGCCGTCTGGCGCGTTATGCAGTTCTTGGGAGGCAAGACAACTAATGCTAGGCCTGACTTTGAGCATGGGGAATACTTTGTCTGCAATAAGCTGATCAGGCAGTACGGAGTCACCTCGGCATACAGGCCTGTCATGGAGGATCCGCAGAACAAAGAGGTCCTTCGGAAACTAAAGATAGATCCAGATTTATTGCTGACACAATATGAGAGATTGACATCCGTGCTCTGGAGAGATCCAAATCTAACGCCATGGTGGGCTGACTGGTTTAGCTCTCCGAGCAGTGAGGCTGGAGGTAGAGTAAAGCCGAAATTCGAGGAATTCTTGACAGGGGCCAGATCATATAGTGATGAAGAGATCTTGAAATTCCTCAAGGAAATTGCGGAGGATTGGAAGAAGGCGAAGAAGGAGGCTGGCTGGTAGTTTGGCCTCCAAAAACGTAACATTGCTAATCTGCTTAATACCAGCACTAACTCCCCTCTTTTTATTTGGCTTCTATCCTTTAGCTTACGCTTTCTATCTAAGCTTTACGTTTTACAACTTGAAAACGGCTATAGAACCATACTTCTATGGCCTGGGAAACTATGTAGACTTAACCACGGACCCCATATTCGTCACCTCTGTAAAATCTACATTAATTTTTGCTGCAATTACGGTTCCACTTATAACGCTAATCTCTCTTGGCATGGCACTACTCTTATCCAGCGATTTTAAGGGTGTCAAAGTACTTCAGGTTCTAGCATTGATACCATGGGGGATACCCCTTGTTGTTAGCTCAACAGTATACCGGCTCATGTTCGACTTTAATTTTGGGCTCTTTAATGATATAATGGTTAAGCTAGGTTTTATCAAAAGCTATCAATCTTGGTTATCGATGCCATGGCCTGCGATGATGATTGTTGCTCTGGCTCATATCTGGGTTAATACACCATTACCAACCTTGCTCATTTTGGCTGGCATCCAATCCATACCCAAGGAGCTTTATGAGGCAGCTCTGATAGATGGGGCAAAACCGCTCGCCCGCTTTAGAATAGTTACATGGAACTGGCTTAGACCGATAATGCTAATAGTGTTAGTTTACGCGTCATTAAGTGCTTTATGGGCTTTTGACCCAATATATGTGATTACAGCAGGAGGACCAGCCGACTTTACAAAACTTATAACTTTCTATACATATGAAAAAATGTTCAGCTATCTCAACTTTGGCCAAGCAGGTGCTATGACAATACTTGTACTCGCCGTAACCAGCTTACTAATTTACGCCTACTTTAGGGCATTGAGATTGGGGCGTGTGAGATTAAGGGTGTGATGATTATGAGCGCAAATAGAGGTAGGCTAAAAATTGGAACATATATCGCCGCCGCCTTAATGATATTCTGGGTTCTCTTTCCAATATACTGGATGACAAATCTAAGCCTGCAATCCGAGAAGGAAATCTATACCGTTCCACCATATTACATGCCACCAAATCCAAACTTAAACAATTACTGGTTCTGCTTTAATATCCAAGCCGCGATACAGTATTACATGGAGCAAAGGATGTCCTTATTCCTCTTCATACCAGGTGCTATTAAGGAATTTCCAAGAGCAATAATAAACAGCATAATTGTCGCAATAGTGGTTATGATCTATAACTTAGTCGCAGGGACCTTAGGATCTTTCGCGCTAACTAGAATCAGATTTAAGGGAGCCATGCCGCTCTTTTATGCATCGATAGTTGGAAGGCTGCTGCCTCCTGTCGTAATAGCTGTCCCATATTATGTCATCGTCAGAAGCTTAGGTCTGTTGGATACCCTTGTCTCTGTGATAATGGTTCATATAATGTTCACACTACCATTTACAATATGGATACTCAATACCTATCTTTTAGCTATTCCGACTGACATCGAGGACGCGGCGAGGGTAGATGGATACACCTATTTTGAGATTCTAAGAAAAGTTACGTTGCCGGTTATAAAACCGGCTATAGTTGCTGTTGCCATAACATCGTTTATGATCTCGTATGGAGAGTTCTTTTTCGCGTTACTATTGACCAAAACTGCTGCCTCGAGAACAATCCCCGTAATAATCGGTTCCGCCATGGCTGAGCCGAGGGTTGTTAAGGGGTTAATATGCGCTATGGGGGTTATAGCGATGCTACCTGCTGTGGCGATAATAATAATCTTCAGGAGGTATTTGATAAGAGGGCTTGTTGCTGGAGCAATTAAGTGACCATTTTGGATGAAAAGAAAAAGGAAGAGAAGAAGAGGATCGTGAAAATTATGTTATTTCCACAACTTTCTTCTTTTTCGCGGATTCATAACATGCAGTGATTATTTTCATGTTCCAGAGGCCGGTTTCGCCGCTTATCTCTGGCTCACAATCTTCTAAAATACATTCTGAAAAGTAATCTATTTCGGCTGCATACATTTTAATCGGTTCATATTTGATCTCCTGAGCACCTATTTCTTCAAGAACCCTTTTTTGTTCGCTTTCATAAGCCTCCTGTGGATAATAGTAGAGGAAGCCTCTCCCAGTTGGCTCCTGTCCGATGCTCCCCTCGGCAAGAATACTGCCTTTACTTCCATAAATCTCTAATCTATTCTGAGATGCCTTATCTGGGATGTTAAAGCAGTTGTCCACAATTCCTATGGCGCCATTCTCGAATCTCAGGAGGACCACTGAAGTATCCTCAACCTCGTAATCTTGGACAAGTGTATCTTGGAAGGCAGATACCTCTTTAACCTTGGTTGATAAGAGTGTTTCTAGAAGATCTATGCAATGGGATCCCATATCTATGAGGCTTCCCCCTCCGCTTAATTCTCTAATTTGTCTCCAAGCACCTTCTATTCTAGGATACCAGCAAGTTAACTGGGCCCTCGCGAGGACAGGTCTCCCTATCATCCCTTCTTCTATAAGTTCTTTGATCTTCCTATGAAGCCCGTGAAACCTCATCATAAAACCAACCCCAAGTTTGACATCATTCCGGCGGCATTCATTAAGAATTTCTTCGCATTCTTGGATAGTCCTTGCTAATGGTTTCTCACAAAATACATGCTTACCAGCTCTAGCCGCCAAGATAGCTTGGTCATGGTGAAGATAATTTGGCGTCGCTATGTAAACAGCATCAATTTCAGGATTTGAAATCAGTTCTTCAACACTTGTATACCAGTACTTTACTCCGAATTTTTTCGCACATCTCTGAGCTATATCCTCTACAACATCCATTACCGCTACGAGCTCTGCCTTCTTAGAGGCCTCAATCATTTCAGGGACAGTTCTCCTTTGTGCTATTCCGCCTATGCCAATAACTCCCCATTTAACTTTCCTCATAATGGATCTCTTCTCTATTCATAGCTTATTTAGCATAATAGTCCAACACTTTTTTAATTGCTTCAGCAATCATGTACATATGCTCTTCTTCTAGTGTTGGATAGCAGTGAACGATGAAAGTCCTTTTCTCTAACCAAGCTGCATTGGGGCAGAATACTTTATCATACTGCACTGATTCAGGATTCGTATATTCTTTTGATCTGAAGGGAAATTTTACACGTCCAAACCCATTATGTTCTATGAAAGCTCTTTCACTATAACATTGAGGCCAGAATGACCTCCAGGCTGGAACGCCCTCAGCCACTAAAGCTCTTATGAGGCGATCCTTATCGCATTTTAACTGGTCTATATCAACCACCACTGGAAAAACGTAGAATCCATTAACTTTTTCATTATTATGAACCGGAAGATAAAGTATCTGCGGAACGTCCTTCAATTCTTTGATAAGAATCTCTCCATTCCTTCTGCGCCTTGGAAGGTTCCAAGTATCAAGCCTCTTTAGCTCAGCTAATCCTATAGCAGCCTGCATTTCCGTCATTCTATAATTGAATCCGACGCGGATATGGATGTAATGGAGCGTTCCCTCGAGCTCGAGAAGATTAAGCCTTTTCTTAGCATCAAATCCATGATCTCTGAAAGACATGCATGCCCAATAAAGTTCTTCATCATCAGTTATTACTGCGCCTCCTTCGCCACCAGTCGTGAACGTCTTATTCTGACAGAAGCTAAAGCATCCAGCATGCCCTATTGTACCAACTTTTTTACCTTTATACATAGCTCCATGTGCCTCGGCAGCATCCTCTATTACATATAAGTCATATTTTCTAGCTATCCCCATTATTTCATCCATCTCACAAACGTTCCCATATAAATGGACGGGGATTATTGCTCTGGTCCTATCAGTAATTTTCCTCTCTATATCCTTGGGATCTATACAATGATCTTCCCTTCGCACATCTGCAAACACAGGTATTGCTCCAGCCTGTACAACACAGAAAGCGGTTGCAATAAAGGTATATGAAGGGACAATGACCTCATCTCCAGGCCCTATTCCAAGTGCAGCAACAGCTGTGTGAAGAGCACTTGTGCCACTATTCACGGCAACACCATATCGAACACCATTCCATCTAGCCCATTCCTGCTCAAATTTCCTCCCCAACTCACCTGTCCAGTAATTCACTTTACCAGTTCTAAGAGGTTCCATAGCGGCTTGAATAATCTCCTCCGTGAACTGCGGCCATGTAGGAAGCGGCTGTCTTATTACAGGCTCTCCTCCCTCAATAGCAGGTATCCTAGAAGAAGACATAACTGAACACTCACCAGCGTTCCTTATTAAAATAGCCTCGTATTTAAGTCTTTCTTTAATATTCTCAAAAAGGTCGTAACGATTGAAAGACAAGTAAGATATTTTCGCCTTCAAGCTCGTTGTTGAAAGGATGAACAATCAAATAATATGTATAATCTTAGTTTAAAAGCTTAATAATGTGAAAAATATAATAACTGTGCGTGAAAACATGTCCTCTTGGAGGCGTTCTCACTCTAGATGGCTTCCTCCCATGCCACTTGAAAAGATAATGGAGATTCAGCAGAAGAAGATAGGTGTTGATCCGCCTTTAAATCCCCATCCCGAGTTCAAGGTATTTGTATGGGATAATCCTCATGAATTTTATGCTGCTTTCGCGATGGATATGACAAGACGTATACTCTCCGCCTTCTTTGAGAAAAGAGACCTATGGATTATTGCTCCAACGGGTCCTGTTCCTCAGTGGAGAATTCTAGCTAATAATCTAAATGATCTTTCAAAGACGATATCTGGGTTTAACCTAAAACATGTGCATATAATCATGATGGATGAATACAGTGATCCTGAAGGAAGGACCCCAAGCTGGGACATGCCTGGAAGCTTCCAGAACACGATCAGGGTGAACTTTTGGGAGAAATTGAGAAGCGATATTAGAATGAGATGGGAGGATATATTATTTCCAACATGGGATCTTATAGATAAGATTCCCCAGATAATAATTGACGGTGGAGGCGTTATTGATGTTGTTTATGGAGGTATAGGTTGGGGTCTTCACTTTGCTTTTGTTGATAGGGAAGCGTTTACCTCGGATAGGTGGGCAGGCCGTGACCTTGGAAAATGGAGGAGGTTAAGGGTTCTAAAGGCAATAGAGTTGGATGCTTCAACAATCTATCAGAATGCGCTCCATACTTGGGGGAGTAATCAATGGGCTGTTCCAAGTCATGCTAATACGATAGGGCCCGCGCTTGTTCTAGGAGATGAAGAAATTAAGGTACTTTATAGGTCATTCTGGTGCGATGGTATTTGTGGACCTGAAATGACGTGGCAACAAATGGCCGTGCATGTTGCGCTATATGCCGAGCCTAATCCAGAACTCCCGGCAACATTCCTAAAGACTCTTCCAGGAGAGATAAATGTGCTAAAACCCCTTGATGAGCCAATAAGGATAGTGCCGCGGTAAATTTGTGCTGAGACTACTTCTTCCAACAATCATGTTCAATCTATATTTTATTTTTTAAGTGTGAAAAGACTGTAGTTTCTGGGCTTAGGAGTGTATGAGAATAATACTTAAAGCTAGCGTTCTAAATGTTACTCTTTGGTGCTCATTTATGCCGCAGGTGCCGCTTGAGAGGATTGACGAGGTGGTCTGGAAGATTCCAAAGCATAGACCAGATATGCGCGTCCCGGTCCTAGTCTTCGCCTCAGAGGATCTTCTGGAGAAGATGATGCAGGATAGGACGCTTATCCAAGCGGCTAATGTCGCGACCCTGCCAGGGATATTGAAGCATGCCGTGGTTTTGCCGGATGCCCACGAAGGATGTAATCAGAAATTGAGGATTAAAAGTCATAGTTAGTTTGAAAGAATAACCGGTACAATTCCTTTAGGCTTGATTAAAATCGTCTAACTTATTCTGTAGCCTAGCTTGACTATAAAAATTGAGGGATGGAGAAGGGGGATTTTTGTCATTTTGAGGTCTTTGAAGCTGAAGTCTTAGAGAGTATCTTTCCAATGCTGAATAGATGTACTTGGCCTTAACGATTATGTGGAGTTGCTTTCCATTTTTCTCTCTTCCACCTCTTCTAATCATGTATGGTATTCCTGCCATGGACAAGAGCTCCATGATGAGATTGGCGGATTTCAGAATGTTTTGTGATATCACGATTTCTTGGCGTCTCAGATTATAATAGCCATCTGCATCATATATCCCAGCTATGGCCGGAGCCCACATTACTTCTGAGAGAAACTCGCCATATTGGAGAGCTTTAAAAGCTCTTACCAGCAGAGTATTGTTCAATTGTATGACCCATTTCCTGTGTTCTTCTTCCGTCGCCTTTTCCCATGATGTTTTATCCCTACCTGCTGGCTTTAGGAAATGTACTGTTATCTTACCGGGTTTCAGCTCTTGGGGGATAGCTTTAATTCTATCAATAACCGCGTGGTATGGAATTTTCTTCGGGCTTCCAAAGATTCTCAGAGAGTCCACCGTTGTGCTTCCATCCCCAAGAGCGTAGAACAGCGTCCATACAAGGCTTTCATTCACTTTAACAGGGATGTACCGCAGATATATCTCCCCAACATACACCCTCATCTCCTTTTCGAATGGCTTCTCCTGACTATACAGTATTGGTACTAGACGAGGTTTTCTTGGCTTCCGGGTAAGTCCATGTTGTTTAACGATGTTGTATGCTTTCCAGTAGCTGATTGAAAATTTTTCACAAAGCTCCTTTAATGTTGATCCTTTTTGATATTCCTCCAAAATAGCAAGAACACTACTCATCCTTAATCGCCCCCAAGTGGACTGGTTTTCTCGAGAATCCCATTGAAGAAGCCTTGTAGCGCCTCGTAAACATAATTCATCGCCTCATTGACATGTCTGCAGCACTTTTTAGCAAAGCCACCCAAGTTTGCTAATATCATCAGATGAATATCTTTTATGAAAATCGGCGGCAGGTTTTCTCCATACTCCATGAAATTAACAGCATCTTTAGCTTCACCCCCAAAACCAAGCCTCAACCCACTGGACATGGTTCTCACCTCCCATGCCCCGGGAGGCGGGCCTCGGGCCCACCCCGGGAGGCCTCTAGCCCGGCTACTCGCCCACGGGCCGCATCGCCCAACTAAATGATAATGGGCGGATCTAGGCACCATGGGCATTCACCGGACATGGGCCTCCGGGCTGGAGCCCTTCATGGGCCCGCCGGCGGGCCGGGCTAGAAGCCCCCCGGGCCTCGGCCCCCACAATTGTCGGGGGCCGGGGGATGCCCTCCCCCAGAAGACCCGAGGCCCGCTCCCCGAAGCTTGGGAGGCTTGCCAGCGTTTTTCCAGCAATCCTCTATGATGCTGGCCCCGGCGTCATCAGCCAACGTTACTGGATTACTGGAATCAGCGGCCTCAATTTCGTCAAAGCCTCGGCGAAGCATAGGCCTTCCCAGCGCGGCACACGCTTGGGGGGCAGGCGGCGGCACGCGGCACACGCGCCAGCCGCCCGGAGGCTCACCACGAGCCCGGGCGAGTCGGAGATCAGCGCCCCCTCCCCCTCCTCTACCCCCCAGGGCTCCCCTGGGGTGTGCCTCCGGCAGTCGGGATTGTTAGGCCGGAGGACCCCAGGCCCAGACCCCTCCAGTCCTGGGGGGAGAGCTGGGGCTTGTTATGGGCTGTTTCCTCCATCACCTGCAACCATTGTTTTGGGGCCTCTGGGTCGCACGCTCATCAAAAGAATCAGGGGCCCCTCCCTGTAGAAGATCTTCTCGAGGCATCATATAAGGGATCTGGAGGTTGGTGAAAGTGGAGAGGGGATGGCTTATATGTGGGCGGTTGGGGGAGGCCGTACGATGACTTCTATTGTGTATATGTGTATAATAGTTCCCTAGATAAGCCCCGAAAGCCTTCAAGCCGATGGCCATACAAATTGATCTTAAATGCAACCCTCATCTAGAAAACAATCATGATGGTCGCTTGAGTCTGATTAATGGAACCCTTGCAGAAATTATTCCAGCCAAACTCCTTGAGAGGTCTCGTGGAGAAGAGCTGAGGCGATATCATGAGAAGGCTGAAGAACATCATCTCACGGATGATGAGGGGAACATGTATGCCGCCACATCAAATAAATTTTCAGGTTATGGAGGATGATGAGGGGGAAATTCTAGTTTAAGGGCGTTGAGCTCGGGAGGGCGAGGCCGGGAGCATAGAGGAGGCTGTCGCGAGGATAACGGGGGGAGCTATTGATCGCGGAACTGAGGGGGGAGAAGAGGCTCCTAAACCTCAGAATGAGATGTGAAGTCGATGAGGGAAAAACATACCTCAAGTTACCGAGGGGCTTAATGAGAAAAAGGTGTTAACGGTCTTCATGCCCGATAGGAAGTTCAGCGACAGAAAAACGATATATTGCTCCTACCCCTACTACGTCTTTAAGGATAGGGTCTGGATAGATTACATGCGCGAGCTAGGTTTAGACGAGTGCTGGAATTCTTCCTGTGGTTCTAAAGTTTATATAAGGATTATTGTAGTAAAATATGTTAAGATGCTGGTCCCAGAATCTCCATTAAATAAAGCTTCTCCTAAAAATCTGGCTCTCACACTTTTAGATGAATTAAAGAATACTGTTATACGCGTTAAGAGGGCTAGAAAGTGGTTTCTGGTAGATCCGTTAACCAAGGCCTTCATTAAAGCATGCATGATCATGGGGATGAGCAGAATTAAGAGCATGACCTTAATGAAGGCCATAATCAAGACCATCAAGATACTTAGACAGATAATATCAAAAGAATATGAATTATTCCAGATCGGCATCCAAGAGGCTTGGAAACTTTCAGAACTCGCCTCAAGCTGGGGCCATAAGACGGCCAGAGAATGGAGGAATAATAAGAGCTACATAATAACTCAAGCACTAACACTACGGTGGCTTGCAAGGCTATTCGGCGGGATCATAAGAGTGATGTAGAATAACCGCATATTAGCGTAAAAATAGCCAACAGCCTCACAAAAGGAATGGGCAATGTGGTTGGGATAGAGGATTAAAGGAGAGGCTCACAGTATGTTTAGATCATCCTAAGCTAGACTATGAGCCTGTTTCAAGATCAAAGGGGGTATGTTGGCTGAAGTTAGATGCGGTCATCCTTGCTGGAGGATATGGAAAGAGGCTGTGGCCCATAACGTTAAACGTCGCTAAGCCGCTCCTCCCAGTATGCGGTAAACCAGTCATAGAATACATCATGGAGAAGCTGGGTGAGATAGAATGCCTAGAACGCGTAATTATTTCAACAAACCTAAAGTTTGGAGACGATTTCAAGAGATGGGCTGAAGCATATAATGATGCTAGAATAAAGATTATTGTTGAAGAATCCCGTTCAGAAGAGGAGAAGCTCGGCGCGGTTAAGGCGCTATCCACGCTATCCCAAGAGCTAG
>Ga0080004_1120338_pt1 | contig 17525 bp, 20 predicted proteins | sample WasSprMetagenome_FD_69207 | JGI IMG/M metagenome (GOLD analysis project Ga0080004, IMG submission 69207) | Sulfidic aquatic microbial communities from Washburn Spring, Yellowstone National Park, USA - WS (SPADES assembly) (version 2) | ecosystem: Environmental > Aquatic > Thermal springs > Hot...
AGAGGCGAAGGGAGAAGCTGAGGGAGCTCGAGGAGGGCGGAGTATTCACACAGCTTAAGATAACTAACTTCATGGAGGCGGACTACTTTGCGTGGTACTTAGACGAGTGGGATGAGGCGGTTGCGGAATGCGTAATGGGCATTATACGTAAGCTCTCAGACTACGATCCGAGCGCAGCCGAGCTCGAGCCTGAGAGGATAAGGGATCTCTTCAAGAGGTTATATCAGAACCTGGTTCCGAAGAAGATCAGGCACGATCTCGGCGAGTATTATACCCCTGATTGGCTCGCTGAGCTTGTTTTAAACGAGGTTGGGTGGACACTGGAAACCTTTGAGAAAGTTAGGGAGGAAAAGAACGACGCATTAGCACCACTCGATCTCAGGCTCCTCGACCCAGCTTGCGGGAGCGGAACATTCCTCGTCTTGGCTATAGGTAGGCTTAGACGGTATGTTGAGGAGCATTGGGTGGATAAAGGTGCGGCGTTAAGGAGGATTACGAAGAACGTCGTTGGTTTCGATCTCAACCCCCTTGCTGTAATCGCCTCAAGGACAAACTACCTAATAGCTTTAGGTGATATGCTTAGGGAAAAAGGAGACGAACCCATAGAAATACCGGTTTACTTAGCGGATTCGGTACTTGTTGAAAGAAGGAGCACCTTAACAGTAAACACATACGCTCTCACGACGGCGGTTGGTGTGTTTGAGATCCCAACGAGGATCATCGAAAGCGGTCTTCTTGCTAAAGTCTTGAAGATAGTGGAAGAATGTGTGAAGGATTATTCTGCAGAGGAGTTTAAGAGAAGATTAGTTAAGGAAGTAAGCTTAGAGGAAGCCGAAGTCTACACACTCGTAAAGCTCTTCGAAGCTCTATCAAATCTTGAAAGGGAGGGTAAGAACAGAATATGGACGAGGGTTCTAAAGAACTCTTTTGCCCCCTTCTTTGCTGGGAAATTCGATTATGTTGTAGGCAATCCACCGTGGATCGCTTGGGAAAACTTGCCAGACGATTACAGAAACGCAACTAAGGATCTATGGGGCTCGTATGGTCTCTCTTTAACAGTTGGCAGAGGTGCGTTCAAGAAAGATATGGCTATGCTCTTTGTAGCCAGATGTGTGGACAGGTATGTTAAGGATGGTGGATTATTCTCATTTCTCATTCCCTTTACTTTATTCAAGACTCGCGCTGGTGCAGGTTTTAGAAAACACTTGACACGTTACAATATCCTAAAAGTGGTTGAACTTGTAACTTTGTATCCTTTCGAAGGGGCTACAAATCGGACTTCTTTTATAGTATTGAAGAAAGGCGAAAAGACAACATTTCCTATACCCTGTGAAATTTGGCACAATCCAAGAAGCGGAGGAATCGACACAAAGGCGGAGCTTAATCAAGTGAGAGAATTGACGAAGCAGTTTAAGCTAAACCTTATTCCGATAGAGCTTAACAAGCCAGAAAGCCCCTGGATGCAGATCACGGGAAAAGCTTATGAAGCAATCAAAAAAGTGATTGGTAAAAGCCCCTGGTACGAAGCACATGAGGGGGTGAAGACTGCTCTTAATCAAGTTTATTGGGTAAAGATTTTAGAGAAAACATCGGAGGGGTATTTAATTACAAACGAGCCTATTACTGGGCAGAAAAAGACGGTTCCTCAATTAACCACTAAAGTGGAAGAAAGTATGGTTTATCCGCTCATCAGAGGAAGAGACGTAAAAAGATATCATGTAATTGGGGAATATTGGAACATTGTTATCCCACATGACCCAGAAACAGGTGCACCATTGCTTGAAAGCAAAATGAAGGTAGAGTATCCTAAAGCGTATAGCTACCTTAGAAATTTTAAAACAGAGCTAGAAAGAAGGGCTATTAAGCCTTTTCTTGGCAATAAACCCAAAACACCATTCTATAGGCTAGACAACATTGGGCGCTACACATTCGCACCGTACAAGGTTGTTTGGAAAGCTATTGCTGGAGCAATTACTGGCAAGCTTGTCGATTTTGCGACTGCTGTGTTAAAGCCGAAGGAAAATAAACCCATAATTCCTGATGCTGGCTTAATGTTAATTCCTTTGCAAACCGCCGAAGAAGCTTATTATGTTTCGGGCGTTTTAAATTCGATTATTTCTAGGCTTGTTATCGCTTCTTACTCCTACGAGCTAGGAGGTTACACTCATATCACTCAATACCTCAGAATCCCTAAATTTAATTCAGCTAATCAGATACATCTAAGGATTTCAAACCTTTCTTCTAAAGCGCACCAATTAGCTAGCAGATATTATGATAAAAATGATGAATCTGCTTATGAAGAGCTGAGGAAGACCGAACTTGAAATTGATAAACTTGTAGCGCAACTCTATGGCATAACTGATGAAGAGCTTAAAGGAATCAAGAAGTGTCTGGCTATGCTTGAAGGCGAAGAAATTGAAGAGGAAGGAGAGGAGAAGGTGGAACTTCCACCAGCCCTACCGGATATATCTTTGAGGAACAACGTGGTCGATGAAGGTAAGCCTTTTGCTATCGATGTAGTTATCTCCAACCCCTTTGATAAACCCTTAACCAACCTCTCGGCGAAGCTTAAACTGTTCGATGGCCGCTTAATCGAGAAGAGCTTTGAGAGTGTAGAAGGTGAGGTTTCGTTCCCCCTCGGCTTCGATGGGCTTAAGGCTGGGGAGTATAAGATTGAGGCGGTCTTCAGCTACGTCTTTGGGAACATACCTAAGATGGTTGAGAAGAACCTAACCATATACGTGAAGGGCGGCGAGGTCAAGCACGTGGAGAGGAGCTTTAAGCCCGAAGAACTCTTCGGTGTCTAGCCTTGGGTAGCATAGGCAGGCGAGAGAAAGAATGCTACGTGGAACCCCTGCCGATTTTTCGGCAGGGGTGGGGAAGGGGAGAGCTACTGAGGTTATAGCACGCCAAGTAGCTAGAAGCAGAGTCTACGGTTACGATCTACCATCTCGTGACATCGTCAGCGGTAAAATCGCTAAGATCGGCGAGGACAGATCAAACCCACTTAGATATACAAAAGGAGGGATGCGAACCGATTCAACCACACAAAACACTGAAGCGAAAATTATTACGTTGTAATATCTTTTATGCCATATGCCTATACTTAACGATAGGCTCTTTTAAATCCCCATTTTTCGATGAGGGCGTCAGCCTCTTTCTCTTTCTCCTCTCGTGGCTTGTCGTTGATGTGTCTCAGAGTAAAGTGCGCTATTTCGTGCGCGATGATGCTCATTACTTCATCTTCAGACTTCTCGCGCATGTTGGCAAAATTTAGTAGGATGAATGGTACCTTCAGATCCGCCTCTTCGATCGCTGAAAGCTTGACCCATTGGGCTCCCCTTCTTCGTTTTATCCTGCGAGTAGAGTGTATCGCATCTACAACGTAGTTCAGAACGTTTACGGTGAAGAATGTTCCATCCACCCCTCCAGCCACTATGAAGCTAACCTTCCTTAATACTTCCTCCCTAACATCTTTCGGTAACCTTTGGACGGTTTTGGCGATAAGAATTTCATACCGCTCATCCTCTACGGTTTCGGCACCAAAAACACACATATTGTGTAGTATCCCCTCCAACGACTCTATCCTTTTTCCGTACGACTCTTTGCTCAAATATTCGTCACCTACCACGTACGTAAAAGATACCGCTTACCTATACAAAAGCAAAGTGTCAGTAACATAAAGCGACTATAAGCACCCCCTTTAATGCTTAACTTCGGTTGATAGGAGCTGGAGATTACCACGCCGTGGTAACCTTTCGCAACGTTGGGTTTCGTGGGCGATGAGCCGTTGATCTGATCTATAGCGATATTCACGATAATGTGGCTTTAAACCGATGCTGCGGTCCGTAGCTATCATTAAAGCATTAAGCTAGATCGATCTTTCAAAGATCTTACCTTATAACAGCGCTTTTATTGGTAAGGGTTTGTCGGTATACCGACACCCTGTATGAGGTGGTTTTAACCCTAGGGTTGCTATGCTGAGCACCAGTTTTACGTAAAAGAATCTAAGAGAGCTCGCTTCTTCAAGCCTTTAGTTTAAGTAGGTGTTGTTACGTTCCCTCTTACGTATTACTTAAATCACCTCTTTGAAAACCCATCTACCCCTCTTCTTCGTCGCCAAAATGGGTTTGGCATCAAAGTGCTTAGCCCACACCAACATCCTTCTATTTTAGAAAACCATACTTCATCAAGAAATCAACTCTCTAATTCCTTCATAAGCTTTGACCGCTTATCACCATAATATATTCCCCCAATCAACCCAATTAACGCCATCGCTATCCCTAAAACCACAAATAATATCGCTTCACCAACATATGGGCGATACGTTATTTCATATGGTATGAACAACACCCATTCTATTCTCGTTGCTGTAATCGACCCTAATAACACCGCTATACCAACAATTACAAAACCAACAACAGATATAATCATACAAACTATTTCATCATGCCTCATTTCAGCTATCCTCTCACGTAGCAAATCCTTATCAATCTCCAATCTCGCACCACAGAAAGGACAATATTGAGCTCCCTGCGATACATCTTTACCGCATTTTTGACAAGTCGGCATAATTACACCCTGCCAAATTACCAAGGTGCTTTACCAGCTTCCTCTACTACTTTATTAAACTCTTTTGCAAGATGATATGCGTCGAAAATCTGCCAAATCCAAAGAATGAACAGGATGACGCCGAAGATTATTGCGCCTACCCAACCAAGTCCGAGGGTTGCAAATCCAAGAAGGAAGCTTCCGAATGTTAGAACAGCTAGAATTATTCCTACTATAAGAAGAACTATTCCACGCGCCAACCTCCCCACATAAATATGACCTACTCCCATTAGACCGAAAGCGCCAAGAACAAGAGCTAGAACAGCCGCTATCCCAGGACTCTTATGCTCTAAAGGCATTGAAGGCTTTACTACCGACTTTAGGTTATATCCACAAGAAGGACAAAAAACATCTTCAGCCTTAACCTCCTTACCACATTTCGGACAGAAAGGCAAACTCTCACCTCTTCTCCTCTTCAATTTTTTCTTTAAGGACAGCTTCGACGACCCTATTAACGAATTCGGTAACATCCTCACCTCTCTTGACTATTCCATCATACAAATTCTTTCGCAGATACACTGTTGGCAAGCTTATCATCATCGATGGTAGGTTGAAGAAAGAATAATAACTCTTCATCTTATCTCAACCTCTTATCTCAACCCTCGTAGAAGAGCGGTAAGAGGCGTCACATACTCCGTTTTAGTAACCTTTACGTATTCGGTGATCGTCTTCGTCTTTTGAACCTCTCTCCACTCTGTTACGGTTATCTGGTAGCTCCATGCAGCCGTTATTTGAGGGGCTTTGTTGGTGAACCAAGAGTACCCGTTATCGAGGACGAAGTAGTAATAGTCTGAGTGGTCTGGCACGAAGCTGTAGCTGTAGGAGTTTATTCGTTGAGCGCTCACATACGCTTGAGTTGAGCGACCCTCCTTCCACGCATTATACCCCTTTTGATCAAAGACGTAGAAGTTTATGTCGTATCCAGCTGTTTCAACAACGCTCCCTGAAACAACATTCCTCTCCTTACCCGCTATGTCGATGTAAACGTGATAATAGATTGCCTTCCCCGCTGAAACAGTAGGTTTGTCGTCGAGAAGCTTCACGCTCTCCGTCTTCGTAACCTGATAAGGCTCTTTCTCAACATATGTTTCCGTTCTCTGACGAGGCTCTGTTGCCTCATATGAAACAGGGACTATGGGTAGAAACAGCACAACGACAATAACGACAACGATTATAACACCAGCAAGTTTCTTACTAGAGACATTCCCCGGCATCTAGATCACACCCTAGGCTTTCGTATTTCATTAATTTAAAGATTCCTAGGAAGCAAGCAAGGAAACCACAACGTAGTTGCAGAAAGTTTATCTACCGTTTCGGTAAAATGGTTGTAGGTGCTCCGTGTCGGCTCAAGCTAAAGCTTTCTCATTAACCGTCGTTCTACTTTCCGTCGTTTTAGCTGTCAGCTTACTAAGCTTAGGGTTGAAGCTTGCTGAGAAACCCGTCACAGAAACCGTATTGCTCACAGCTACAGAAAGAGCTACCGAAACCTCCACAGCGGTTCTAACCTCCACTAAGCTGGTTGTGGAGACCGTCACTCAAAAGGAGGTAACAACCATAGTAGCCCCACCAACCACAGTAACCCTAACAGTAACTGAGACAATAACCCAAATACCAGTAGTACCTATTTCAACCATTACAGTAACAGCTACAGCTCCACCTACTACGATAACTCGCACAGTTACAACAACTACAACCTCAACAACTACTCAATATATTACTCACACATCAACGACGACTACGATAACTACTACAATAACTCCTGCGAACTTGACTACAGCATTTATCTATAAATCTGCGGCATTTGAGCTTAAAATCAATGTTCCAACCTACTTAAGCTTGGCTACGCCTGATAGCAAAAAGCCATCCACAGTAGACATCTATTTAAAGAAAAATTATCCCCTAACCGGCTTCTACAACATCGATCTAGAATTTGGTGTGAAGGTTAAACTTCCGACACCTACTCTCTATATCTTCTCGGATGTCGATACGGTTATCTCCGATTACAAAATAACAGATGTTTAGCGACTTGAGTGGCCGATTTATGGTATACCTACACAAGCAATAAACCTTGGAAGCGGAGACATAGGTATTTACGCATTAGCTACGCCAATTAAGGAAGCCAATGGTGCTCTTGAAGAACTTCCAGTAGGTGAATGGATTCATGTGGGTTCATATAATCTCTACGTGGTTGAAGAATCAAATCTCATTGCTTTGGGTATACCGACTGAAAACGTAGTAATAGGGGGGGTAATCCATTATGAGTGAGAAGGAAGTTAAGAAAAGCAGAAAGACCTTAATTGCTCTGTTAATAGTTGTAGTGGTTTTATTGGCTTCACTAGGCGGCGTGTTTTACTACTTCACAACAGTGGTTAACGAAAAGGATTCTAGAATTTTCTCATTAAGCATGGAAAGAGACGCTCTCCGCACACAGATATCTTCACTACAGTCACAGATCTTTTCATTACAAACGCAGATATCCTCTCTAAAGAGCCAGATAAACGAGATTAAGGCGACTAAGCTTGATGAGAACAGGGTTAAGGTTAGGGTTGAGGTTGGGGGTAAAGCGGGGCATAATCTCACACTAATATTTGGGATGCGTAGCCGCGTTGATGAAGTTCGCCTGATAGATCCACCCACCATCAAGAGACCTAGGGAGGGGTACACGTTTCTCATAGTGGAGGTGAAGGTGATAAACGAAGGTAGCAACTACTTCTACCCCTGGCAGTGGCTCTGGGGGCTTGCACCTCCAGGGGTTTCTTCCCCTATCGTTCCGGGTTCCATTCTTGTGGAAGAAGGGTATGGGAAATATAGGGAGTTCCCCTACCCTTATCAAGGTGCCCCCATCATTCCGCCGGGAGACGTGGGAATGTTCAATCTTTTATTTGAGGTGGAGCGAAGCCCATGGTACTCTAGCTACGATTTGGTGTTAGGTTACTACTACCCGCTCTTTAGTAAAGTATACGAACTACATCCGCCATAGGCGCAAGGGTCGTGATGCTATGAGCTACGAAGAAAAGAGTAAGAAAACCTTTCGTATCAGCTTTCCAGCCCTCATTAGATTTGAATACACCACAACAGAAGGCAGATTTGATTCGAAAAGATATTCTCAAGCCCTGAGAAACTACTACGAAACGATCGATCAATTTAAGGTAGCTCCTCCAAAAGCGTTTATCACCTTGGGAGTCGAGCACCGACATGAATTAGATGAAGATGATAGGAAGAGGTTGGAGTACGTGGTTAGGAGATCTCAAGAGCTGGAAGTAGAGGAGCTACCGAGATTCATTAGGTCGCTTCTTATAGCTCTCCATAAGTTAATGGAGGACCCGGAGTTAAAGCGGATGTTAGAGAGGCTTGAAAAGGGTAACCCGTCCGCCGATTTTTCGGCAAACGTAAAGGAGAGAGCACTGAGGGAATAAGAAGGCTGTAACACTGCAACCCCTAAGGGGTATCGCATACAGTAGGCATAAGAACATAAACCGCCTTCAGCAGACGCCTGTAACCTACACTGAAAGCATATTCCAAGAGCTGAAGATCAGATTAGGGGTTAAATCGGATGAAGAAGTAAAGCGCATACTCAGAAGACTATACAACCTAAAATACTACAAGGATAGGCTTCAGCTAAAGGAGAGTGAACAAGACAAAACCTACAATGACATTATTGTAGGTGTGTTTAAAAACGAGCCTATAAGCTGGGACTCCTTTGTTCAAAACAATCTTGAGTATCTTGGCTTCCCGCTTTGGCTAGCTGAAATGGTTGATAGGGGCGAGATTACAGCTTCCCACGCATCGGTCTTGAACGACATGAAGGTTGAGGAGAAAGCTAATATGTTAAAGAAGCAATAACAGCGTTGTTATCACTTTCATAATTCCTTTACGATCTAGATCGATCTAAAAGGGAAAAATTTTCCCGTTTATCTCTCGATCTTCGAATGGTGAGCAAATACGATCCAGAGCCGATCCAACCGAACAAACCTCACAAACCATTCAAGCAAAAAGTGCTACAACGTAGCACTTTCTACAATGTTTGGGGTTTCAAGAATAACAAGTGGCTTAAACTCATCGTTAAAGCTGATCAGCACTAGTTTCAATCTTAAGGATTTGCTGGTATATCCCCCTACCTTTCTCTGTCAATGTGTAATGCACGTAGAACCTTTTACCAATCTTTAAGCTTACGGCTTCTATAAGACCTAGCTCACCAAGCTTCCTAAGTTTATCCGCCCTTGTCTTCTCATTAGGGCAAGCATCAGCCAAATCTGTAAACCTTTTCGGAGAATCGAAAAGTGAGCTTAAAATATCGAGAACGAAGTCTTCTCCAAGCAGCTTGATTAGTTTCCACTTCTCTCTCTTACCCTTCGACATAGAATCATATGTAAAGGCTACGGCAATAGAATTGTATTTCCGATAATAGCCTGTGGTAAACTTTATTTGAATACGGTAAACTGTAGTATGCTGTGGAAAGGGTACAAACAACCCTAGCAGGTGAAGTGATAGTAGAGAGGGAAGAGTATGTAATCGATTTTGTTACAGGAAAGAGGTTAAGGAAAACCCCGGAGGAAGAAGTGAGACAACTTTTTGAAAGGAAGCTCGTCGAAGAATACGGCTACTCCAAGGATCAAATAGATATCAACGTAAGGATAAAGTCTGGGAGAGGCTACTTACCGAAGAAGGCAGACATCGTTGTCTTCAAAGACTCCAGAAACAAAAGACCTGAAGAGAACGCATACATAATCGTAGAGACTAAAACACAAGAAAGAAAGGAAGGCATAGATCAGCTAGAAACCTACATAAACAACACAACCGCAGAATTTGGGGTATGGTTCAACGGAAAAGATATCGTCTACAAATACAGATTAAGGAAGCCTCATGCCTTTAGAGACATCCCTGATATTCCGAGAAAAGGCGAGACCTTAGAAGACATCGGACTATACTACAAAAAAGATCTAGTGCCTGCAACAGAGCTCAAGACCGTTTTTGAGGTTTGCCACAACTACATCTATGCAAACGAAGGGTTATTGAAAGAGAAGGTGTTCGATGAAGTGTTGAAGCTGATTTTCATAAAGATGGTTGATGAAAAGAGCAGTAACCCGAAGTGCGAATTCAGAATAACCGAGAAGGAGATGGAAGAGGTTGAGGAAGGCAAAAAGAACGCTTTCGTAGACAGAGTACTCAATCTGTTTGAGAGGGTTAAAAAAGAGTTGCCAAGCCTCTTCGACCCCTATGAAAGAATCAACCTGAAGCCAGTAACACTTGCCTTCGTCGTCGGTAAGCTACAGAGATATAATTTAATCAACACCCCTGTTGATGTAAAGGGTACAGCGTTTCAGACCTTCGTCTATGCGCATCAAAGAGGTGAGAGAGGAGAGTTCTTCACACCTTACCCAATTATAGAATTAGCGGTCAAGATGCTGAACCCAAAGGATTATGAAATGATAATAGACCCCGCCTGTGGTTCAGGCGGGTTCTTGATTAGAGCAATGAGACACGTTTGGGAGCAGGTCGACAGGGATAGACCAGATCTAAACGAAGCACAGAGGAAGGAGCTTAAGATAAAATACGCTAGATCCTATGTTCGAGGAATCGATTTCAACCCAGTTTTGGCTAGGGTTTCTAAAATGCACATGGTTCTATATGATGACGGACACACCGGTATCTTTTCCTGCAACTCCCTACTGCCTTTTGATAAGATCAACGAAGCCGCGTTAAAAGCTGGGGCAGGCGAAATAAAGCCTGAGTCTTTCGACGTAGTCCTGACGAATCCTCCTTTCGGCTCTAGAGGAAAGGTTAGTGATAAAACGATCTTACAGAACTTTGAACTCGGCTACAAATGGAAGAAAGATGAAGTGACAGGTAAATGGGTTAAAACGAATCAGCTATTGGACGCACAGGTTCCGGATATCTTATTCGTTGAAAGATGCCTACAATTTCTAAGAGATGGCGGTAGAATGGCAATAGTTTTACCCGATGGAGATTTGAATGACACTTCATTGGAGTACGTGAGGGACTTCATTAGAAACAAGGCGAGAATTCTAGCTGTGGTTTCGTTGCCGAAGAGGGAAACCTTTTACCCACACGGCGCGGGGACTCAAGCAAGCGTTCTGTTTCTACAGAAGCTAAATGAAGAAGAATTGGAAGAGCTGAAAAGGAAGGATTACCCTATTTTCATGGCTGTTTCTGAGAGAATCGGATACGACATAAGAGCGAGAACCGTTTATAAAAGAGATGAGAAAGGAGACCTTATTAGAAACGAAAAAGGGGAGCCGATAGTCGATACAGATATCCCCGAGGTTGTGGAAGCCTTTGAGAAATTCAAAAAACAACACAATCTGCCTTTCTAGGGGTTTAAGTTGGCTATAATCTCGGTTATCAGCTATTCCTCATTGAAAGACAGATTCGACGCCGAGTTTTACAAACCTGAATACATAGTGACAGAGGAGCGAGTAAAGAAGCACCCTAATGCCGTGAAATTCAAGGAGATCATGGAGTATATCACTAACGGCGCTACCCCCTACATGTCTGTGTACGACAAAGGTGAGGTCAGGTTTCTAACCGCTGAAAATATAGGTGAATTAACCATTTTACCTGAGCCATTAAGATACATAACGACTAAAGATCATACAACCCTATTAAAAAGAGCAGCACTAAAAAGAGGCGACCTTCTAATCACCATAAAGGGAAGAGTGGGGAATGCAACGGTCGTAGACTCCCTCCAACAAGAGACAAACATAAACCAAGACATCGCTAGGGTCGTTTTAAAAAGCGGAGTGAACCCCTACTATGTCGCCGTCTACTTCATATCCAACATTGGGAGGAGATACGTAGAACGCAGAGCAACTGGCCTAATTAACCCATTTATCGGGCTTGACAACTTAAAGGAATTCTTAATCCCGATGCCACCAAAGGAGTTTCAAGATAGAATAGAGCAAATCGCTAAAGAAGCTCAACTCAAATTTAGGCAAGCGGACCAGAAGTATGCAGAAGCTAAACAACTACTACACAAGATACTGGGCATCGATAAACTAACGTTTAGCGGAAACAAAATCTACCAAGTACCTTACTCTAAGATCAATGAAAGTATGCGGCTTGACGCCGAATACTATCAGCCTAAATATGAGAAGATCGTAAATCATTTAAGAACCCTCAACTTTGAAGTTAAAAGTTTAGGCGAAGTAGTTAGAATCTCTGATGATAAGATAGATCCTCCGCAAACCCCCTCTAAAAAATTTAGGTACATCGAATTAGCTGATGTTAACCCTGCGACTGGAGAGATTGAGGAATGTAGTGAGATAAGGGGGTTTGAAGCACCCAGCAGGGCAAGAATGCTACTAAGAAAAGGAGACGTCCTAGTACCCAGCTTAAGCGGCTCACTAGACAACGTCGCATTGGTACCAGAGGAATTAGACAACTCGATTGGAAGCACAGGATTCTTTGTTATCAACTCCGAACTATACTATAGCGAGTTCTTATTTCTCCTCTTTAGATGCAACCTGATCAAGGAGCAACTAAAACAAAAGATAGCTGGCACTATCATGAGCGCCATATCACAAAAAGATTTCAAAGACATCCTAATCCCTGTCATCCCTAAAGAAGAACAAGTTGAAGCTGCAAATTTGATTAAAGAGTTCTTTAAGCTGAGAAGAGAAGGTAAAGAGCTGATCAACCAAGCTAAAAGAGAAGTAGAACAGTTAATCGACTTAACTATTGAACGTTAAACAGCTGGGCGTTTTGCAAGAAGCAGTTCTCGAGAAAACACAAAGAAGCAGATCTTGAGAAAGCGTTGATATTTGGATTAAAGCCAAACCACAACCAAAGCTGATCAAAGATCACCATTTAGATTCCATTCACATACTCTAAGTCTTTCGCCAGCATAGTAAATCCGCGTTGTTAGAGGACTAAATTCGTCATATAGACATTTTTCACAAACGAATAACGTAAAGGGTTCTTTGCTGAATCGCCTTTCTAACCTTTCCCACTCTGTCTCCGATTCTGCTTCTACGAAGTAACCTTCATCAACTATTCTGCCACAGTTATCGCATTGAAGTTTTTCATCGCTTACAGTATGCAAAGCTTTCATACCCTTTCACTTGCATCAAGGAAGTAGTTTAATCTAAAAAGAAGCGTCGCTAGGGAGAGGCGAATTTGGATTTTAATTCCTTCATCAATTCCTCCTTCAACTCATTTATCTTCTTCTCTAGAAAGGACCTATCTTCAGGTTCGTTGTAGCTTAGAAGTGATGCACCGATACTTTCAAGGTAGCTACGGTAGTTAAAGCCACGCTTAGCAACCTTATAGGGAACTATAACATACTTCTGCTTATCAGTTTGGTTACGGTAGTCTCCAAGGCAAGCGTAAGCACGCATCATGTGCTCTCTGTAAGTCTGCTCAGTAGGCTCCTCACCTCCCCAACCTACGCCCTTAACTTCGATCAACATCTTAACATCATATCTAAAGGAATTAATAAGACGATCTACTGCGGCATTGAACTCTGCGAAGCTCTTCGAGTAAGCTACCCATTTATCCAAACTCTTTTCCTCCTCGTAGAGTCGCTCATTTTCCCCCAACCGCTTGGAAGCGTCCTCAGCAGCCTTCATCAATTCTGTTAGGTTTTCCGGGGGGGGCAACGGCACCTTCAACAACGAAATCGATTTCGTGATAGTTGCCACTATCTCCTTTTACCTTTTGATGGCGACGTAACCTAAGTGGAAGACCTTGAGACACTCTATCTATCAAGTCTTTAAGCCACTTTTCTACAACGTCCTCGAAATCTCCGTCAGGCAACTTCTCAAAGTGATTGAGAATAACGCGTATAAAAATCTAGCGGCGGTTAAACTATATTCTAGACGACCCCCTTTTTGCACAGAGATAGGACTGGTTTGAAATTAATTTATGTCCGCCTCATTCGTGCATCATCAACGTAAGTCAAAGTTTTGCTCTTAATCTGAAGGTCTGTAAGCTAGAGGGTTTGATTCCTTATCTCAAGCAGGTCTAGGTTATGGTTAAGTATGTCCTTGCAACACCTATGTAGGAGCAGATGAATGGAGGTTAGATTTTGGAAGAGGATGAGGTTAAGAGGGTGTTTAAGGCGTACTTGGATAAGAGCAATGCTCGGTACCTTCTCGGCAGAGGCGGAGGCCCAGATTTTGAGTTTGAGGATGGGTCTGTTGCTGAGGCCAAGGGGTCGGAGTGGGCTGATGTAGGCGCAATCCTAAGGCAGATCGCAGAATATTATCTTAAGAGCCCATCCGTAACCTTCGTCGCACCGTCTGACAGCCTAAACCTCGACAGAGCTTTCAGGCTTTGGATGCTGGAGCGTATATTGAAGGGCTTGAAGCTTGAAGCGAGAGCTGTTAGCGTGTTCCTCGTGGACAAAGTAGCGGATGATAAGTATGTGGTTTGCACATTCGACTCATTCGAAGACCTATGGAGAGGGGTTACAGAGAGAATAGAATCGAAGCGGCTAAGCTGGTATATTCCGACGGAAGAGAAGATTTCCTTTGTTTCAAACTTCTCCTGGCAAGAGGGAAACGAGTTATTCAAGCTTCACACAATAAGCTTGGTTAGGGAGCGTGGCTGGGAGATAGCGCTCTAAACATACGCAACTTCCCGTAGATTTGTGGAACACCTATCCTTCCTAAAGGTCATCAGCTATAATATATCAAATAACCAGTCTAACCACCATAAAGAAGACGGTGAACCAGCTTTAATGGGGAAAACATTAATATTTCAATCTCGCAACCGATTGTTATGCCCGTATCGTCGGCTGAGCGTGGTATGCTTGAGCAAATCTTTGACGAGGTTTTAACCGATCCCACGCTGAACACAGCGTTAACGGTAGCACAGAAGATGGTTGAGCAAGGTATTATAGACAAAGAAGACGTAAGGTCTTTTATAGTTGGTTTCCTTTCAGGCGCTTTTCTAACCGAAGGTAGTAGGTTGGCGACTACTCCTGAGAAGCTAGTAGATATCGCCGACGAATGCACCAACATACTTCTACGGCGTGCTTGGGAGATGAGAGACCGCATACTCAATATGGAGTGAACAATCTTGCCTAGTTGGGATATCCACGAGAAGTGGGCGAGGAAGATGGGCTTAAGCGATGAAGTAGTATCATGGGTAAACCGATTCATCGATGATCAAAAGCACCACGATGTGGGCCGTGGGAAGAGCAAAGCCCTAAGAGATATCGTGATGAACTTCGCAAAAATGTATGGCGGGGAAGAAGCGGTATTAGCTCTTGAGCTACATCACGTACTCGACTACATCTGTAGTAGAATGAATCCTGGAAGGGTTGCGAAGGAAGAAGCGTTCGCTATAATAGCCCAAGAAACGAGAGGACTTCCCTTACAACAGAGAATGGAGACTATGAGAGAACTTAGGGGAGTTATGAGAGAGGTCTCTAGAAGTAGGGGAAGGGTACCAAGAAATATAATCGTCAACGACCTTAACAAGTTTATGGAAAGGCAGGAGATCAGCGATAAGGTAAAGTGCTTCGTAGTTGAAAACCTTCACGAGATATTAGAAGATCTCTCCACCTATTGTGGAGGTGGAGATTCCGCTTCTTGATTCTTCTTATCAGACACTTCGGCCCCTTCTTTAAGCGCCTCTCTAATAATTTCTTTGATTTGATAAGCGTCCTCCTTCTTTAACAATTTCAGCAACGATTCTTTAAGAACTTCCTTAACCTTCTTTTCAGCAAACTCTCTAACTTCCTTTATAACAAGTTCTTTAACCATATCGGCGTACAATGTGGAAAGTGGATCCACCCCTACCCCATAACGCTCGGCTTCACGAACCATAAGTTTCCTAGCCTCCTTTCTATCAATCTTTTTCGCAGCCATCAGATACTCTAGATATGTGAATCTTTTCCCATCGACTGGGCAGATGAAGTCTGGGAACCATACGCCCATAAAACGCTGACCTTGAACCTTCTGAAGCAAAGCATCAGGATGCTCAGGACACCTCACCAAATTCTTCGCACCTCGATCGAGAAAGTGTTTACGAATAAATTTTTAGTAAGTTTATAGTTGATCATCTACCAACCTCTCTTCTCCAGCTCTGCTGCGCCCCGGTTTAGATCGCAGCTCTCTATGAGTCTTAAGGCCATTTTGAGTAGGTAGTCGTCGCTCAAAGCTAATCTTAATAACACGCATGTTAAGCCTTCAAGGTGAACATGCTTTTCATCGGCTAACCTCTTTAGATCCGCCTTAATCCTATCTGTAACCCAGATAGTATCAGCCACGCCACCTCACTGTGATGATATTTGAACAACTTGTTAATAGACCTTATCTCTTATTGCTAGGACCTGGGTTAGGGGTGGGAAATAGTGCTGGAGAGTGTTATACTCCTACCCGCTAGATGACTAGCTTCTTAAGAAGAAGCTAAGAAAATTCAGGGACCTTTCTTATGAGTATCCTGCCTGATGGCAGCACCGTCTGAACATCCCAACCCTCAGCAAGGTAGCGCTCAAGCTCATCTTCGCTAATAATCTTCTTCGGGTCGTTGCTTGAAGAATTTTCATCGTTCTTGATGTATTCAAATCTTGGTTCTAGTTTCTTTATCTCTTCTAGAATCTCGTTTAGCCCAGGTTCCTCACCTAGCTCTATTCTCTTCTTTATTATAGCGCTTTTAAGCTTCTCAGTATCCACGTCATATCCTTGGAGCTGTAAGATCATCTGTGCAGCTTTTATTGTAGCTATCTCCTCTATATCCTCCCTCTCTATCGCCTTTGTCTTCGTTATGGTTACGGCGTCCATCCCTCTAAGATAATGTTCTGCAAGCTCATCTACCGTAAATCTTCGATAAGCAGCGTCTAGATACACCTTATGTCCCATCAGCGCCTCGGTGATCTCCCTCCCTAGTATAGGAACCATCCTTGTGAAGAAGAACTTTCTTAGGCAGTGTATGTGGAGTACATCTCTACCGTATTCGTCCTTCTCGTAGAGACCAGCCTTCTTTAAAGCGTTGGTGAATATCGTATCTGCGTTCCAGTAACTCATGGGCTTGTTTACCCATTTCCCCCTCATATACTTGGTTCCATCGGCTTTAACTCCTTGATGTCTACCTTGAAAGATGTAGCTTTCCTTTTGGTTTATTCTTTGGTTAAGATATGTCTTCAGAAGCTCTGTCGCTTCGTCGCTGATAAAGCACCATCTCTCTTGACGATCCTTTGTGATCTCAGGCCTCAGGTAGATTCTTGTAGGGTGCTTAGTGAAGTCGAAGTCTTTAACACGCAGGGCTAACGCTTCACCAACCCTCATACCCGATGAAGCTAGCAGAGTAATGAGGGCTTTACCACGGATATCGCAGGAGTAGACTATTAGCCTAAGCTCCTCAAGCGTAGGTATCCTATCTTTGGTAACAGCATACTGCCTCGGCAGCTCGATGATCTCCCTCAACTTTTCATTCGAAATTTCGAGTTCATTAAACCTAAGCCATTTCTTAACACCGCTCAAATAATCCTTAATACTATGGGGAGCTACACGTATGCTAATCAAATAGCCTGTAAAATCATCTAACAACCTGTAGGGATTAGCTTTACCAACCTTGATTTCTTCAATAACTTCGTGTGGAAGCTTCCTAAGCCAGCTACAAAAGTTAGCTAAGGCGACATACTTGCTTTCAGCTGACTTCACGCTCTGAGACCTCCTATACACCTTATCAAGAAAGGGCTTAAGTTCCTCCTGTAGCTCCCTTCGATGCTTTCTCCGCCACTCATACGCCTCACGATCCTTAATGAGCATACCCTAGGTTACCCCAACCCATTATTTAAATTTATACATCTAACAAAGTAATACTGCTAAATGTCGAAGTAGAGGTAGAATTCGTGGGGGTGTGGTCGCATAGAGACCTCGAAGTATTCTTTCAACTCGATTTCTATTATACGCTCGATCGCCCCTGGGGGGAAGATGGGTTTCAGA
>Ga0080004_1124482_pt1 | contig 17522 bp, 16 predicted proteins | sample WasSprMetagenome_FD_69207 | JGI IMG/M metagenome (GOLD analysis project Ga0080004, IMG submission 69207) | Sulfidic aquatic microbial communities from Washburn Spring, Yellowstone National Park, USA - WS (SPADES assembly) (version 2) | ecosystem: Environmental > Aquatic > Thermal springs > Hot...
TAAGACGTAAAACTTTCCTTTTGTTAGCCTTAAGATTTCAATCATGTGCACCAGACTTTCTGTTGTATCCTTTACTCCGACCACGTTCGCGAAATCGTTGGCCAACTTCGCTATCACTGTTGGGGGGATGTCTACGCCCAGGCCTGCGGGGAAGTTGTAAATGATTAATGGAATATCTATGGCTTTAGCGACACTTTTATAAAATTCGTAAAGAACATCAGGCTTACTCATGGCCCTAATATAGTAATATGGTGGAGTGGCGCTCACCGTATCCGCTCCAACATCCTTAGCATGTCTAGCGAGCTCGATAACCTCATCTGTTCTCGTGTGCGCGGTGCAAACGTACACGGGAACTCTCTGGTTGACCTGGTCAACGATTATTTCTACAACCTTTTTCCTCTCTTCCTTACTTAGCAGGGGAAATTCGCTAACACTGCCAACAGCCCAGACACCGTGAACACCTTTTTCTATCAGGAAATCGATGTGCCTCCTAATATTTTCTTCGTCTAAACTTAGGTCAGATTTGTAGAATGTTAATGCAACAGGAATAACACCTTCAACTTCTTTCATTTTAGATCATCTCTACTGCCAACAATTAACACAGTGCACTCATATAAACTTTATAAAGTAATTTTTAGAGACAAATGAAACGCCAATTCAGTTATCATGCTCTAGAAGGATTTAAATTTGAACTTTTACAGCATAACGAATATATATAAAATATAAATAGGTCACTATGACACACTTAATGTGAAGGATATGTCTGAACCTAAAAAGGTTGATAGAAGAAAATTCATCTACGCAGGCCTTGGTGCTGTAGCATTGATCGCTATAGGTGCTGCAGCATACGTTGCCATGAACCCGCCAGTTGTAACACAAACAGTAACAACATCAACAACAGTACCAACAACATCAGTAGTAACAACAACTGTGCCAACAACCTCTGTGGTTACTACAACTGTGCCAACAACTTCAGTAGTTACGACTACTACAGAGATATTACCGCCTATTCCAGACTATAGCTTGGCAAAAATTGACTGGAAACAATTTAAGGGCACAAATATTAATTTAATATCCCATTCTGCTCCTCAAACTGAATATATGAAAAAAAGAGCGCCTGAATTTGAAGAATTAACTGGTATAAAGGTTACCTTTGACCTCTATGCGGAAAAGGAATATTCAGATAAGGTGGTCATTGCAGCCCAATCTGCTTCAGGAATGTATGATGTGCTGGCTGTTTTACCTGCTTACTCTGCTACATTCGTCATGCAAAAATGGGTGGATCCAGTATACAAATACATTGAAAATCCAAAACTTTGCGATCAAAGATGGTATAACCTTCCTGACTTCTATGATAGTGCTTTATCTTACGGAAGATTTGACCCTTCAACAAATACATTTGGAGTCGGTCAACAACATATGATCCCTGCTCCAGGGTACTTAGAGACTTTGCCTGTCTTGTACTATAGAAAGGATATATTAAGTGAGCTAGGCCTTAAAGTGCCCCAGACTTTCGATGAACTTGAAGAAGAATGCAGAATAATTAAAGAGCGTAAATCAAATATTGTTCCATTTGTAACACGTGGATGCAGGATGGCAGGAACGTGGAATATTCCTCTTGCAATGATAGGATGTTACGGAGGTAACTTCTTTGATCAAGAATGGTATCCTATATTGAATAGGCCTGAAGCGATAGAGGCTGTAACTAAGTATGTGTCGTTAATGAGGAATTATGGACCACCCGGTGCAGCTATGTACGATTACACGAAAGCGATGGAACTCTTCAAATCCGGCGGTGCCGCATTCTATTTAGATACAGGCAACTATTACGGTGTTTTAACAGATCCAGCTACTTCACAAGTTGCAAACAATGTAGGTGTTGCTGAAATACCTGCAGGACCCAAGGGTAGGAAGGTAAACTTCCTGCAGTGGAGTTTAGCCATAGATCCGAATTCGAAGAACAAGGAGGCAGCATGGCTCTTTATACAGTGGGTTACTAGTGCAAAGTTCGCATATGAACTGATGGCCGCTGGAAAGGGTCCTTCACCTAGAAAATCAACTTACAACGAAAGAGTCATCCAAGATAAATGGGGTGACTTTATCAATGTGGTTGCAGCAAGTGGAAAATATTCTCAAATTCTACCTCTATCACTTATTGCTGGAAAGACTCAGGACATTTTCTCTAGTTACACCTCAGCCGCAATTGACGGCCAAATTACAGCTGAAGAAGCATGCCGTCGCGCAAACAAAGAAATCTATGATGCTATGAAAGCTGCAGGCTATTATGATAAGCCGCCGAAATATGGCACATACAATAATGGAGGAAACGTGATACCGCATTCACCTGATTGGACACCGTGAACAGCTTGAGATTACCATGATAAAAGTCCTTAAAAAATCCTCACATATTATTTTTTTTCTCCCAGCTTTAATCTTCCTTTTTGTTGGAATAGCTTATCCCATAGTATGGAGTATAAACAACTCCTTCTACCAGTGGATAATTGGAGGCAACCCTATTTTTGTTGGATTAAAGAATTATTATGACATCTTTTTTGGAATCCTTAGCAAAGATTTTTGGTATTCTGTTTATATTACGGTTATCTTAACGTTATTGACAGTTGCATTACAATTAACAATTGGTATGGGTATTGCCCTACTTATATATGATAGAACTCAGAATAAAATTATTAGGAGTATTTTTCTGTTGCCTATGGTTATTCCTCCTGTTGTAAGCGGTACTATTTGGGGAAATTTTATATATAATCCATCATATGGTATACTAAATTATTTGCTATCCTTTTTTGGAGTTGCACCCCAACTTTGGACCTATAGTTCTCAACAGGCGCTTCCTTCAGTTATAGTTATATTAGTTTGGCAGTGGACACCTTTCGTTGTACTGCTTTTGTCTGCTGGGCTAGAGTCGCTTCCTAAAGCTCCAATGGAGGCTGCGGTTATAGATGGTGCTTCAAGTTGGCAAATTTTTTGGTATGTCAAAGTGCCCTTACTAAAACCGGTTATTCTTGCTGTGACGGTACTTAGGTTGATGGATACCTTAAGAGCCTTCGATATAATTATTTCTACAACACTTGGCGGACCAGGGCGAGCTACAGAAATTTTAAATATAATGACATACCTTACTGCATTTGTACATTTCAACATGGGTGTCGCCTCCGCTTTAGGCACAATTTTATTCACTATTTCTTTAGCGGCTGTGATTATAATGCTGTATATCTTGAGGGAGAGATAATTTTATGCCCTATTCTAGAAAAATTTCAAAGATTCTAAAAGATTTGGTTCTTATTATGGTGCTAATTTTCACACTTTTTCCTATCCTTTGGACAGTGACACTTTCGTTTAAGCAAAGTAGAGATATAGTAAAGTATCCACCAAGTTTCCTATTTACACCGACCTTTGACAACTATGTTAATGCATTATATAACTCACCTTTCCTAAGCTATTTTATAAATAGTGGTATTATTGCATTGGGTTCAACATTTTTAGTGCTTTTGCTAGCTATACCCGCTGCTTATGGAATCTATAGATTTAATTTTAAATTAAAGAGCTTTGTAACCGTGTTCATCCTATTTTCGCGTATGGTTCTACCTGTGGCTGTTGCAATTCCCTTCTTTGTGGTCTTCAAGGAATTAAACTTGTTAAATACGCATATTTCCATAATTTTGATGGAGACCATTATGCTCCTTCCTCTAGCAATATGGCTGATAGGTGGTTATCTAGTAATGGTTCCGAAAGAATTTGAGGAAGCAGCAATGATAGACGGCACAACTAGGTTTGGAGCCTTTCTTAGGATTGTGCTACCAATTTTAATTACTTCGTTGGCACCTATTTCAATATTAACCTTCATTTTTTCATGGAATGACCTTCTATTTCCTTTAATACTTTCAGGTCCTCAGACAAAAACGTTGACTGTAGGTATTCTAAATCTCATTGGATATGAGAGTGTCGATTGGGGGGCACTTTGTGCAACAGTAATGATTGCATCTGTACCAATTATAATTTTAGCTATGATAGTTCAAAAACAGTTGATTAAAGGATTTTCTGCAGAGGTGCTAAAGGGGTAAAGGTTATGAGGTTGAAAGATAAGATAGCGCTTGTAACAGGTTCTTCCAGAGGGATAGGTAGGGCTACAGCTTTACTCTTTGCAAGAGAAGGTGCTAATGTGATTGTTAATTATGTTAGCAATAGGAAAGAGGCCGAAGATGTTTCACAGGAAATCAGAAATATGGGAAGGAAATCAATAGCTGTAAAGGCTGATGTTTCAAACAGAGAAGAAGTAAGGTGCATGGTTAAACAAATAATTGATGTTTTCGGAAGAATTGATATTCTAGTAAATAATGCTGCCATCATTTGCAAGCCGACCAATATATTAAATGCAACAAAAGAGGAATGGGAACGATTACTAAATGTTAACTTATTAGGTGCTTACTTCTGTGTACAGGAGGTAGCACCATATATGATTAGACAAAAATATGGAAAAATAGTTAACATTTCTTCTAATGCAGCATTAGGCACTACATTTTCTGCTCATATTGCTTATGACGCAAGCAAAGCGGCAATTGTTAATTTGACAAAAAGATTGGCCTTCGAGCTTGGACCATATGGCATCACAGTCAACTCGGTTGCACCGGGTATGACAAAAACGGAAATGATAGGTGTGGGGAGAAATGAAGAAGAGATAAGGAAATTGATAGAGGATAGGGCAAAGACAACAAGTTTGGGAAGGCTCGCGGAACCGTATGAGATAGCAAATGTTGTGCTCTTTCTTTCCTCTGACGAGTCAAGTTATGTTACAGGTCAAGTTATAGTCGTAGACGGCGGAAGATTTGATTACCTTTCTCACAGTCTATAAATAAAAGTTAAAATATTATTTAAAAGAGTCCATTTAAGAGGTGGATAGAAAGTTGAAATGTGCTGTATTTTATGGTGTCAACGACATCAGGATCGAAGAACGTGATATGCCTGTAGCTGATAACGAGAACTTTATAATTAAAGTTGAAAATTGTGGCGTCTGCGGTACTGATGTAAGAATATATCGTCATGGCCATCCTAAGATCAACAAACCGGTAGTGTTAGGTCATCAGATAGCCGGAAAAATACATGAACTGAAGTCTAAGGTTCATGATTTTAGCGTTGGAGATAGGGTTATACTGTTTCCAACAATTCCCTGTGGCAAGTGCTATTATTGCAAGCTTGGCCAAACACAGCATTGTATTGGTGAATCCTATCATTTGGGCACAAACTTGGATGGCGGCTATTCAGAGTACGTGAAAGTCCCTCTTTCAATATTCGAGAGAGGATGTGTTTTAAAGCTTCCAAATTCTGTCTCAAGTGAAGAAGGTGGACTTATTGAACCCCTCTCTGTTGTCATACATGCACTTAATAGAATGGAGCTCACAAAGGAAAATATAGAAAGAGAGAATATAAAGAATGTTACTGTTATAGGTGCTGGGCCTGTAGGCATAATGTTCCTCTTACTATTAAAAAGGCTTGTGCCAAAAATAATTATGGTGGACATTTCTGAAAATAGGTTAAAAACTTCTTGCAGATTTGGTGCTGACAAGATCATAAACCCAAGAAATGAAGATTTAAGAGGTGAAATATTGAAAGAAACTGGTGGCCTAGGCTCTGACGTTGTTATCGTAGCAAATTCATCTAATGAGGCTCAAGAACAATCCTTGAATTTGGTACGTAAGATCGGAAAGCTAGCATTCTTTGGCGCCCTTCCACCAGATAGACCTTACATAAGATTCGAATCTAATCTGATCCAACAGCATGATGTAACATTATATGGGATATATGGTGCAACCTTTAAGGACTTTAAGGAGGCACTAGAGCTAGTAGCAGATAAGAAGATAGACATTAAACCGTTAATTACACACAGATTTAAACTTCAAGACGTTGAAAAAGCATTTGTGGCAGTCGAAAAAGGTGAAGCATTACATGCGACGGTATCACCTTAACCTATGATCTACCATGAAAATAGGTGTTCATCTATCTCTATGGGATGATGAGGGACTAGACCCCTTAACCCTTATAGAGAAGGCGAAAAAGATTGGGTTTGATGGTGTAGAGATAGATGTCAGAAAATTATTTGATGCTGATATTGGAACGATTAAAAAGGTTCTAAAAGACAATGCTCTTGATTGTGTTCTAGGCGTCTCCCTAGATGCGTCTACAGACGTTAGCCATCCCGATGAAGCAGTTAGAAGTAGGGGGGTTCAGTTTCTTAAGAAATCAATTGAAATAGCCAGTAAACTGGACATAAAATTGGTGACAGGATCTACTTACGCCGCTTTGGGTGTATGCCCAAGTGAGGGCAGAACCAAGGAGAGATGGTTAAAGAGTGTAGAAAGTGTTAAGGAAGTATGCAGGTTTGCAAAAGAATATAATATTCTTGTAGGAATTGAAGCCATAAATAGATTTAGAAACTACTTGCTAAACACGATAGATGAGGCACTTAAGTTTATTGAAGATGTTGGGGAACCGAATTTGGTTGTTCACGCTGACACCTTTCATATGAACATTGAGGAAAAAAATTTTTATGAGCCGATAAAAATGGCTGGGAAAAAATTAGGGTATTTGCATACAAGCGAAAGCCATAGAGGCTATCTGGGGGATGGTCATGTTGATTGGGAAGGCCTATTTAAAGCATTGTTCGAAATCGATTACAACGGTTGGCTGACGATTGAAACATTCCCCCCAAACGTTAGAGGTCTTTCAGAAAACGTGTGTTCCTGGCGTCCTCTGTTTGAGAATGGGGACTCATTAGCCATGGAGGGACTTAAGTTCTTAAAACATTTGACAAATAGAAGGAAATAATGCAATTTTTCAACTAGTGCATAGCAGTTCCCCTTTATCTAATTTATTTTTCTATTTTCTCGCTTTCTTTATCCATCATGTTGTAATATCTTTTTAGGTGACATATTTCTTCTTACACTATTCATGAGGAAAGTGTAGGCAAAACCTTCACAGCCTTCTTGATAATTCTATCTATGCTAAAGAATTTTACGTTATTTTACCAAAGGTATTATACTCTAATCTTTTGCTTGCATCCATCATTATGCTTATTTCAATAAAATTGTGTCAATAGTGCTGGAAAGAAAAATTTATAATGTTTGATGGAAATTCGATTGAGGAGGACAATGGTTTGGCGTTTGCTTGATGTAGAGTGGCCGGATAAACCATATTATAATATGGCTGTTGAGGAGGCTGTTGCGCGAGCGGTGGGTGAAGGCTTAAGTCCCAACGCTTTAAGATTTTGGAGAAACGACAATACGATTGTTATCGGCAGATACCAATGCGTTAGCCTTGAAGTCCTGCTCCCAAACTGCTTGGAACATGGCGTTAAAGTGGTTAGAAGATTTACGGGCGGGGGCGCCGTGTACCATGATCTCGAAAACCTTAATTATGCCATTTCATTTAAAAGGCCTAGCCCCATACCAAGCGATGATGTAAGCTTAGGCTTTCGGAAGGTAGGGGAGGCCATTGTTTTAGGCTTAGGAATGCTTGGAATAAAAGCCGAGTTTGTACCTGTAAACGATGTTCAAGTTGGGGGGAAAAAGATTTCTGGAATGGCTGGAATGCTTGCTAAAAACCTACTCTTTATACACGGTTGCCTCCTCGTAGGTTCCAATATAGAAGTTTTATCTAAGGTTTTGAATGTTCCAAAAGAGAAGCTGGAAGCTAAAGGCGCTAAAGAGGTTAGGGCGCGAGTTACAACCGTCATAGAGGAAGCCAAAAGGCAGGTTTCAATGGATGAGATTAAACTGGCGCTCTTAAGAGGCTTTGAAAAGGTTTTTCAAGAAAACTTTTCGCCGGGAAAACTTACAGAATGGGAGGAGGCTGAAGCTGAGAGGCTTTATCGGGAAAAGTATACCACTCTTGACTGGAACCTTGGACCTTGCACAGCATGCCCAGGCAGGGATAAGGATGCCGAAATTCTGAACTTAATCGCCTCTAGAGGGTGAAGAATAGAATGGACTTTTATAGGCACGCTGTGCAGAGGTCGAGTGAAGGGAAAACGGTTAGAGTATGTGTTGTGGTCTCTAATGGGAAAATAGTTAATGTAATTTTTACTGGTGATTTTTTCGCTGAACCTCCCGAACTTATTCATAAACTTGGGGAGTCCTTAAAAGGTTTAAGTCTCCAAGACTTAGAGGAGGCTGGAAGAAGGATAGAAAACTTCTTCAAAAATGAAGAAATATGGCTCATGGGGGCCTCGCCTGAAGACTTCAAGATCGCACTAACAAAGGTTGTCCAACAGTCATCTAAAACTGATTAATACAGTACTTCTTATTGACATAAACGAACAGCTTTGCTTGTAACACTTTTATGACCAAATCAAAATAAACTCTACCATAGATGTCAATGGGAGCTCAGTGCATACTGTTTCAAAAGATTATAATTGTAAATTAACATAGGGGTGATATCAGGGTAATATTAGGTGCATGGACGGTATACACTCTAACACATGTATCTTTAGTTGAATAATTTTCATAGATTATCAGCACTATCATGTATGGAATATTTTCCATATTTTTTAACAGTTTCTACAACTTGTTTAGAAAATTCTATGCGCTTTGCATAGACACCCTTTCTTTTCACATAACCTTTTCCAGGTACAGTTACAATGTCATCTCCGGTAGCTGTCATAAGTATGAGACCTCCTCCAGGAGCCCCTATATTTATCATTTCTTTGAAATATTCAGTAGGATTTTCTGGTGTATATTCCCCGACGGCTAAGCATTTACGTCCTTTTAAGCCTTCTTTAAACTTCTTAAGGATAGATAAATTTCCCACAAGCCAGACATTAATGCACTTTAAATGAGGCATCTCCAAAAAGTTGTTAATGAGGTGGGTTGAGTCACCGCATGCATGCAGCATTCCTCCACCAAAAGTTTGGAAAATTTTTTCATCATATGGCATAACAAATTCTTTAAACAATTTTGGTGATAATTGTGTTATGTAATCTTCAGATATCCATACTCCAACTCCCTTAGGGGCCCAAACGCCACTATGGCAAGCATGACATTCGTCCATGTCTTCGCCAATAATTTCTTTCTGCATCTTTACAAATTCAATAATTGTCTTCGTTACAACCTCCATAAGCTTGTGGACCGAATGCGGATGAAGATACATATCTCTAAGGAGCGGGACAAGGCCTCTAAGCATGACAGCTATATCTAATGGGCCTTGGTTGTCCGTAATAGCTATAGGTATATTAACCTTTTTTCTCCATTGGCTTTCCAAAGAAAGAATCTTCGACACAGTTTTAGATGAAGTAAGTTCCGGCACCTCTAGTTGATCTATATCACTTATATCCTTTATTACAGGCTCGACGACTTGAGGATCCCTACCTCTTCGCCACCGAATTTTTGCGCCAAACGCCTCAGGTATTGCAACAACGCCATACCACAAAAAAAGATGAGGGATATAATCGTCTTCTACATGCTTTAGGAAGCGATTAATTTCATTTACATGCCACTTTAAACAATAATCATCGTCAGAATAGTAATTCTGAGGAACGCGTCCGAAGGCTCCGTATGGCCACTGCATTTGTACAACTATTGGAACCCTATCGGGTTCCTTAAGATTCCAAGCTGTCTCTAACCTTTTCTTAGACTCTTCAACCCTCATCTCATCAAATTTTATTTCATACACTGCGTTCCCACCTCCTTTATTTCTTAGCAGTTTGAGAGCAAAATATTAGCAAATGTCACATTCAAGCATATCGGCATACCCAATATTGTCAGCTCAACGTTACCCATACTTATAATTTTGCTACTATTATCTAGCACGATTAATAGTTTAACAAAATTTATATATAAAGTTTATATATGTAACAATTTTTACTTTATTCCATGTCCACCGTAGACCTTTTAGATGAAGTTTCCAGATCACTAGCACGTTGGAGAATAACAAGTCCTAAACAATCTAAAGCTTTTGCCGACCTTTTTATGTCTGTAGAAATGCCTGGTGCACTCGACAAAAAGACAAAAGAATTAATAGCAATTGCTCTCTCTGTGCAATCCCACTGCGAATGGTGTATTGCTTATCATGTTAAATCTGCCATAGATTGCGGAGCTAAACCAGAGGAGATAAGAGAAGCGTGCTGGGTTGCTGTGCTTATGGGTGGAAGCCCAAGTCTAATGTACATGCAATTAGTTGAAAAAGCATTAGACGATCTCACAAAAAAATAATATTACTGTAGGAGAAAAACATCGACTATTACGGATGCGACCATTATATAGAAGTGTTCAAAAAAGCTGATGTGAGCATCAAACTGCAAGAGACACTTTAAGGACGTGAACTTGCTAGCTTCAGGCTTCTTCAGCTGCCTCCCTTAAGGTAGCGCGAGGCGTTGGACGAAAGTGCATTAAGCGGATGACCGAAACCTATCCGCCGACTCCTCTTACTATAACAGCCTCAATAGATCGTACTTCACACCTTAACGCTGGAGTATATCAGCTTTTAAGCAATTTAATTAGAAGGACATTTTAATACTACCATTTTTCTTAATGTGTTTGGCATAAGTACCTTAAACAAAATATTTAGGAAGTTAATGAAAATAAAAAAATTCTTTATCGAACTTTTCTCACACCTGCTACTACTCTTTGCCGTTTCTATTTATTAGGTGTCAGTGGATATTTACGATTATTATGGAGCTTATAACTTACCTAATATTTTCTTTACAGCATCCACTATCTTGTTTTCATCTGGCAGGACATACTTCTCTAATGGTGGACTGAAAGGTATAGGTGTGTCTAGGCCGGTCACTCGTACGGGTGGAGCGTCTAGATAGTCAAAAGCTTCCTCCATTAAAATCGCCATAATTTCACCAGCCACGCCACCAGTTCTACAAGCTTCGTGGACGATGACAACTCTTCCAGTCTTTTTGACTGAATTAATCAGTGTTTGTTTATCAAAGGGCACTAGAGTTCGCGGGTCAACTACTTCAACGCTAATTCCTTGACTTTCAAGTTTCTCCGCCGCAGCAAGAGCCAAATGCACCATTCTCGAATAAGCCACTATAGTGACATCTTCCCCCTTCCTTTTCACGTCCGCTTGGCCTAATGGAACAATGTACTCTTCTTCTGGAACAGGCCCCTTAATTCCCATCAAAGCCTTGTGATCAAGATATAAGACGGGGTTTTTATCTCTTATTGCAGCCTTCAGTAAACCCTTTGCATCATAGGGAGTTGACGGTACTGCAACCTTTAAGCCTGGAACATGTATGAACCATGCTTCGAAACATTGGGAGTGATGTGGACCTGCTGATGCTGCTGCACCAAGAGGAGCTCTTATAACCATGGACACTTCTGCTTGCCCGCCGGATACATATCTCATCTTCGCGACATGGTTAACTATCTGGTCCATGGCAAGAGTTATCCAATCCATGAACATAATTTCAGCGAGAGGTTTCATTCCTGTTAGGGCAGCGCCGAGAGCGCATCCTATGATAGCTGACTCTGAAATAGGTGCATCTCTAACTCTTTCAGCCCCAAATTCGTCCTGTAGTCCCTTAAAAACAAAGTGAGGTCCACCGCGGCTTCCCATAAAACCTTGTCCTATAGCGATAACTCTTTTATCCCTTCTCATTTCCTCAAACATTGCTTCTCGAATTGCCTCACGATAACTTAATTCTCTCATATCATCTCACCTTATCTCACAAAAAACGTTTTCAATCGCCTCCTCCGGGGAAGGGAATGGACTGTTCAGAGCATATTCTACCGCCTTTTCAACTTCTTCAGCCACCTGCTCCTCTATTTTCTTAAGTTCATCCATACTAACCTGTTTTGACTCAAGAAGAACTGTCTGTAGCTTCTTAATTGGATCCCTCTTCATCCATGCTTCAATTTCCTCACGAGGCCTGTATTCCATTCCAGGGTCACCTACATAGTGACCCGTGAAACGATACGTCTTGCACTCTATTAATGTTGGACCCTTTCCTTCTCTTGCCCTTTGGATAGCCGTTCGTCCAGCCTCATATACTTTAATCACGTCCATCCCGTCCACGATGATACCGGGTATACCATATCCCTTGGCCCTCTCGGCAATGTCCTCTACAGATGTAACACTTCGTACTGGTGTCCAGGTCGAGTAAAGATTGTTTTCGCAAACAAATATAACTGGCAGTTTCCATACTGCTGCCATATTTATTCCTTCATGGAATGTTCCCTGGTTAGCGGCGCCATCTCCGAAAAAGCAAACAGCAACTTGATCGGTTCCCCTCAATCTGGCTGACAAGCCAGCGCCTACAGCTATAGGGATACCGGCTCCAACAATTCCATTAGCTCCAAGGAAGCCCACAGATAAATCTACGATATGCATGGTACCACCTCTTCCGCCATTGCAACCGTCTCTTTTGCCTAACAGTTCTGCCATCAACTTGTCCATTCTTACTCCCTTGGCGATGCAGTGGCCATGAGCGCGGTGGCTACTGGTCACATAATCGTCTTTTCGAAGGTTTGCACAAATGCCCACAGCCACCGCTTCCTCTCCTATGTAGAGATGGGGTGATGAACCAGGAATCTTGCCTGCTAAGCACAGTTCTGACACCTTCTCCTCAAATCGCCTTATTCTCAGCATATTTCGAAACATGTCAATTAACTGCTCTTTCTTTAGGCTAATCTCTATCATGTTTACTCTCACTTAAGTGTTAACAGCATGGGTTTATAAAAATTTTACCTAATTTGAGCACAAACTTTTTATACGTCAAAATAGTTTACTTTATTGGGTGTTTAAAGAACAATGAAAGTTGATTTAAATGGTAAGGTTGCTATAGTGACTGGTTCTGGGAGAGGAATTGGCCGTGCAATAGCTTTAACCTTTGCTGAGAATGGCGCCGACGTGGTAGTTAATTGCAGGACAGAGGCTGAAGGCGAAAAAGTAGCAGAAGAGATTAAAGCTCTTGGGAGAAGGTCATTGTTTATCAAAGCCGATGTGAGCGATTACGCACAAGTGAAGGAAATGGTGAAACAAGTTGTTGAAAGATTTGGCAAGATAGACATTTTAGTTAACAATGCAGGAATAAACGTGATACAGGAAGGACGGGTACCCATACATGAATTTAGTGAAGCCGACTGGGAAAGAATTATTAAAGTTGACTTAAATGGAGTCTTCTATTGCAGCAAAGAAGTAGCTAAGCAGATGATACAACAGAAAAAGGGTAAGATAATTAACATAAGTTCAATTGCTGGAATAGTTCCTCTCCGCCTACAAATAGCTTATGTAGCTGCTAAAGCCGGTGTGATAAATCTTACACGTGGCATGGCCTTAGAGCTTGCCCCATATAATATAAATGTGAATTGCATCGCACCTGGCTCTATCCTAACGGAGGGAACCAAGATACTATTCTACTCCGATCCTGAAAAGACTAAGAAGATTCTGTCCTGTATTCCTCTAAAGCGTCCAGGAGAGCCACAAGATATAGCATATGCTGCACTCTTCTTGGCTTCTGAAGAGGCCAATTATATTACTGGAAGTACTATAGTCGTGGACGGCGGTTGGACGGCCGGATTTGTACGTGACTGGTAGGCACTACATATTCCCCCCTTTTTTAAGTTACATGTTCATGATAATAATTTTTAATGTTCGTACATATATTTGTGTTGCTGGCATATCCTCTTTTTGGATCCTCTCTCTGCTTAGTGCCTAGCTATTAATGATAATCTATTCTTGCTCAAAGATTATTCAAGAGTGATTCACGTTGAAAAAAGGATGGAGGAATCAATATTATTTTTTGCTTATATAAGTAGTATATATGGGTTTTCCAGGATTCTTTTCAATGTTACTAAAAATTCTGCGGCAGGCGCTCCGTCTAGGGCTCTATGGTCAAATACTAGGCTTAGGGTCATCATAGGTCTTATAGTTATCTGTCCATTTATGACTGCTGGTTTATCAGTTATTGCTCCAACCCCTAGAATCGCAACCTCAGGTGGGTTTATTATTTGCATTTGCACTCCCACACCATACATGCCAAGATTAGATATAGTGAAGGTTCCACCAGTAGCTTCCTCCGTTGACAGTTTGCCCTGTCTGGCTTTTTCGATAAGCTCCTTTAATTGTAAGGCGATTTCAATAAGTGATTTTTTGTTGGCTTCACGTACAACGGGGACTATTAGGCCATCTTTTAAAGCTACAGCTACACCTATATTGATGGACTCCATTACATGAATTTTGTCCTCCACCAAAATTGAATTTACAATTGGATGTTCTTCTAAAGCCTTAGCGACAGCCTTGACCAGTATGTCTGTATAGGTTAATCGTACGCCCCACTTCTTTTCGACATCCTCTAATAGGCTTTGACGAAGCTTTGAAACCTCGGACATATCCACATCTATTGTAAGTAGAACTCGAGCAGTTGTCCGTGCGCTGAGTGCCATCCTTTCAGCGATAATCTTCCTCATCCCTTCGAGAGGTATTATCTTAGCAGGCAAAGAGGAAACCTTAACAACTTCTTTCTCTGACTCTATCACCCTTAATATGTCTTCTTTCACTATCCTCCCATCTGGGCCAGTACCCTTAATTTTTGTGATGTCAATCCCATGTTCTTCAGCTAGCTTTCTTGCAGCTGGTGAGATTTTAATTTTCTCCTCTTCAACTATTTGCGGTTTCTCTTCAACCATTTGCTTAAGCGTGTCAGAGGATGGTAATTCTTCACCTGGTTCTGTGAGTATGGCGATCGTTTCGCCAACTGGAACAACTGTCCCCTCCTGTACTAAAATTTTACGTAATATACCAGACGTTTCAGCTTCAACTTGAGTTACTGTCTTCTCACTTTCCATTTCAAATAAGGGTTCTCCTTTCTTAACGAGCTCACCCTCCTTTTTCAGCCATTTTAGCACTTTTCCTTCTGTCATAGTCCATCCATATTTAGGCATTACAACCTTAGTCACCATTCCCTTTTCCCTCTCATCTAGTTATATTCATGTTCTTCCTTTAAAAATTTTACTACTTGATATGCTTTGTTGCAAAATTGACCTGATTGTCTAAAATGTTTGTCATGGCAGGTTATCTGCCTCCGCTTTCACTTCTAGCCTATGTCTAGAGATTGGTGTAGCTATAATGATGCTTTGGTGAGGGAGGTCAGCTTCTTCTTCAGCAGGAGGGTTCTCGAGTCTCTGAAGAGGTTCGACGTCGAAGGTAGGGGGGTTGGTAGGCCTCCTTATCCGAACAGCTTGATCATCCTTCTCGCGTTGATACGCTCGTACTTTAGGCTCCCATATCGTCAGACGGAGGGCTTGGCGAGGACGCTTTCTAAGGTGTGGGGTATAGCTGTGCCAGACTATTCAACCCTGAATAGGAGGGTGAGGAAGCTCACCATACCCGTGGACCTTGATCCTTCAAGTGGGGTCTACGAGCTATCCGTAGATAGCACAGGCTACAAGGTGTCGAATAGGGGGGATTGGGTGAGGGAGAAGTGGAAGAGGAGGAGGGGATATGTGAAGCTTCACATAGCTGTAGATGTGAAGTCTAAGAAGGTGGTGAGCGTGGAGGTGACGGATGAATCCGTAGGTGACTCCAGGATGTTCAAGCCCCTTATCGAGAAGGCGTCTGAGGTGGGGAGGATAGCGAAGGTCTACGCAGACACAGCGTACGATTCAAGAGCAAACTTCAACCTCCTCCACTCCCTGAAGGCTGAAGCAGCGATCAAACCCAGAAAGAACTCTTCAACTAAGGCTAGAGGCTCATATCTGAGAGCGAAGACCGTAAGGGCCTTCCTCCTCAACCCAAAGGCTTGGAGAGATAGCGTAAGCTACGGACTGAGATGGATGGCTGAAACCTGCAACTCAACGATGAAGAGGACGCTTGGAGAGTTCATAAGAGCCATAGACCCAACCCAAATCGTACAGGAGATGAAGATAAAATGCCTCACCTACAACCTCCTAACAGCATGGAGAACCATCTAAGCATACAACACAGCCGAAGAGAAGAATCAATTTTGCAACAAAGCATACTTGATATAATAATATCAAGTTAACCTCTTGGTAGGATGGAGTTATATAAACAAGTGGATTTGTCAATGAATTCTGTTGTTGAATTAATTGAGCGTTTGTTATTGTCTCCATTACGTAAACAAAAGGTAAAAGCTTATCTTAATGTCATCAGCTAATTGAGAAGATGATTTAAGCCAAGAATAAGAACATGAGCGTAATAGAAGTGAAATACTTTATAGAGCGAGTTAATATAGGCTAAAAGTTCATAGGAATAAGTTTGAAAGTTTAGTACTTAGATCATATCTTCTTTTTTAGGCTTTCAATTTGTCTGTTTGTTTTCGACATAAATCTTCATGAATTATTTTAAAACATAAATATTAGAATTCTTAACATCTTATTGGCAGAAGGCTATGACTTCATTTATTGAAAAGATTAGGAAGTTGGAATTGAAGAATGGTGAGCTTGCTATCTTTTGGCTAGGTCAAAATTCTTTTGTACTAAAAACTTTTGAAGGGACAATATTTGCTATCGACCCATTCCTTTCAAGACCCTTAACCCTTTTAAATTTAAGATTTAGTTACATCCATCCTAAGCCTCCGATAAGGCCGGAAGATTTTAGGGTCCACTACATATTCTGTACGCATGACCATTTAGATCACACTGATCCTGTAGCTTTACCTATTATAGCAAAACATTCTCATGAGACAATATTTTTCGGTCCGCAAGAATCATGTAGGCATTTGATCGAGTTGGGTGTAGAAAAGGATCGTGTGAAAGTTCTAGAGGCAGGAATACCATATAATGTGAGAGACTTAAAAATTACGGCATACCATTCTGTTCCACCTGAATACTTGAATGAAACTACGCCTCCCACAACTCATTTCGGCTACATCTTTGAAGTCGAGGGCGTGAAGGTCTATAACATGGGAGACACATGCCAAAGTATCTTAAGAATACCCGAAAAGATTCTGGAGCCTATCGCTAGAGAGTCACCAGACATAGCAATGCTTCCGATAATTGGTGACACACCAGAGCGCAGGCCAGAGGACGCATACCTCTTCGCTAAAATAATAAAGCCTAAGATTGTCATACCATGCCACTACGGCTGCATCAAAGAGATATACACGGAACAGGGGGTAATACCCAGAAACATAGATCCGGAAAAGTTTGTACAACTCTTTAAGAACACACCGAACATAAAACCAGTTGTGATACCCTACAAGGGAGCATACGTATACAAGAGGTAGTTAGGAAAATAAATTCGTCTAATGGAGGAAGGACATAAAATAAAATTTTTAGAGCAATATTTCAATCAGGCAATTTTCCAATCTCCTTTAGCATGTCAGCAACATCCTTCAGGTCATGCTTTTCTAGCGTTTCCCTTTTTGGCCAGCCTGTTTTCGGATCCCAGCCTCTTAATGTGTAGAATTCGTCCATTAGTACCCTAAACTTTTCCACGTCTAAGCGTATTCCCATCCTGTCGGGTTTCTGGAAGTATGGTATTACGCTTTCATCATCCTTTCTAGTTCTCCCTTCTCTGACCATAATGGCCCTTTCAAGGTTGTA
>Ga0080004_1112040_pt1 | contig 17510 bp, 23 predicted proteins | sample WasSprMetagenome_FD_69207 | JGI IMG/M metagenome (GOLD analysis project Ga0080004, IMG submission 69207) | Sulfidic aquatic microbial communities from Washburn Spring, Yellowstone National Park, USA - WS (SPADES assembly) (version 2) | ecosystem: Environmental > Aquatic > Thermal springs > Hot...
TACATCGTTTACATTTTGGCAATTTATAGTCAAATTCTTCGATTTGTTCATTGTCTAGAAATATTCTTAGTTTTTGTTCTTTGACATCAATAGTGCACCATACATATTCGTAAACAGTTTCTTTAGGTAGTATAAATTTTTCTCCGAATATATCTAGTTTTCTGTCACTTCTTATGAATCTGACTATGTGGATGAATCCTTCTGATAAACCTTTATCTTTGTCAAACCGATAATTTTGTGGCAAAGTAAGTATACTATCTTTGTATTCTGACATTACTTTACTTTCATAGGTGTTTTCCCGTGTATGGTGCTATATCTGTAGGTATGATTGTGTCTAAATTCAAATTTCTGTGTCTCATATATCAAATCTTCTATTCCATTAAACCGATATTTTCTTAGTCCCGCAATTTGCGGGACTGATATGTGTCTCCAAATTTTTCTATACATCCATTACGCCAAGGTTCATTTAAAGGTATAAAAACAGGTTGAATATTTAATGATAAACACAACTTTATCACAACACCAAAAGACCTTGGGTGTCTATCGCTACCACGAAAAGGTGATTGATTGTCAAGTTGTAAATGTTGTGGTAAACCTAATCGTTTCCATATCTTAATTAAAGCTTCTGCTATTATTTCGTCGTATTTTGATTGTAAAATTTCTATACCAACACGATAATAAAAATACATCCATAACATTCAATAAGTAAAACCTGGATTAAACCTTTTTTCGTTGTGTTCTATTAAGTTGTTTTTAGTATAGCGTTTATAGTGCTTATTGATGGTATATATTCGTAATTTATATCTTCCATTTCCCATTGTATTCTTTGTGCTACTTTGAATCCATTTTTTTTGTTGAAGTTTTTTGTGTATAGAAATTACTGCTAACACATTAGAACATAAGTTTGTAAACAATTGTTGGCAACTCTTGAATATTTTATAAAAGTTTATATAGATGATAAAAAAAATCTAACAGAACTCTACTAAAAAGGAGGTTGATGAAGATGGTTACTGTAGATACGTCTGAGTTTAGATATGGTTTGTGTATAAAAGTTGATAATGAAATATATACAATTATATGGTATCAACATCATAAACCAGGTAAAGGTGGTGCTGTGATGAGAACAAAGTTAAGAAATGTTCGTACTGGGAGTATTATTGAACGAACTTTTAAATCAGGAGAAAAATTTGAAGTGGTTGACCTTGTAAGAAAAAAGAAACAGTATATGTATCAAGCAGGAGATAATTTAGTATTTATGGATATGGAAACATTTGAAGAAATTAGCATTCCAAAACAACAAATTGGTGAAGCAGTAAAATTTTTAAAAGAAAGTGTTGAAGTTGAAGGTTTGTATTTAAATGACGAGTTTTTGGGTATAGAACTTCCTATGACTGTAGAATTAAAAGTTATCCATACTGTACCAGGTATAAGAGGCGACAGTGTTAGTAATGTTATGAAACCAGCTACTTTGGAAACAGGCGTTGAAGTTTTAGTACCATTATTTATAGAAATAGGAGATATAGTAAAGATTGATACAAGAACAGGAGAATATATTGAACGTGTTGAATCAAAGGAATAAAATTGTGTATATAATCACCTCGCTTGATTATGGTGGTACCCAGAAAAATTTTTATTATATTATTAAAGAAATAAAAGAAAATTTAGGTTGGGATATTATTGTTATATCTTTGAAAAAAGGTGGTAGGTATATAAATAAAATTGTGAGTTTAGGAATAAAAGTATATGATTTAGGTTTACCAAAAAATTTTTCTTTTATTTTTTTGTTTTTCCTTCCTTATAGTATCATAAAATTTATTTTTGTTTGCATAAAATACCGACCAAAAATTGTCCACAGTTTTTTGTTCCAAGCAAATATTTTAGCACGTGTCATAAAAATTTTTCTGCCAAAAACAAAAGTTTTTTGTTCAGAACGTGTTGCTGAAAAACAAAAGTTGTGGCAATTAAAGTTGTTAAAATTTACAAATTTTTTAGTAGACAAAATTTTTGTTAATTCAGAAGATTTAAAAGAATTTGTTGTAAAAACACAAAAAGTACAACGAAATAAAGTTGAAGTTGTGCCAAATGTTATAGAACCGAACGAAATAAAAATTGGGCTGAGTAAAACTGAGGTGAGAAAAGAATTAGGGATAGGTGAGAAAGATTTTTTTATCCTTTCAGTAGGACGATTACACAAGCAAAAAGGGTTTGACCTTTTAATTGAGATAGTGAAAAGTTTTACTGATAAAGTCAAAAGTAAAAGTTGTGAACGAAAATATGTTTTTGTGGTAATAGGCGATGGAGAAGAATATGGAAAGTTGTTAGAATATGCCAAAATGTTAAATGTTGAAAACTATATCAAATTTTTAGGTTATAAAGAAAATGTCTACGATTATATAAACGCCTGTGATTTGTTTTTGTTAACTTCGTATTGGGAAGGGTCACCAAATGTTGTGTTGGAATCAGTGGTTCTTAAAAAACCAGTGATATCAACAAAAGTTGAAGGTGTTACAAAAATATTGAATACAAACTTTGTTGTTTCTTTACATCAAAAAAGAGAAAAAGTTGTTAGAGAGTTTGTTAACAAAATTTTTGAAATATATTCGTTTGAAGGAAAATTTGATTACAATAAATCTTTATTTGACAAATTTTGTATTGAAGATTATTTACCAAAAAATGTTATAGAAAAATATTTGGAAAATTATATTGACAACATAATTTAGATTTTGTAAAACAACATCTAATTTTTTTGAAAAAAATTTTAGGAGTTAAAACAGAAAAATAAGGAGGGAATAAAAATGAAGGTAAAAATAGATAAAGATTTATGTACAGCGTGTGGTTTGTGTGTTGACACTTGTCCTGAAGTGTTTGAAATGGGAGAAGATTCTGCTGTGGTAAAAACAGAAAATGTTCCTGCAGAATATGAAGAACAAGTTAAAGAAGCAGCAAAAAATTGTCCTACCGAAGCAATAAAAATTGAATAAGTAATAATTAAATTTAAATTCGGAGGATCTTCTCTGTTATGAAAGAAATAATTGTATTTGCAAGAGCAGGACAAGGTGCTATAACTACTGCACAAATATTAGGTTCAGCTATTGTTAAATCAGGTCTTTATGCATACGCTTTCCCACATTTTGGTGCTGCAAGGATGGGCGCACCAATGAACGCGTTTTTAAGATATGATAATAAACCAATAAGGATAAGAACAAGAATAAAATCTGCTGATTATTCTATTGTTGTTGATAATACTTTGTTTGAAAGTCAAAATGTTGAAAATTTAACTAAACAAGATGGTATCATTATAGTTAACAGTGAAAAAGAAATTGTTTCTAAAAATGGAAAAAAAATTATTTGTGTACCTGCAAATGATTTATCTTTAAAAACTGTTGGAAAAATTTTTGCTAATACTATACTTTTAGGTGTTTTTTGTACTTTAACTGGAATTGTGGATATTAATACTTTGTATGAAGCTATAAAAGAACGTTTCAAAGGCGATGCTTTAAATATGAATTTAAAACTTGCAGAAGTTGGTTACCAGTGGGCTTCAGAAAAATAAGATTAGGTGAAGGAGCAAAGAATATGTTCGCAAAAATTATATTACCGCCAGCAACAGGGTTGAATAATAAAACAGGTTCTTGGAGAGTAAAAAAAAGACCTAAATTTTTACATCAAAACTGTACCGGATGTAGACAATGTTATTTGTCCTGTCCTGAGGGATGTATAAGTGGTAGTAAAAAAGAATACAATGTTGACCTTGATTATTGTAAGGGTTGCGGTATTTGTGCAAATGTTTGTCCTGTGAATGATATAATAATGGAGCAGGAATAGTTTATAGTTATTATTAGCTGTAGTAGTTGCAGACTTCAACCTGCGTAAAATAATAGTAGAAGTAGAAAGGTGTTAGGTATTTTTAGTAAATATAGGTTTAATTCAGTGTATTCAGTAGTTCTACAGATTATGGGATCAACTATTATAAACTATCAGCTTATAATATATAAACTAATTTTAGGAGAAAAGATATGAAAGAATTTTTAGAAGGAGCAGTTGCTATTGCTAGAACAGTAGCTACATGTAAACCAGCAGTAATTTCTGCCTACCCAATTACCCCTCAAACTCATATCGTAGAAGAACTTGCCTCATTAATTGCTAATGGAAAACTTAAAGCAGAATTTATCAATGTTGAATCAGAACATTCTGCAGCAAGTTGTGTATTAGGCGCGTCTGCTACTGGGGTGAGAGTTTATTCTTCTACATCGTCTCAAGGGTTACTTCTTATGACTGAAGTTTTGATCAATGCTGCTGGTATGAGATTACCTGTTGTGATGTGTTGTGTTAACAGGGCTGTTTCCGCACCGATAAATATATGGAATGATCAACAAGATATTGTTACAGTAAGAGATGCTGGGTTAATTTTGTTGTTTGCTGAAACAATTCAGGAAGCTTGTGATTTACATATCCAAGCGTTTAAAATAGCTGAAGATCCTAATATTATGTTACCATGTTTAGTGAATATAGATGGTTTTATTTTAAGTCATGGATATGAACCTGTAGAAATTCCATCTCAAGATTTGGTTGATAAATTTTTGCCACCATATAATCCACCTTATAAACTTGATGTAAACAAGCCTTTAACATTTGGTCCGTTAGTCGGGCCTGAATGGTATTTAGAAACAAGATATGCTATACACGAAACTTTGAATAACGATGTTAAGAAAAAAATTGTTGAAGTGGCAGAAGAGTTTACAAAACTTTTTGGAAGAAAGTCGTACGGGTTGTTTGAAGAATATAAAACTGAAGATGCTGAAACAATTTTTGTAACAATGGGTTCTCTTGCTGGAGTGATAAAAGAAGTTGTTGATGAATTAAGAGAACGAGGAGAAAAAGTAGGACTATTAAGAATTATTACATATAGACCTTTCACTGAAGAAGTAGCAAAAGTTTTATTAAAAGCAAAAAGAATCTTGGTGTTGGAAAAATGTATTTCCTTAGGTGCAAAAGGACCTTTGTGTGAAGATGTTATTTCTGTTTTGTATACTCAAGTCAGTAGTAATGGTAGCAAACTTCCTACTGTTCAGAATTTCATTTGTGGACTTGGTGGAAGGGATGTTTCTAAAGAGGAATTATTAGAAGCATATAGAGATACGACAATACTTAAGTTTATTGGACTTAAAAAAGAAAATTTAGGTAGTTTTATTTAAAGTAGGAAGTAGAAAGTAAGAAAGGTGTTAGGTAGAAAAAATAGTAATGGAGGAAAAAAATTATGATTGATGAAAAAATTTTACTTACACCAGGACATACAGGATGTGCGGGTTGTGGTCAAGCTTTAGCTGCAAGGTTGGTAATAGATGCAGCTGGCAAAAACACAATTGTTGTAAACAACACAGGTTGTCTTGAAGTATTCACTACAGGATATCCTTATACTTCATGGAGAGTACCGTTTATACATTCTTTGTTTGAGAACGCAGGTGCAGTTGCTTCAGGAGTTGAGTCAGCATTGAATTATTTAGGTATAAAAGATAATGTAAATGTTATAGCACAAGCAGGTGATGGTGGATTTGCAGATATTGGTTTACAAGCGTTTTCTGGCTTATGGGAACGAGGACATGATATCTTAACAATTTGTTATGATAACGAAGCATACATGAACACAGGGATACAACGTAGTGGTACTACTCCTACTGGGACAAATACTACAACAACGCCTGTAGGGAAAGATTCTATAGGTAATCTCAGATGGAAAAAAAATTTGGTTGATATAGCATTAGCTCATAAATGTGTATATGTAGCAACAGCATCTATCCATTTACCAATAGATTTGCAAAACAAAGTTAAAAAAGCGTTAAAAATGAAAGGGCCTAAGTTTATATATATATTAGCAATATGTCCATTAGGTTGGGGTTCTAACCCAGCTGAAACTATAAAAGTTGCAGAAGTTGCTGTTAAGACAGGATTTTGGCCTTTAGTAGAATATGAAAATGGAGTGTTAACAAAAGTAAGAAAAATAAAAAAAGATGAGTTATTACCAATAGAAGAGTATTTTAAGTTGCAAAAAAGGTTCGCTCATTTGTTAAAAGAAGAAAATAAACATGTTGTAGAAATGTGGAAAGAAAAAGTTAAGGAAAATATTGAAAAATATAACTTGTTAGAAGATTAACTATGAAATTTTTTGGTGGTGTCCATCCAAAAGAAAATAAAATTACAAAACATTACAGAATTGATAGTATTACTTACCCACAATTTGTTTATCTACATTTATCACAACATACTGGTAAACCTTCTGTTCCTATTGTAAAAATTGGTGATTATGTTTTAAGAGGACAAAAAATAGCTGAAGCTGATGGTTGGGTTTCAACAACATTACACTCGCCTATTTCTGGTAGAGTAGTTGATATAAAAAATGTTCTTCATCCTACATTAAACAAATTTATGCCTGCTGTTGTTATAGAATCTGATGGCCATAAAAAATCTGTTGAGTTTAATACGAAATATAAAGAATATTACAGATATTCACCACAGGAACTTGTAGAATTTATAAAAGAATGTGGTATTGTAGGACTTGGTGGTGCTGCGTTCCCAACACATGTCAAACTTTCACCACCAAAAGATAAAGTTATTGATTATGTTATAGCTAATGGTTGTGAATGTGAACCATATTTAACCTGTGATGATAGAGTTATGCAAGAATATTCATATGAAATAGTAGAAGGATTAAAAATTGTAATGTATATATTAAACGCGTTAAAAGGATATATTGTTGTTGAAGACAATAAGCCTAAAGCATACGAGAAACTTAAAGAAAAAATTACAGAAACACCTAATATTGAAATAAAAGTTGTAAAAACAAAATATCCCCAAGGTGCTGAAAAACAACTTATAAAAGCTGTTTTAAATAGGAAGGTCCCATCAGGTGGTTTACCAATGGATGTAGGTGTTGTAGTACAGAATGTTTCTACTTTAGTAGCTATATATAATGCTATAATTAAAGGGATCCCTTTGATAGAAAGAGTTATCACAATTTCAGGCGATGTAGAAAGAAAAGGTAATTTTTTAGTACCCATAGGAATTTTGCTTAAGGATATAATAAAAACATTAAATATTGATATTTCAGAAATTAAGAAGATAATTTTTGGTGGTCCTATGATGGGGATTGCGCAAAGAAGTATAGAGGTACCTGTGGTAAAGGGTACTTCTGGAATTTTGTTGTTTAAAGACAACTTTGTTCCTGAAGGATATATGCAATGTATAAGATGTAGCAAATGTGTAATGGTATGTCCGATGAAACTTATGCCAAATTTTTTAAGTTTGTATATAGAACATGAAAAATGGGATAAAGTACAACTTTTTTCACCATTTGATTGTATAGAATGTGGTTGTTGTTCTTATGTTTGTGTTGCAAAACGGCCAATTGTTGCACAGATAAAATATGCAAAGAGTGTGTTAATAAGTAAAAAGTAAAACTATTTTAAGGATTAAACAAAAATGACAGAGAAAACTTTTATTATAACACCGTCTCCACATATTGTCAAACCTCATTCTGTGAAAACAATGATGTTGGATACTATTATTGCATTGATACCAGCTGGTATTGGAGCAGTAGTGTTTTTTGGTTGGTATAGCGGTTTATTAATTTTAACTTCTGTAGTGTTTGCAATTTTGTCAGAATTGTTCGTAAATATTTTAAGAAAACAAAAACCTACTGTTACTGATTTAAGCTGTGTTATCACTGGATTACTTTTTGCTTATACATTACCACCAAGACTACCTTTATGGATTGCTGTGATAGGTGTATTTGTTGGAATAGTTTTTGGTAAACAGATCTATGGTGGGTTAGGTTATAATCCGTTTAACCCAGCACTTATTGGTCGTGCTTTTGTTCACATAGCGTTTCCACAACAAATGGGTAATTTTGCTATTGAAGCAGTTTCATCAGCTACACCTTTAACTATTCTAAAACATTTTCCAGAACAAATTTCTTCTATCCCACCGATTAAAAATTTGATTATAGGAAATTATTTAGGTAGTTTAGGAGAAACTTCAGTTGTTTTACTAATAATTGGTTATGTCTATTTAGTTTTAAGAAAACACATATATCCATTGCCAACAATAGCTTATCTTTTAACAGTTGCAATTTTTACATTTTTTGTAGACAAAGAACATTTTTGGATATATATGTTAACAGGTGGTTTATTCTTAGGTGGGATATTTATGATCACAGATCCTGTAACAACACCTGTATCACCAAAAGGAAAACTTGTTTTTGCGATAGGTTGTGGTATTATTACATCACTTATTCGTTATTGGGGAAGTTATCCTGAAGGAGTGTGTTTCTCAATATTATTGATGAATTTGTTAACCCCGTTAATAGATCAATATACTATTCGTAAAAAGTTTGGTTATAGAAAAGTATGAATAACACATTAAAAATGGTATTAGTATTATTTTTTGTATGTTTATTTTCTGCAGTAAGCCTATCTTTTTTGTATGTAAAAACGAAACCACAAATTGAACAAAATAAAATTTTAAAAGAAGTTAAGTTTAAAAAACAGATTGTCCCATTAGCAGAGAAGTTTGAAGTAAGTCAAGTAAATAATATTACAGTAGAGAAATGTTATGATCATGAAAACAATCTTGTAGGATTTTTATTAAAATCAAGTTGTCGTGGTTACGCAGGAGAAATAGAATATATAATAAGTGTGTCAACTTTTTTTCCATTACAAATTACTGGGATAAAAGTTATCACACATAAAGAAACACCAGGACTTGGTTCAAATGTTACAAAAGAAAAGTTTTTATCACAATTTTTAAATAGAACTTCAACAGAAATTATTTTAAAAAAAGACAATATAAATGGTAAAATTGATACTATAAGTGGAGCAACGATAACATCTCGTGCTATTACTAATTCAGTAAGAAATTTGTTAGAAAACGAAATATTAAATAATTTTGTTAAAGAAACAATAGAGCCAAAAATTCAGTCACCAAAAAAAGTATTTAAAACACAACAAAAAATTTATATATCTACACAAACAGTTAATTCTATACAAGAACAGTAAACAGAATGAAAAAAGTAATAGAAGTGTTTATTAATGGATTGATAAAAGAGAACCCTGTGTTAATAATGATGATAGGTTTGTGTCCATTTTTAGCATGTTCAACTTCAGCAAACGATGCTGTAGGTATGGGCCTTGCAGCAACTTTTGTTTTAACTTGTTCAAATATAATTATTTCATTAATAAGAAAAATTGTACCAAAAGAAGTAAGAATACCTGTGTTTATTGTGATAATAGCAACATTTACTACAATAGTAGATTATCTTATAAAAGCATACTTTCCTGCATTGTCAGAAAGTTTGGGAGTGTTTATCCCATTGATAGTAGTTAATTGTATAATTCTAGCAAGAGCAGAAGCATTCGCATCAAAAAACAATGTGTTTTTATCTTTAATTGACGGGTTAGGTATGGGAGCAGGATTTTTTGTAGCAATTGTACTTTTAGGTATAATTAGACAATTTTTGGGTTCAGCAACAGTGTTTAGTTCTAAAGAACTTTTTTCAAATCCTGCTGTAATAATGATTTTGCCACCAGGAGGGTTCTTAGCTGCTGGTGTTGTGATAACTATTATTAAATACATTGAGAACAAACTAACAAATAAAAAACCTACAAGTAATTTACCTGAAGGGTGTGAAGGTTGTACGTTAAAATCAAGATGTATGGAGTTGTTAAATAAATGAAAAATTCAACATTAATAGCAATATTTATATCCTCAATTTTTGTAAACAATATTATATTAATGAGATTTATCGGTCTTTGTTCATTTTTTGGTGTATCAAACAAATTGTCCTCTGCGTTAGGTATGTCAGCAGCAGTGTTTTTTGTAATGAACTTATCTGCAGTTGTATCGTGGCTACTTTATAATTTTGTTTTAGTACCGTTAAATTTAGAATTTCTTAAAATAATTGTTTTTATTTTAGTAATAGCATCGTTGGTACAACTTGTAGAATTGTTTATGAAAAAAAACATACCTGCTTTGTTTAAAGCACTGGGTATTTATCTACCACTGATAACAACAAATTGTGCAATACTTGCTGTATCGTTTTTTATTGTAGATTACAAATATAATCTTTTACAAACATTAGTGTTTTCATCTGGTACCGCTATAGGTTATACTATAGCAATAATACTTTTTTCATCTATAAGAGAACGTTTAGAGTTAGCACCACTACCAAATGCAGTTAAAGGTTATGGTATTGTTTTTATAACAGCAGCGTTAATGTCGTTATCTTTTATGGGATTAGTTGGATTATTTGGTTTCTAAAATTTTTTATTTTATAGCCGCAGGTTTTAACCTGCGTAATTGAAATTATTTAAAAAATTATGAACAATATAATCATTTATTATTCAATAGCAACTTTAGGGACAACTAGTGTAATAATAGCATTACTTTTAAGTTTTGCTGCGAAAAAGTTTAAAGTTGAATCAGACCCGAGGAAAGATTTACTTGTTTCTGTTTTACCAGGGGCAAACTGTGGTGCGTGTGGATATCCTGGTTGTGAACAATATGCAGAAGCTATCCTAACTAAAGACGAAGTACTTACTTTGTGTAAACCAGGTGGACCTGAAGTAAGTAAAAAAATTGCCCAAATTTTAGGTAAAGAAGTAGAAGTTTCTTCACAACGTATGGTAGCAGTTGTGTTATGTGCAGGTGGAAGTAGAACAAAGGATGAGTTTATATATAACGGAATAAAAAAATGTAGTGTTGCAAACAAATTTTATGAGGGACAAAAATTGTGTAAATATGGCTGTTTAGGATTTGGAGATTGTGTAGAAGTTTGTCCATTTGATGCTATACATATTAACAAATATGGTGTTGCAGAAGTTGACCCGGTAAAATGTACTGGTTGTGGACTATGTGTGAAAGCATGTCCTAAAAATATAATAAAACTTGTACCTTGTAATTATCAAATTCATATTTTATGTAGTTCAAAAGATAAAGGTGTAAAAGTTAGACAGATATGTTCAGTAGGATGTATTAGTTGTGGTATATGTGTAAAATCTTGTCCTGTTAATGATATAGAACTAAAAGAAAATTTAGCTTTAATGAAATATGATAAATGTAACAATTGTGGAATTTGTGTAGAAAAATGTCCTACAAAATGTATTGTAGATGTTACTAGGGTTATTGCATAAAAATTTTTTACAAAGTATTGTAATTTAGAAATTAAAGTAATATATTTTTAATCAAAAATTTTCAACAGAGAGGTTTAATAACTATGGTATCAATAAATTTGAAAACATTGTTAGAAGCAGGGGTTCATTTTGGTCATCAGACACGAAAATGGAACCCTAAGATGAAAAAATATATATTTGGAGCACGTAATAAAATACATATTTTAGATCTCCAAAAAACTATTCGCGAACTACGACATGCGTATAGTTTCGTACGTGATAGTATTGCTGAAGGGAAGACAATATTGTTTGTTGGTACTAAACCTCAAGCTCAACAAACCATACAACAAGAAGCTGAACGGTGTGGTGCATTTTATGTTAGTTATAAATGGTTGCCAGGTACATTAACAAATTTTGAAACAATAAGAAAATCTGTCAAAAAGTTAGAAGAAATAGAAGAGATGTATAACAGCGGCATTTTTGATCAATTAAAGAAAAAAGAAGCTAAATTAAGAATTAAAAAAATGCAGAAACTACAACAATTACTTGCTGGAATAAGAAACATGGAAAAATTGCCAGATATAGTATATATTGTTGACACAGTGTTTGAAAATATAGCTTTAAAAGAAGCAAAAAGGATGAAAATACCAGTTGTTGCTATATGTGATACAGATGCAGATCCAGATATAATAGATTATCCAATACCAGCTAATGATGATGCTATAAGATCTATCAAACTTATTACTTCAATTATAGCAGATGCTGTAATTGAAGGTAAACAAAAAGCACAAGTTCAACAAAGTGTATCGTCAGAGATACCTATTTCAGAACCAGTGTCAAAAGAGGATTTAGAGAAAGAAATTGAGTTGTAGAATTTTTTGTTATTTTGTTAATTAAACTGAAAGAAAGGATGTAAAAATGAAAGATTTACAAAATAATGTTGCAGAATTGATTAAAAAACTACGTAATATGTCAGGTGCAGGGTTTTTGGATTGTAAAAAAGCGTTAGAAGAAACAAATTATGATATTGAAAAAGCAATGGTTTTGTTAAGAGAACGTGGTGCAGCTAAAGCGTTATCTAAAACTGCTAATATTACGAAAAACGGTGTTATAGTATCATATATTCATCCTGGTGATAGAATAGGGGTGTTATTAGAGTTAAATTGTGAGACAGATTTTGTAGCAAGAACAGATGAGTTTAAAAATTTGGCAAAAGAGCTTGCAATGCAAGTTGCTGCATGTGCACCACGATGGGTTTCAAAAGAAGATGTACCTAAAGAAGTCATTGAACAAGAAAAAGAAATTTATAAAAAACAACTTTTACAAGATGAAAAAAATAAAAACAAACCAGAATCTGTTATTGACAAAATTGTAGAAGGTAAGTTGGAAAAGTTTTTTGAAGAAAATTGTCTTTTAGAACAACCATATATAAGAGATCCTCAAGGAAAACAAAAAGTTAAAGATCTTGTTTTACAAACAATAGCTAAAGTACAGGAAAATATTAATGTTCGTCGGTTCACAAGATATGTCTTGGGTGAAGAATAAAATAATTGTGTTAATTAAACTTTCCTTATATAATTTTCTTGCCAACTTTAATAAATTATTTTAAATTTTTTTATAAACAATGAGGTGTTAATATGTATGTATAAAAGAGTTGTATTAAAACTTTCTGGTGAAAGTATAGGAGAAAAACCTAATAATGTTGGTATTTCAGAACATTCTTTAAAAGAAGTGGCAGAGGAAATTAAGAACGCAGTTGAACAAACTAAAGTACAACTTGGTATTGTTATTGGAGCAGGGAATATTCTTCGTGGTAAAGATGTAAACTTTATTGAACGTACTACAGCAGATTATATGGGGATGTTAGCAACAGTGATAAATTCGTTAGCATTACAATCTATGTTAGAATCCTTGGGGTTGATAACACGAGTTATGTCTGCAATAGAAATACCTCGTGTTGCAGAACCGTATATACGAAGAAGGGCTATACGACATCTTGAAAAAGGAAGGATTGTAATCTTTGCTGGAGGTACAGGCAATCCTTATTTTACTACAGATACAACAGCAGCGTTGCGTGCAATAGAAATTAACGCTGAAGTTTTGCTTAAAGCAACACAGGTTGATGGTGTATATTCTGATGATCCTAAAAAAAATCCTAACGCACAAAAATATACTCACTTAACTTTTATTGAAGCAATCAATAAAAATTTAAGAATAATGGATACTACAGCGTTTTCTTTATGTATGGAGAACAAACTTCCTGTAAAAGTTTTTGATTTATATAAAAAAGGTAATTTGTTAAAAGTTTTACAAGGTGAAGATGTGGGGACAACAATTATATAAATTTTTAAAATAACCAGACACTTTTTGGAGGTCAGCAATGATTAAAGAACTTTTTTCTAAAACAGAAGAACTTATGAAAAAAACTATAGAAAAATGTAAAACAGAATTTGCAACTATAAGGACAGGTAGAGCTTCTGTGAGTTTGGTAGAGAATATAGAAGTTGAATGTTATAATACAAAAATGAAATTAAATCAAGTAGCTAATATTAATATTATTGAAGGAAGAATAATAGAGCTACGACCATGGGATAATAGTATACTTGTAAACATTGAAAAAGCAATATTGAACTCGCCACTTGGTTTGACTCCTGTAAACGATGGACGAGTAGTAAAAATTACTGTACCTGCACTTACTGAAGAAAGGAAACAAGAACTTATTAAACAAGTAAGCAAAATTGCAGAAAATTATAGAGTCGCGATAAGAAATGAACGTAGAGATGCATTAGAAACTTTGCGTCAACTTAAAAAAGATAAAAAAATTTCAGAAGATGACGAATATCATGCTGAACAACAGTTGCAAAAACTAACGGAAGATTATATAAAAAAAATTGATGAAATATTAGAACAAAAGGTTAAAGAGATTAAAGAAAGCTAATTGTGTGTCAATTTGGAGGTAAGAATGGACATAGCAATATTATTTCCAGGACAAGGGGCTCAATATATTGGTATGGGAAAAGATTTTTATGATAATTTTGAAGAAATTAGAACATATTATGATCAAGCAACAGAAATTTTAGGATACGATATCAAAAAAATTATTTTTGAATCTGATGTAAATACTTTAGCACAAACCGAGTATACTCAGCCTTCTGTATTTTTAACTTCTTTTGTAATTTTTGAAATACTAAGAAAAAAATTACCAGAAATAATTGAAAAAATAAAATTTGTCGCTGGCCATAGTTTAGGAGAATATACTGCAGTATGTACAAGTGGTGCTTTAAATTTTGAACAAACAATAAAAACAGTTGCAGAACGTGCAAAAATAATGTCAGAAGTATCAAAAAACAATCCAGGTGGTATGTTAGCTGTGTTAGGTATTGAAAAAGAGGAATTAGTAAAAATTTGTGATGAACTTAAACAAAACAGATTTATTGTTGAACCAGTAAATTTCAACACACCACAACAAATCGTCGTTGCAGGAAGTGAAGAGGGAATAAAAAAATTACAAGAAGTGCTTTCTAACAAAAAAATAAAAACAGTAAAACTTAATGTATCTGGAGCTTTCCATTCATCATTAATGAATGATGCACAAAAAATTTTTTCACAAACTCTTGACAAATTGAATATAAATAATGCATTAATACCTATAATAATGAACTACGACGCTAAACCACATACTAAAAAAGAAGAAATACTTGAAAATCTAAAATTGCAGATCAATCATCCTGTTCTTTGGACAGATACTGTAGAATATATGTTTGAAAATGGTGTAAATGTTTTCATAGAATGTGGCCCTGGTAAAGTTTTGTCAAATATGGTAAAAAAAATTGTGCCAGACCAAAATATAAAAATTTATAATGTAGAAAACATTGAAAGTTTAAATTCTACTTTGAATGAATTAGGTTGTATTTAAAGTTAGGAGAAAAAATATGTGTGAAAAAAGACTGTTAAATAAAGTTGCAATAGTTACTGGTGGTGCTCAGGGAATAGGTAAAAGTATTGTTGAAAAACTTGCTTCTGAAGGAGCTAACTGTGTTATTGTAGATGTTGATCTTCAAACTGCACAAAATACAGCAAAAGAAGTTGAAGAAAAATATGGCGTTAAAACATTGGTATTTAATGTTGATGTTGTAAACTATCAACAGGTACAATCTTGTGTTGATGAAACTGTAACAAAATTTGGTAAAGTTGATATCTTAGTAAACAATGCCGGTATAACAAAAGATAATCTTATTATTAGAATGACAGAAGAAGAATGGGATAAAGTTTTAGATGTTAATCTTAAAGGTTGTTTTAATTTTATAAAAGCTGTCTCAAAATATATGATAAAACAAAAAAGTGGAAGAATAATTAATATTGCTTCAGTAGTAGGACTTATGGGTAATCCAGGACAAGCAAATTATTCAGCTTCAAAAGGTGGGCTTATAGCATTAACAAAAACTGTAGCAAAAGAACTTGCTTCTAGGAATATATTAGTAAATGCTGTAGCACCAGGATATATTAAAACAAGAATGACAGAACAGTTGTCAGAAGAACAAAAGAAGAAATTACAAGAATATATCCCATTGAATAGATTAGGCGAACCTGAAGATGTAGCTAATGTTGTTTGGTTTTTATGTATAGAAGAATCAAGTTATATCACTGGACAAGTAATTTCTGTCAATGGTGGGATGTATATGTAGTATTTCTTAACTTAAAAACTTTTTAAAAGGAGGGAAGGTAAAATATGACGGAAGATATTGCTGCAAAAATCAAAGCAATAATAGCAGAATCACTTGGTGTTGATATAAGTGAAGTGACAGAAAATGCATCTTTTGTGAATGATCTTGGAGCTGATTCTTTAGACACGGTAGAACTAGTAATGGCGTTAGAAGAACAGTTTGGTATTGAAATACCAGATGAAGATGCTGAAAAAATGCAAACTGTTGGTCAAGCAATAGAATATATAAAAAATAAAATTGCTGAAAAAGAGAAACAACAGTAAGTTTAAAATTAAACAATAAACAAAAAATTTTATGGTTGAAAAAAAGAAAGTTGTAATAACAGGTTTTGGTGTTATATCACCTATAGGTATTGGGAAAGAACAATTTACAACATCTTTAAAAAATGGTGTAAGTGGGGTTGATAAAATTACTTCTTTTGATGTATCAGAATTCGAGACAAAAATAGCAGCTGAAGTTAAGAATTTTAATCCCGAGGATTATATTGAAAAAAAGAAAGTTCGTAGAATGGATAGGTTCTGCCAGTTTGCAGTTGCTGCTGCTAAAATGGCAATTGAAGATGCTCAACTTAATCTACAAAACGAAAATCTTGAACGTATTGGTGTGATAATAGCTTCTGGTATTGGTGGTATCGCTACGATAGAAAAAGAGATGCGTGTGCTTATAGAAAAAGGTCCTTCAAGAATAAGTCCGTTTCTTATACCAATGCAAATATCAAACATTGCTGCTGGTGAAATTGCTATATATTATGGTTTTAAAGGACCTAACTATGCTGTGACTTCAGCTTGTGCATCGTCAAACCATGCTATCGGAGACGCGTTAAGAATTTTAAGATATGGCGATGCTGATGTTATAATAGTAGGCGGGTCTGAAGCTGCTATTACACCTCTTGGCCTTGGTGGGTTCTGTGCTGCAAAAGCATTATCTACACGTAATGATGAACCTAAAAAAGCTTCAAGACCGTTTGATAAAAACAGGGATGGATTCGTAATGGGTGAAGGTGCAGCAGTGTTTGTTTTGGAAACAGAAGAACATGCAATAAAACGTAATGCAAAAATCTATGCAGAACTCGCAGGATATGCTGCAACGGATGACGCGTATCATATTACTGCACCAAGAGAAGATGGATCAACACAGGCTTTATGTATGAAACTTGCATTAAAAGATGCCGGTATTTTGCCAGAGGAAGTAGAATATATCAATGCTCATGGAACCTCTACACCACTTAATGATAAATATGAAACACTAGCTATAAAATTAACATTTGGAGAATATGCATACAAAATTCCAATATCATCAACGAAATCAATGACTGGACATTTACTTGGTGCAGCAGGTGCTGTTGAACTTGCAGCAATACTGGTTTGTATGGAAAACAATTTTATACATCCAACAATAAATTACGAGGAACCAGATCCTGATTGTGATTTAGATTATGTACCAAATGTTGCAAGAGAAAAGAAGTTTAATGTTGCATTATCAAACTCTTTTGGTTTTGGTGGACATAACGCTGCTATTGTTGTGAAAAGATATCAGGTATAAATTTGTTTGTTATGGATAAGCTTGATGAATTACAAAAAATTTTAGATGTAAGAATTAATAATAAAAAACTATTTGAAATAGC